>Ga0080006_1223143_pt1 | contig 24238 bp, 18 predicted proteins | sample RS3BMetagenome_FD_69209 | JGI IMG/M metagenome (GOLD analysis project Ga0080006, IMG submission 69209) | Ferric oxide microbial mat and aquatic microbial communities from Rainbow Spring, Yellowstone National Park, USA - RS3B (SPADES... ...
CGTCGAAGGCGCTGTCCGCTGCACTATGAAGAGGGCGCCTATCCGTTCGATGGAGGATTTCTGGTACATTATATCGTCTCCAAGGAAACACGTATCGGAAGGAAGATCCAAGCTGGAGAGCGATTCGGGAACGTTACTATCCACCCACGGACGCTTCCCAGCCTTTTTGGACAGGACTGTGCTCCGGGCTTCAGCTTCTCCCTGCACACTTCGAGCGTAAGAGGCTCCTAACAAAGTCGGATCACGTCAACTCCTCGGGTCTCGTCTTCAGAACAGCATATCGTCGGATACTGATGGCAGCGTTGGAATCTCGTTTCACGAAGTCCATGCCTGCTGTGCCGCTGGTTGTACTCACCACTGCAAGGAGTCCTCGAAGTCGTGCCCTCCGTTCAACCGAAGTCTTGTCATCATCCCGTCGTCCAGGCACGATTTCTCGCCTATATCCCCTCATCACCATCTTCTTCTTCATTCGCTTGTCTTTGCTCGAGTAACATCGAGGAGAGGATTTTTTCATTGTTTGCCGGCAGCCGGTGATGACAAATCTCTAGGATTCCTGATTTCCGTGTGCATACCTCTTCCATGGTTTTATATTCTTTTTAGATGAACGCACTTTGAATGTATCTGGTACAAATCGCTAAAAAGCATTTGATGACACACGGCTGGGGATGGAACGCAATTGAGGTGAAAGACTAAAACAAGGTGCATGCGCTCGTACCGAATGCGTGCATCCACCTATGAGTCATATAGCTTAGACGATTCGAGACAGAAACGCACGCGGAGAACCCACCTACCATCTGGCATACAATTGATAGTTGCATACGTCTTGACGGGGACTGTACCTGCGCTCTTTTACTGTACCAGATTGAGTTCCTGGACAGCAAATGCGAAGCAGACGAATATAGCTAGCGCTACGCGAAAACATCTGTCAACCTTTACGTCGAATCTGCGAGAGGCTTGACAACATCGGTATTCAGCTCTTAGAATGAAAATGGAAAGCGCGCAGATTTTTTATACTGGCGGAAAGCAACAGATCTGCAACCGCACACATAACTAATCCTGTGATTGCACATCCAAAAAAAGGACGACCACTTATATCGGGCACGAGCCATCGCACTAGACATGCAGTGAATTCAGCGCAAGATATGATGCCTCGCGACCATCTGAGCACAGCAGTAAAGGATCGAAGTGAACGGAGTATGTCACAGCGACACACTCTGGAACAGATCTATCCCTTACGCCATAGAGAAAACACTTGCCCAAGGTTAATGGCACACATTAAAGTTTGAGGAAGGGCATTGGCCTAGTTCAGGGTTGCGGCAGCAATCGCACATCCGGGGTGACTCTGGTTCAAAGCACCGATCTTGCACCATCAAAGGAGCTGGAGCATATAAATGAATCTTTGACGGTCCTTTTCCGGGCCCATGATCCCGCAAGAAGCCGCTATGAACAGTACGTAGTACGCTCGCGAAGCCAAGAAAAGTATTCATGAAGATGCTGGAGAGTTCTCAGCGATATTCAAGGGGATGCGAATGCTTGGCACGCCTAATACTGTTGGTCGTCTCTTCTTTTGTCGACTAGGAACGCCTCTGCGGTTATCCCTTGAGAGTCCGTCTCCAGCAAGGCCTACCGCATTCGGATGACGAACTCCGTGAGCTCTGCCAACAGGAGAGGTTGCCGAAGAGCGCGAAAAGATTCGATCGTTGTCCAGGATCTTCCGGGTTCGCGGATGCGAAGCTGCGGAACCTCGTGCGCTTGCATCAGCTCCATCTCGCAAACGCGATCCTTTGCGCATAAGTGTTTCCCAGCCGCGGGCAACGTTTCCATGTATCCAAGTATCCTCCAAGTAGGAGGTTTCCATATCATAAATCTGACGCTCAATTCGCGCAAGCTTCTCCTCTAGCTCCCGTTTGCCCTTCTCGAGCATATGTAGCTCGCTCAGTGGTGCTCCTTGCTCACCCTTGCTCGAGGACCGCACGCTCGAGTTGCGAAAACGCTTTCTCTTGATTGGAGGAGCCTCTCGTTGCTCGTGAGCTCCGAATGCAGACTGAGCTGGCGTTTGCGGGCTCACCGCTGAAGGTGTGTCATCCTTTGTTTGCGAGTCGAGCGGTGCAGGCTGCAGCTCCCCGGTGACGCGCATTTAAGACCCAGTGCACGAGCTTCGAAGGCAGCGAAGCAAACTGAGGGAACACAAAGCACCCCCGGAAACTAGACCGCACAAGTTCAAGTTGGTTACTGCGGGTGCTCCACGCCAAATAGGTTTCCACCTGGAAAAAGCGGTTGAGTTGCGTAAATGTATTCTGGAAATTGAGCGCGCCACGATAGAGGCGCAATATTAAAATGTAACACCAAACTGCTTGCACTGTTCCTGCCTTGAGATTTTTCCGAAATACTTTTACGTTTACAGCTTCGGCATACTACGCATGTCAGTGACACAGAAAAATGTCCCAACCTCACCTAGGATAAATAAATATCCACGCGCGGACGCCTCCCATACTTTTGTGACTGATCCTATGCTATCGTTTTCAGTTTCTCCTTGCACACTTCGAGCTTTAGAGGATGCCTCACAGAGTTCGATCGGTTCAGCTCCGCGGGTCTCTTCTTCAGAACCGCGCAACGTTTGATACTAATAACAGTGTTGAAGTATCAATCCACGAACTGCTTGCATTTATCGCGGCTGGTGGAACTCATCATCGCAAGGATTGCTGGAACTCGCGCCCTCTGTGCCATTAGTCTCGTCATCGTCCCGTCGGGCGAACACTTTTTCTCGTCTGGCTCACCTTTGTTTCTTCTTTTTTCCTTCGTCACTTGCTCTTATTTCCTCGATGGCTGGCGGGAAGAGGAATTTTTGCCATTTTCTTGTCGAAACTGACAAAGAAGGCACTCCAGGATCCCCGACTTCTATATCCATTCCGTTCACTTGGGTTTTTATTTCTTCAAAAGAATGCAGTTTGAACGCGTCTGCTCTAAACAGCGAAAAAGCATTTGATGACACGCACCTGGGGGTAGAGTGCAAATGGCGTAACTAAAAGCCCTTGTCTCCGCGAGCGCGCTTCTATGCAGAGCAAAGATTTGCTGCTTCAGTGGTGACTGGGATCAGCGGGCATCTGTTTTGAACTGCAGCGGAAGTTCTTGACGTATCTCTAGAGACTATTGCCGTGGCCGGTGTGAAAGCAAGCTGTTATCCTGCTACGCACCCACGCCGAGACCGTTTGAACGGGAACAAAGGTTGACAGTTAAGGACAGCTGCATCGCAACAGAAGCTGAGATCCTTAGAGTGACTCGCGCAGCCTGGATAAAAGGCCTGTGCAGTAAACAAGTTTGAACTGTAAAACTGTGGTCTGCGTTGTAGCTTTAAGCACGTGAAGCACGAGTCAGCGCTGCCCCGGAGGACAGCGTTCGACGGAGCTGAACTCGAATGCTTGGTTTTCGCCTGGGTTCGCTCCGACTCTTCCTTGAATTGATTTTACTCCTCCAGCTTTATGGATTTTTGGGAAATTTTTTCGAGAAACACCTCGCGCTTGCGCATGATCAGCAAAAGACTGCAGCAGAGCATCGCTTCACGGAGAATGCGTCTCGAAGCTCCGCCGCATCGCTGCCAGCGCAAGTTCGAGACAGTTTCTTCACCGTTCTGCAGATAAGCGATATTCACCTCGATTACCAGAACGTGGACGCGCTGGATAATTTCAAGACAATTGTGTTTGATGCGATACCGTTCGTAGCGCCGGATGTTGTTATCGTTACCGGTGATATCACGAATGCGAAGCGGCGGAGAGGCCTTGGCCACTTCTCCGAGCAGCGCGTAGACGAATGGTCGCAGTACTCCGAAATCGTCCAAAGAGCTCGGGTGGAAGGGATCATTCCAGCGGAAACCGCTTGGATTGATCTACCGGGAAACCACGACATGTTTGGTGTGCCATCGCGACTCGCGGGAACAAACCGCTACTACGGCCAACATTGCCAGTTGTACCATTCACTAGCGAATGTCTCGTGCCTTCAGCCACGATTCAGTTGGTTTAGCTTCCATAACGGCAGCTACGCTGTTATGCGGGTAGATGCAGTGCCAGAACCAAGCCTGCACCGACCTCTAAACTTTTTCGGGGATCTTTCTCGTCTACGTGGAGATCAACGAGAAGATCTGGAGTTGGGCGCGTTGAATCAAGGTATTGATTCCGCTTTTGTGTTCGTTGCTGCTCACTATCCATCATCATTTATTAACACTGAGTTAGACCTGCATTCAACGCTGGGGAAGGCAGCAAAAAACCGGCCGCTCGTGTACCTGTCAGGGCACCTGCATACGCTCATGGGCCTCTGTCCGCGACTCTATTCTGTTGTTCCAAGAAAACGTCTCCTTGATCTGGAGCTTGCCGACTTGCGATACGAGCGCCGTTTCCGAGTTATCATCGCGAGCTCCACCATGGGAGCCCTGGGGTTCCGGGATTTCTCCTTACGAACTGGCACAAAGCCTGAGCGAAACGAGGTACCACCGTGGCTCCTAGTGTGGATGCGGGCTCCAGTGTTCTTTGCGGATTCAGAGATTAGCAGAAAACCTCACGACTATGCTAATTCCGAGCTTTATTTTGTGATTTGGTTCCGGTCTAGAGCGTGTTCTTCTCCGGATTTTGAGGTCACAGTGGATGGAGTTCCTGTCGGAAGAGCAAGTCGGTATTGCCCGCCGTCTCGACGTTTTTGCCTGTACACTATAGGAAAGAATCTGATGCGTGAGGTAGCCGGCAGAGACGTACGAGTTAGCCTGCAGCGAATCAATAACAGTCCTGATGAACTGCTTTGTGGACCGGACACAGTGACGGAGATCCTTTCGTTTCTAGACGATGCCCAGAGCATAGTGAACGTCCCCCAAGAGGGCCGTGCCTCGAATCTGTGCCGCTTGATTCTTTTCCTCAATATGCCTCACTTTTTTCGAGTAATGACGTTGTTGATCGGCTCTGCAGCGCTTGTGGTTTTATCCGCGGCCCTCGTTCTCATGAGAAAGCGCGGACTGCACCCAGAGCCAAGCTATGGGGCTGTGCATCAGCATCCTTCCCAGGTGCGTCACGGTGAGACCCTCCGGCGGATGAAGCTTTGCGCAAAACAACTTGCCATCTCACTGACGCTTGCCCTATTTTGGTTCTTCCTAGGGCCATGGATTTTGAGCAATCGAATGACGGACAACTTTGGAGGAATCGTCTTTCTCTGGACAGTTTATTTGCCACGACATGGCCGGATTGGCCCGAACGCTGACCTCTTCTGGTTGTACGGCATTCAGGCGGCCGCGCTGATGTTGATGCTAACGCTCAACTACCTCCTTTTGTTGTGGAGAATGGAAGGAATCATTGGGCGACCACCAAACAAAGTGCCAATATTATCGCGCCGTGCGTCAGGGTTGGCAATCGCCGTAACCAGTGTGACTGCGTTGCTGGTTCACTTGCACAACCTGCTTTCCCTTCATGGAGCTTTTGGAGTACTTGCATCGATCGTATCCCCTGTGGGTGCTCCTTTTTCGGCTCTATCAAGCTATGCACTGAGCCGCCTCGCGCATTTGCACCGCCTGATGCAACGACACGCCTCCTTAAGCATTGGAAATAAATGAGGTATCATAGATAGTCCAGATGGCGATAGCGGAGTCGTCAGCACCGGTCGCGAAGACTGAACCAAAGTCAGCAAACCGTAAGCATCGAACGGCACCGCGGTGTTTTCGCAACAGTGCGAGTTTTCTGTACGGCGACTTGGCCGAAAATACCCGAACACCGTGATCTGAGCATCCTCCAACGAGTATGCGGGTATCACTCGGACGATAGGCGAGTTCGGAGATCGCCGCGTTGGCCACAGTGAGCTGTGCAGTGGTCTCAAAGCAGGCTGTCGCTGGTGCATAGCGCATCATAGCAACTTGTCCATGAAAACCGCTCGTCGCGAGAGTATAGAACCGCTCCGAGCCGTCTACGGCGAGCGGACGGATGCTGTCCAGCGCTAGGAGCGGTTGAGCGTGCCGGAACACGGGAACCTCCGCAACCGGTAAATCGGAACGTCCGCGATAGTCCCAGGCACACATGTGATTATCTTCGTAGCCTGCGAGAAGTGTGCGCTCTGCAGGCAAGGCTTTCATACATAAACAAAGCGCGGAAATCCCATCGCCACCAGCTGTGGTCGAAGATGATCGCCTCGCTTCCAGAGTCCCTTCACGACAGAGCTTACCAACGGGTTTCTCGCTGCTGACCCGCGCATCCCACAGGTAGATGGATTCATGATTTTTACCGCCACTGGTGGCTATAAGGATGCGATCGGATGCTGCGAACTCGATGATCCCTGGGCGGCAGAAGCCGTGCGGTTCGCCCCGAAATAGCACTCGTCCTCTGGACATCGGAAAAGGCTCCAGCATCTCACCAGCCGCATGCCTCATGTCCGCCACGGAACTCGATAACTGGTCCATCTGGATGACTCTGACGCAACCATCGCGACTGTGGGTTATGAGAAGGTTCGGCTCATCGGTTGCTGCCTCAATGGAGAGCAGTGGCGCCTCAGTGCTCTGTTTCTGGTTAGCGATGACCTGCTCGAGGTCTAGATCCCAAACCAGCAGGTTACCTCGCGAGTCTCCTGAGACGACAATACGGGGCCAGTTTATTGTGGGAGCGTCTTCCCATACACCGGAGCGTGGCTTAGCTGACTTGAGAGCGCGTTCGCTATGCCCCAGCAGACAGAGCGCTGTCACTGGGCTCGTGTGACCCCGAAGGATTGCCTGCGGCGCCGGTTCCGAGTCCGAAACGGTGCTCCCCATCTCGGGCGGCAAACGTGTTGAAGACCACCTATTAGGACAGATAATGACGTGCCTGCAGCAGGAAATCGGGAACGAAACCTACGCAACTTGACAACCGGCTCGCTGGAATTCGGCCCCAGCAATCGAAGAGTGTCGGTGACAGCGGTTTCGTTCAGGAAAGCGCGCAAGTCTTCTGGAGCATCTTTCGGCGAACGCTGCATAGAGAGCGTTCACGAGCTGTCCCAACAATTTGACCCCAATAATCGCACGAGCACCCCAGATTTGCGAACGTCAGCAAAGCAACACTGCAGAATCGTGAAACTTGAAACGAAACGAGTCCGTGGGTGCCGCAGACTGGCGGCAGCGAAGGCAGAAGCATTCAAATATCCAGCACTCGCCGTGTCGGCGTAGCGAAGTGTTTCTCGAGCGCCAACTCGTCCAGGGAAAGTTCTTACCACAATCGGAAGTTTATGAATGGTTATATTCCATTGGAAGTACCGGATATTGAGGCATAGGCTCAACAGTAAAAAAGCGCACACGGGCTCGTTCCAACGAACAGCCCATGCACGTGAGCACCGCTTATCCCCCCGCGCACGGGGGCACGCTGCTCGATGCTTCACCAGCAAGGCCTTGTTCGTGTATGTGCTCCATGAGCCACTGCATACCGGCATCCACGCATGCAAGTGTTGCTTGAATTATCCGGTCGAACTGCTCGTCGCCGCATGATGTACGCGATTGGTAGTAGTTCCGCAGCAGCCGGGCGTTTTCCGCTGCAGTCAGTGTTGCGGAAACGGTTGCGTTCGCCGGCGACGACGTCTTCACTCGCTCGACTGAAGGCTGTACTTTCAACTCGATTTGCTCATAAGTGTGATCCGCCCGACGAGCACAACAGGCAAGCTCGATAAAGTTCGAGTCCGGGGCGATTGAGAGCGTCCCTTCGATGCCCTTGCGAATGATGATTGCACCGGAGAGCCCAAGTCCCATGGAAACCTCGATCATGCGCTTGGTGTATGGCGGATGGAAAGCGGAGGCGATAAGTACACTGCACTGCTCGGGAGCGCAGCCTACAAATTTCTCAACCGTTGACCAGCCCGGGCGTTTGACGATGCTGCGTCGTAACGGCAGAAGATCGTACAGTGCTGGACAAATAACTGCTTGGTCAACGAGGTTGAAGCATCTGCTGCCTGCTCTGCTCCCCTTGAAGATATCATCGAGATTCTGGGCAAAATTCACCGCAGTGGAATGCGGCCCGAGCGCTCGGGAAAGCTCCAGTGCCACCGACTTGAGGTTCGGACCATATTTTGGCCCAGGCGAGTCGCCCATAGCGCCTACAACGTTCGCGATTCCCCAGCGCTCTTGCAAGTGCCAGGCAATAATAGGTGTAGTTAACAGGCATCCCGGACGTTCGAAGCCATCGAAGGGTTCGGCCAGTTGCACATAGCGTTGAGGAGGTCGACTTTGTGTGCTGCTCTGGTGAGGGCGAAACGAAGGGCTCATCGCGCTGTTCGCTGCCTCCGCCATTCCGAGTAGTTCGTCCGAGGTTTCATGGCGTACCCGCATGGTATGCATCGTGAGCGCGCGAAACGAAACCACATCCGTTATATCGACTGCCGGAGACTCCATCGTGTTTGGATTACAGGACAAAACGATGGATGCGAGCTCCATAGCTTCTTCACGCGACAAGACTTGAGCGCTCAGTAACTTGACGCCAAGGCGAAACGCTTTGGACTCAGGGAGCAGGTTCGTGCACAGCGTTTGAAGCACGTCACTTGCAAAGCAGTCACAGCGCTCTCGGCCCAAACGCAAGGACGCCGTGCTTTTCGGTATACAATGCTGCAGTAGTTGCGCCTCCGCTGGCAGCAACTCGTATTTCAAAAATAACGATGCCAGGAAGGAGGCTCGTCGCGCGACTTGCTCAATATTCAGAGAGCTTGCGGGGTCATCCGCTGCCATATTGGGTCCCTGCCGCTTAAAGACCTGCAATTGATGCTCAACACGTTCCAGCTCTACTTTTAATGGTTCCAGAATCGATTCCGGCACCGGTTTGGCGCCGTGTTTACCGATCGCCACTGCTTTAATGCCCTCCTGAAGAGCGGACCCGCGAACACAGCATTGGAGTGGCCTAGCAGCTTCCCTCGCTCGTTTTTTCACCGCAAGAAGCTCTGCTCCACTCCAAAACGCCCACATGAACTGCGCAATTGCAGCTTCTCGTGCTATTTATCGTTCGTAGCGCAAGCTCGGGGATTACCTTGTCCGCAGCTGCCTCGGAGACTCAGTATGCTATTGTTTGGCGTAGCTCCAGCAAAGCGAATACTGAGAACCCCACGAAAAGAACTTTGTATTAGTTGCTCTATTCAAAATTCTCAGGGTCTAGTAAAGTCCCCGTTGGGCAGTGCCGTTTACTGCAGCGAACACCGCAGCGCTTTTCGGAACAATCACATGCAACGATGTGTGCGAGCGCATCTAGTTTGCGCTAAGCCATAGCTGTCCCTCAAACGTTTTGGATTCTGGTACGCTGATCGCTTAACGAGCAAGTTAAGGTATTTGCTTCAGGGTGAAGCGCGAGCGCTTTTAAAGCGCCGAGAGTATGCAGTGTCTCACGAGGAGAATCATTCGCACGCTATGCAAGAGGCCGTCAGTCCTAGAGCTTTCCGTGGAAGATGAGGCGAAAATTAGAGCGTTGGAGAAGGGTATTATTCCTGCTACAGGGGAGCCAGTAGAGGTCCTTCGTGCCCAGGTATTCCACGAGTCCAGGTTCTCGGGCGCTTCTCCTGGACGATCGGGTGTGCCCGTACTCAAAAAGCAGTATCGTGGACCACTGTTGCTCTCGTGGTACCCGGAGCGTCTCGAGAAAAATCCTTACTGTGAGATTAAGCTTTCAGAGAAACAGGAGCGCTGGTGGCGGAAACTGCAAGTCTGGCGAGCGCAGGGGCGGGGCCCTCCACGTAAAGGCAGTGGCAAACGTGGAGGCAAAAAGTCTGGGAAGTAGGCTGATCCCAGCTGAGCTCGGGGCTCCTGCCAGGGCTCGAACCTCGGCAAGGCGACTTTGCAGAGGCTGCAGCTCGAGTACTGCGAGACGCGTTTGCTACAGCGCACAAGCCAACAAATGGTGCGAGTGACATGGATCCAGCGATCGAGTCGGATACCTCGCACGTATGACGTACAGAGCAAGAAATGAAGAGAGTCCGCCATGACCAGGTCTGTCGTCCATGCGGCAGCATTTCGCGATGCATCCTCGCCTCTTGGGGGCTAGTGCGCAGCATTTCAAAGACCTTGCCGAACGCGCATAAACTGTAGCCTTTTGAGTTTCTCGCGGGCGCTTGTTGCTCGGTGATTGCTTCGCATTTGGAGACTGCATTACTTTGCTGACGGCGATATCGCAGGGCACTGGTTCGGAATGAAGTTGTTCTCCAAGGCGCGCTTTGGTTTGCTCTTCGTGAAAGAGTTTTTTCCGTGCAAATCCTTAGCGAGGATGAAACAATGAGGTCTAATTCGTCGTTAGCGCCGTTCGATGGAGATCTATGCAGCTTTCAGTAATTCAGGCAATCTCGAATGCACTGCACAACTTTTTCTGCGGATGGCAAATAGTTCTTCTCGTGGACAAGAGGGAAAGGCATATCATAGCCACATACGCGCATGACCGGACTCTCCAGGTCGAGGAAACATTCCTCCTGGATTCGAGCGGCAACTTCGGCACCGACTCCACCAGTAAGCGGCGCCTCATGGCTGACGATGCATCGCCCGGTGCGCGCAACGGATTCGCACACTGTCGCTTCATCCCACGGCAGAATCGTTTGAATATCTATGACCTCTGCCTCGATCTTGTCTTCTCTGGCGACGACTTGGGCTGCTTCGAGAAGCACGCGGACTTGCGCTCCGTATGCCACCAAGGTGATGTCCGTCCCGGGGCGAACGATCTCAGCCCGGCCAAGTGGCAACACATACTTGCTGAGAGGTACCTCTGCCTGGGCTGCTCGATAAAGTGCCTTGGGCTCGAAGAAGATGACCGGATCATCCTCCGCGATCGACTGCAACAAAAGGCCTTTTGCGGTGAACGGATCGCGGGGTATAACGACCTTGATACCGGCCGTGTGCAAAAAATAAGCCTCAGGAGATTGCGAATGGTAGTGCCCTCCATGGCCGACCGCGCCGTAAGGCGCTCTGATAACCACTCCACCACAATTAAACTGTCCTCCAGATCGGTAGCGATATTTCGCGATCTCATTCACTATCTGATCGAAAGCGGGATATATATAGTCTGCGAACTGGATCTCCGCTACCGGGCGATAACCCATCGCTGCCAGTCCGGCCGCAAAACCTACGATGCCCTGCTCTGTCAGAGGCGTATTGAAGACTCTCTGTCTGCCGAATCGCTTCTGAAGCTGACTTGTACAACGAAATACACCACCAAAAGCAACATCTTCTCCAAATACGAGAACTTTGGGGTTACTCTCAAGTGCACACGACAGCGCCGAGTTAATCGCAGTAAACAGGTTCATCTGCCGCAGGGTTTCCTCAGTGGCTTTCACGACGCCTGCAGAATTGGAGACGCTCCCTGAGAGCTTGTCTCCACCTCCAGGATAGAGCGAGGGCGTCGTGCTGCGTTGTGCTCGGTCTCCAACCGCAGGCCCCGGAGCAACGTCAGTCGTGCTCGGCGAGCTCTCGTTCTCCGTTGAAAACGTGCGCTTGCGGATAGTCGAGCTCCACACTCGGTCTCCACGGGTTGCAAATGACGCGCATGGAAGACCAATTTGGAGAGGTGTGAAAGTAACCGTAAGCGGCAAGCTGCGTCGAACTCGAGCATACTGTCTCCACGCAACAGTGTGGTCGAGTAGCCAATCGCGGAGACACAACACCCGAAGGTATCGCAGCATGAAACGCTGGTTCAACAATACTGGCAGTAGTCAAGCAGCGTTTTTGGTGTATATTTCAACCCGTTCCCCGTGCAGAAAGAGCAATAGCAAACCCTCAATCAGGTAGCCTGGTGGGTATAGGATGCTTGCAGGGAGATCGGAACTCGCGCGATGTCGCGATTGCCGCGAATTTCATGAGAGTGGACGATGCAGGAGACTCGAGTCCTTCGGACGTCTGCGCTCTCCCTGACAGCACAAAGAGACCCAAGTGCAAGCACGAACGCTAGCCTAGAAGCTTTCTTTAAGTTAGAGGATCATCACAGTTTACTAAAGTCTTTTGGATGCATAGATCCTATCTTGCAGCAGGAGGCGGCCCCATTGCCGACTTGGACACTTCCGTGTTCTTCCAAACAGCGAACAGTGTTCACTGATAGAACAGGGGCCTGATCCAGAACGCCTCAAGACATAATCTAGAAAGGACACCTTGCATATGTCCCGATGGTGGTCGGCTCGAGGAGGACGAAAGATTTCCGATAACAGCCATCGGATGGACCGCTGTCTGCATTTGCGAAGGAAACATCGCTACGCAGAATCCTCTGAGTCCACCAGCGATTTTGGAATAAATTGGGAGCGATCCTCCTCTGCGGGCGCACACTCTAAAGTTTGAGTCTCTTTCCAATGCCATCAACACCTGCCTGGCGAGCTCTCTCTGCTAATGCTTCCTTTTCGCCTCTCTTGGTTTGGGCGTGAAATACGCAGGTCTCTCTATTTCCTCCAGCTCCTTCTAAACAGCGGAAGGATATTGATTGCAGCGCTATTGCCTCGATTTCGCTACTTCCAGCTTAAGTGAACGCTTTTTATGTTCATGCGGAGACCGCGATCAGTGCCTCACTTGCCGTTGTCACATTCTTTGCACTGAGCCCACGAGCGCCATTTGCAGCGATCACGCTTGACGGTGCGCAGGTGCTCCGATCTCTCCTCCACACGTCAGCTTCCGAGCGCCGCCCTGTTGCATATGAGCTCTTGATTCAGCGCTCAGTCAATGCCCATCACGGGAGCAGCATGGTCACCTCGATATCGAGCGCCGTTTTCGCGCCGACTGCAGTACCCAAGACTTACGAGCCTGTTCAAGGAGGTGCCATCGGCGAGTTCTCTGTCCGCGGCATGCGCAGGTCCGCGCCGTCCCGTTTGATACGGGATTCGTGGAAAGCGATGTTGTCTATGGTGGAAAAGAACCGGGAGGAATAGTCAGACAGGAGATCAATTCGAGCAAGGACGATTCGTCTTCGCTCTCTTCCTGCGAATCCGTGATGCGCGTTCTTGAAGAAGCGATCGCTGCAATGACCATCGTCCGAGTCCAAGACCCTTTGGCATGGAACCAGAATACACAAGAGCCCTGGGGTGCAGTTCCAGTGAGCCACGTCATGCTGCTGCCGAGTGCCGCTTCGAGGATGTCCACAAAGAGAGGGAGATTTTCCTTTCGAACGGAATCGACTCTTCGGCGTGAGTAGTTCAGTGCACTTCCGGCCTCAGCTATTGAACAAGTCGTCAAGGGTCGACATCGATTTCTTGCCCCCGTCAGTCTTGCGGCACCGATTGCTGCACCTGCGAGATATTCCGAGACAGAAACACCGAAAACTTGAGGAAAGCGTGATTTGAGCTTGCCGTTTGCAAGGAAAACGGAAGAATGGATTCCTGTGCCTGAGAAGTAGGTAATGCTGTGGAGAAGTGTACGAACTTCTCCTCGTGTGTGTCATGGAGCAACTTGATACCGGTGACGTAATGAACTCCGGCGGCAACGTATCGAAGAGACAGTTCCGAAAAAGGGTGACAGCGAATCCAAAAGTTACATAAGAATCCGTAATCGCTTGATGGTGCAATTCGGATACCGAGGCAGTACACCGAGAAAGAAAGTTCGGAGGGAATCGAAAGGCTGGACCAGGATGCGAAATACATCGTTCCACCTTAATCCGATGTGGGTGCACCACGCAGACGCCGAGAAACGCAGGAACGCAACGACAACTGTACCGCGGGTGCAGCTTGAACACCCACACTTCTGAACATTCGTATGACAGAGCCGTTGGAGAACTCGATCCATGCGGGGCACGATCTACTCGTGGTCCTCGACTTTGGGAGCCAGTACGCGCATCTGATTGTGAGGCGCCTTCGGGACATCGGGTTTTACTCGGAGCTTCACCCTTACGATGTTGGACCAGAGCGCCTGATGGAACTGAAACCGAAGGGTTTGATTCTGTCTGGTGGCCCTGCGTCTGTTTACGAGTCTGATTCACCGCACCTCGACGCGCGCATATTCTCCCTTGGTATTCCTATACTGGGAATTTGCTACGGTATGCAGGAGATTGCGTACCAGCTCGGAGGGAAGGTGGAGTGCGGCGATAAGAGAGAATACGGACATGCCACTCTCCAGGTAGTCGAAGATCCTGCTGACGGTGGCGCGCTATTTCACGGCCTCAAGACTTCCTGCTCGGTCTGGATGAGTCATGGTGACCGGGTGATTTCGCTGCCCGAGGGCTTTTACCCCATTGCCCGCACGGAAAACTGCAACTACGCTGCCGTGTACGGGCAGCCGAACGCGCATGCATCGGTGCTTGCACCTATATATGGACTACAGTTTCATCCGGAGGTGAGTCATTCTGAGCACGGTACGGAAGTGCTGGCTAATTTTTGCCGGTCAGTATGCGGCTGCAGAGGTGACTGGTACATGGAAGCGTTTCTCGAAGAAGCGATTCGGACAATCCGCGAGCAAACAGGAGAGCATGCGCTCGTTGTCGGTGCGCTGAGCGGTGGCGTCGACTCCACGGTCGCAGCGCTGCTCGTGTCCAGGGCGATTGGAGATCGATTTCGCGGAATCTTTGTGGACAACGGGCTTTTGCGCAAAAATGAAGCGACTGACGTGATGGCGATGCTGAGAGACCAAATGCATGTTCAGGTTGATTGTATTAATGCATCTACGCACTTTTTGGATGCGCTAGCAGGGGTTACCGATCCGGAAGAGAAACGCAAGACCATCGGCAATCAGTTCATCAAGGTCTTCGAGGAGCAGGCGCGAAAAATCTCAGCCGATTTTTTGCTCCAAGGCACGTTGTATCCGGATGTGATCGAATCCATATCGCACAAGGGCCCGAGTGCCACGATCAAAACGCATCACAACGTCGGGGGTCTGCCACAACGAATGCGGCTCAAACTCATTGAACCGCTTCGATATCTGTTTAAGGATGAGGTTCGTAAGCTTGGCTTAGTGCTCGGCTTACCGGCGGAGGTTGTCTATCGTCACCCCTTCCCTGGACCGGGATTGGCCATACGTGTTCTCGGTGAGATTACTTCCGAACGTTTGAACAAACTGCGCGAAGCAGATGCTATTTTTCTGCATGAATTGCGCCGTGCAGGGCTGTATGAACAGATTGGACAAGCATTCGCTGTGCTCCTTTCCAGCAAGGCTGTAGGAGTCATGGGAGATTTTCGGACATACGAAGAGGTCATTGCGCTGAGAGCGGTTGCTACCTCGGATTACATGACTGCCGACTGGTATCCTCTTCCTTTCGAGGTGCTGCGGCGAATTTCCCTGCGAATTGTGAACGAGGTCAGTGGCGTGAATCGCATTGTTTATGACGTCACGAGTAAGCCGCCCGGAACAATAGAATGGGAGTGAACGCAACCGATTCCATTTCTGGTCGACATTGGTCCCCTGTAGGCCAAATCAGCGTTGCCCGACTGGTTGATTTTCACGAAAAAGCCCGTGCGCATCCATCACCTACACTCTACCTTTCTTGTCGGGTGACACGAATCATGACAAGGCCATCACCAGAAGAACGATGACGATAAAACTCCACCATATGATCACAAGTCCCGAACTTGCAGCACCTGCGCACTTTTCGAACGGTGATAACGCGCATGCGACGGGAGCCGCACGATCCTTAATCGGCAAATGTACGCATATGTGGAGCGCCTTTCGCCTCTGTACCGGAAATTGAAAGCATGCGATGAGTGCCTTTCCCAGCGAGGCACATGCATCCTCAAGCGCAGAGTGGCATGCGCAGGAGAGCCACTAGTTTCGTCGGCTCGGTCCGCAAGGCGATGATATCCTCTGATAAGTTGCAGGCGCGCCCGGACAAGCGAGCTTCTGGGATCGTTGCACTCCAGCCCAAGATCCGTACTTTCCTGATCAGTTCAAGCATACGTGCTGGAGCATCTCCCAGACCGGCATTCGTCTCCATCGATGTCGCGTCAATAGCTTCAGACACCATGTAGGATGAAGAGCTGCTCGGTTGCGGCGGACGGAAAGTCGGCAAGGTTCTCGGTCATCCCAAGTTCTGCTGCAAGCCTCCACGCTCAACCCCGCAAGATGGTCCCTCCGGAGCGAACGACTAAGTGCGCGTTCGATTTTTCCTCTTGATCGAGTTTGATCCAGGGAGAGCAAAGCTTTGTGCGCTCTTAAGTTCGAGTACAGCGCGCGCTGGCAGAGAGACGGTCAGCCACAGAAGCCGCCGTTCAAAGAGATATCGATTGATGCACCAACGTTATGCAGCGGGTTCAACAGACCTTCACACATTCGTCGGGGATACTGCGTCTTCATTGGTGGCGGAACGATATAGGTGCTGATCTAGAAGGCTCGCAGCAGTTGCGCGTCTTCGGGCGGAATCATCCCGTTGTTCAGTGGATCCATCTTCTAAAGAGGTTGTCCCGGGGTCCCCGCATGCGCCTCGCATGATTCCAACACGCTGGAGGATGTGCATGACGAATTCTGGCAGCAACATGTACAGTGGGAATTCGGCGGGAGCCCCGGCGACCTCCGGGGTTGGCAACTGAAACTTTTTCGCGAATCGGAAGTATCCCCAGCTACCGACAAAGGCGCAAATGGTCACCAATCCCGAGAGCCATAGGGTCGGTACCAACGGAACGAGGGATACGATCGTGTTCACATACATCAGAGGAAACGTACGGACTGGAACGAAACGAGCGAGAGTGCCCAGGCTCGGAAACGTCTGCTCCGGTCGGTATCGAGCATACGCGACAAGTAAAGCTACATTTCCTGCATAGAAACCAGCGCTACTTGCAAACAAGTACTCAGGACGGAGTTTCCACCACAAAAACGCGCCAAAAGTGATAACGAACGACAGCACGCTCGCGAAAGCTGTGATGAAAAGCACGTACATAGCAAGCTCCAACAAGCGCTCCGTTGAGCCGCCGGGAGACTCCGATCCTCGCCAAACTTCTTCTAAAGATCGTCCTACGGTGACGAGTACCAAAAGCGTCAAAAAGAGGTGTAGCGCGTGAACCTCAACGAATCCGTACGTGATCACGTTCCAGATCCGCAGCCCTGCTAGTGTCTCAGCCGGCGTAAACGAGAAAAACTGCGTGAACGGCGGGTACCAACTCAGACAATAGGTGGAAACAAGAGCAATGAGAAGTAAACGAGTGAAATCTGGAAGATTCTGCCATCTTCCAGCGTGCCAAATGCGGCTGACTTGCTGTACGGCAACCTTCCTCAGACGGGCAACTCCGAGAACGGTTTGGCTCGTACGACCCCCTTCACTACCAACGGACGAGCTCCTAGCTCTTACGGCATTCTCTGAAATATCTTCTCGGGAGTTTTGCAAAACAGAGCTCTGGAAACTCATGGTTTCAAAAACGCACAAGCGCCACTAGGTAGTACGCCCCGCTCTGCAGCGTTGAAGTTGACGCCGCCATATGAATCCACTGTAGCTTGAACAGATAATATCTACGTTCTCTTCGAGTTCGATCATACATACAACGAGCCCGTTCTCTGCGAAGACCTACATATGCTTCGACCGTGTTTTCGGAAGGAAGTCTCATCGACTCGGAAAACTGGTCGGTGTCCCTGTTCTTCATAACGATCGCAACGTTCCAGGAACTCTTTCGTCGCAACTTCGATAAAAGATAGTTGTGTGTGAACTAAGTTATTTTGCGACTGTATCCCAGTGATTCAGGATAACACGAACAAGCTATTGAGAACAGGGACGGTCATAGTGGTTACTATAGTCGCCTTCGCTTTTCGTAAAAGGTGATCAACGGGTCATTTTCTACCATTGAACCCAATCAGTCTTTAAGAATATCGATTTTTGGCGCGGAGCCCATACACTTCTTCCTTTCAGTATTCCTCAGGCATCTGAGCACTGCGATGTGACTGCCCTGAAGGAGGTACGCAGCCATCCATGCACACTGCAGTGAAGCATATATCCTTAAGGCAATTCGTCTACGATCTAGAGAGTGCGTCGAATAGAGATTTTCGATCCCCTGCTATACACCGCAACAGCGATGAAACCAAATTGAGTTGAAAGACTATATGGACAAGACTCATTAACCCTGTATCTATCTTCTCATGATGCGGAACGCATGAACAGTAACCTGGAGCATCCGACTTTGCCCCCCGAGAAATGGACCCGCATAATCAGCGGTTCTATCGTGCTGCCCAGGGTACACAACCGGGATAGGCCATCGCATTGCGAGCAGAGAACCGACTCTCCGTGATAAAGGCAAGGCGTTTTTCATGACCTGTGAAATACAGAATAATTTAAAGCAGGTGCGCTACCATTTATGACATCCTTGGTTTTATTTGGAGCTCAGCTTAACGACCATGAGCGAGGTCTCGAAAGTAGCGGGAGCGGAAACGAGACCAGTTGCTGCTGCTGCACTGTCTTTCGATATGCCTGCCACTGAACATACGAAAGAAAGCTCCTGGCCAGGCGATGACGTCCATGTGAAGCACGGGTGGAGGCCTGGCCCGTCTTGAGCTCGTAATGCTTCCACAGAGAGCGCGCTCGACTATTCGACCTCATTTCCAAGATTTCTGCGCAAAACGCGTGCTTCGAAAAAGTCGCCCCCTCTGACATTGCTCTTGCACTGGATCGCTCACCTATCGCCCCTGGCTGTCCCAGTTTCGTCAAGCCCTACGAACGTGACTGCAAAATTCTTCTCTCGCATCGTGGAAAACTCACTAAATTGTTCGACTAAGAAAAGCTTCTGAGCACCGCAAAACATCGGAAAGCGCACATCCGAATCACTTGATGTGAGACGGGTCTAGCACAAGTGAAACCTGATTGTTGAGAACGTTTTTGCTGAGTCTGGTTGCGAGCAACGTCACACAGAGGTTTGGTGCATATTCCTCGAACGAGTTACTCGTTTGCCTCGAACGTGGCGGTTGGGCGCAAACGTGGGAAACGTTCGGGTCACAAAGCACTGTATGCAACCTTTCCAAGAACTCTGATTGCCAAGAAGGGTTCTCCTCTAACCAGGCGCGCAACAGTGCGTCCAACTCAGGGTACCCGTGCTCACTGCCAGTCCGCCCTGCCTCATTCGCTGCAAGCAGCGCCCAGGAAACCGCTTTACGGATTTCCGTGTCCGGCCATTTTGCCAAACTCTTCTCACGAGCCAAGCGTAGTACGGAGTCGAACAACGCTGTGCCTGTGGCAGGCGTTCGAGAGCCCATCGCAAACGAAGCGTTGTAAGCTCAACCTGGAGGTGCAGTGCGTCTTGTGGAGTTCCGCGGTATTTTGTAGCGACCGCTCTTCGTTGCTGTTATTTCAGAGCTTTTCTGGTACAAACAGACATAACAGAATTCGTCAACAGTGTCTGAAAAGTGTGTTTTTCGATAGCGTCGCTAGCGCCTCGGCGGGACTGATCAATCTTCTCAACGCGCTGCGATTGAATTACTTCTGTGGAGCAGCACTTCTGCAGCGTGATATGGTGAATCCTCGTCTACTGAGATTTTGTTTCTGATTTTTTCGAGTCATGTACATAGTTGAGAGCTCTAGTGTAATCAGCGCTCGGCATTGGAACCAAACGTCCAGCACTGGGGTCTCTTACTGCCAAAGCTGCCGGGCGCTGGATGCAGTCGAGAACAGACGTGCGAAGCTCCGTGCTTCGTTTACGCTTCTGAAAACAAGGTTCTGCGCTAGTGCCCGTATACGCGGTTATGTGGCCGGCTCGATCTACAGCTTCAGCAAGCTTCATGTCCGGTGCAGTTCAGTTGACTCTGGAGAGCACGTTGTTTCTCAAGAGCGAGTGCACGCGCGGCCGAATGCTGCCTTCTTGGCGGACGTAGATAGCGTTCCGGCAGCAGCAACAACAGCTGGCGCTGCTGTGGGTGTAACTGGAGAAAACCTGGGCCAGACGGTGGTTTCACGAGAGTCAAATACTGCTTCTCCCGGGATGGAGCAGGTCGAGCAGGTTTCCCTAGTTATGGAGAGTACAGCCGAACTTTTGGAGTTTGGCCGAGTGCTCGAGTGCTTGTCGAGTTTAGCGCTTACGCAAACGGGCAGGCAACGTCTCCTGAGTAGAGGGCTAATGATTCATCTTCTATCATTAACGAAACAGCAAAGCGAAAGACTTATGCAACTAACAGCTGAAGTTGTGACTATTGAAAGGCGGACGCCAACCTCGCCGTTTGAGGTTCTGAAACGGCTCCCGGATGTCGAGGGACTTATTCAAAGGCTCCACAAAAAAGGTAATCTCGAAGGAGAAGAGCTGCTTCGCATTGCCAATTTCGTGCAGGTAGCGGCGAACTTGAAAAAGGCTTCCGCGGAATGCCTCATGGATTCGAGTTCGGCCTCCCCGGACGCATACATGTCTTCACCAGCATTTGACAGCACTAGCTGTACGAATCAGATGCACACAGAACCTCTTGCTGTGCAGAAGTGCTCAGCAGAATTGCAAAGCATTCTAGATCGGGTTCAGCCCGTCAGTGCGGCAGCATCAGAGATATTTGCGACACTCGACGAAACTGGTCGTCCGCGCGAAACTGCATCCGATGAACTTCGAGTAGTTCGAACGCAGTTGCAGCGAATTAAAGAGCGAATAAAAGACGAACTACAGCGAATCATTCAGAGCAAAGGAGATGCTCTACAGGATCGGACGCCAACGACGCGCTACGATCGCCAGGTGCTTGCAGTGAAGGCGACCCACAAGCGGAGAATACCAGGAATCGTGCACGATTACAGTAACACTGGGAGCACTGTTTTCGTTGAGCCGCATGCGATTGTGGAGTTGAATAGCGAATTACGTCGCCTCAGTCGCAGGGAATCCGCAATCGAACGCGACATTTGGAATCAGCTGAGTAAGCGACTGCATGCTGCGAGCGTCCGGCTCAGTAGCACATTTGAGGCCCTGATTGACATTGATTTCTCGGTGGCCCGAGCCCGTTACGCACGGCATATCGGCGCTTCGTTGGTGCGCTTCGCTGCAGATAGTGAGATGCCAGTGGACATTCGCGGTGCATGCCATCCGCTACTTTTGTGGCGCTCGCTCAAATCGATGGAGAGCGTGGTACCGATTGACTTTCATTTACGGGGAATTGCTTCCGCCGCCATCCTGACTGGAGCGAATGCCGGAGGAAAAACCCTAGCGGCGAAGACCCTCGGTCTCATAGTGCTCATGGCAAAGAGCGGCATTCCGATTCCTCGGCGACACGCTGATCCGAATATGTCGCCGACCACGCTACTCGATGAAGATGTCACTGTGCCGTACTTTGACAGAGTACTTGCAGACATTGGAGATGAACAGTCGTTAGAGCAAAATTTGTCAACATTCAGCGGCCATATAAGACGAATAGGTGAGATTCTTCAGTGTGCGACTGCGGACTCGCTGGTGCTTCTGGATGAGCTTGGTGCTGGAACGGATCCGGCCGAGGGAGCTGCGCTTGGCATCGCCCTCGTTCGCTACCTGGTCGAGAAGAAAAACGTTCGCTTCGTCTTTGTGACAACGCATCATAGTGAACTGAAGACTCTCTTTTTTATGGAACCCGCTAGGTACGAAAACGTCTCCGTTGAATTTGACACGGACCGGTTGGAACCTACGTACCGACCTCTCTGGGGTGTAGCGGGGAGGTCGTATGCGCTGCTGGTTGCCCGCAGACTCGGGCTCGATCACGACATTTTGCAAGAAGCGGAAAACCTACTCGAACGATCGGTCGGTGTAGGCTCGAGCCCGGACTCTTTGCCACTGAGTCCTGGGAGCGGATCGAGCTCTCCGCAGAATATGAGCCGCCTCATGGAGCAGGTTGAAAAGATTCGCGTGGAGCAGCTTCAGAACCTGGAACGAGCACGCCAAGAAGCACGGGAAATGGAGCGAATGCGACAGGAGCACGAGAAGCGACTTGCAGGACTAGAGCGACATCGCAAGGAGGCAATCGAAGAAGTTAAGCGGGCATTAGAAGCGGAATTAGAACAAGTGCGTCAGGAGCTTCGGGAAGCACTGCAGCGCCTTCGACGCAATGAAATGGCATCGTCGGAAGGTAACACCCTTGCAAATACCCTGGAAGCAAAAGTCGCGGAAGCAACAATGGCCCTAGCGGGATTGGAACGAGACGATGATCGGGAAATCAACCCGGAAACGGTGGACACGAATGATTATGTCATGGTACCGAAGCTCGGATCATCTCCCTTGCGGGTGACCCAGAAACTTCCCGATGGACGTATACGTGTTGCACTGGGGAACCTGACAGCAACAATTGCTGTCCAGGAAGTCGTGTCTGTTCAGCGCCCGACTGAAGCATCGACCACAATGGCCACGGAACGATCGCCACGGCGTCGTGTCGAAGCTGAGAAGCCGGCCAGCGGGCTCTCCTCGCCAGTGCTGGTGCGCACTGACCGAAACACCGTGGACCTCAGGGGTATGCGGGCACACGAAGTAGAATCTGCTCTGGATTCTGCGATAGATCGCAGTGTGCAGATGGGATCGCTCTGGATCATTCATGGACACGGTTCTGGACGGCTGAAGAGCGTTGTGCGAGAGTACCTGCGTGGCCATCCGCACGTGGACAGTTTCCAGGAAGCGAGCCCTTCAGATGGGGGATCTGGAGTGACGGTCGCGGTGCTTCGATGAAGGTTTCGGTAGACGCCAGGACGAATGTATCATCTAGTCACGCCCTTACACGGACAGGTCGCGATGCCTGCGGAGTCGATACTCAAGCATAAAGTCGAGGAAATGAAGTGGAAGACAGAAAACCTTTCTTGGTCATGATCCTTAGCCGGGTTGGGCTCTTTTTCTTATATTTTCAACTGCGATTTGCAACTCGCAGGGTTAACTTATGTGGCTACATAATATTCCTTCGCTCTTGTTGCGAACGTGCAGTCATGTGAGTTGCGATCGCACCCGGTGTATATGTGACTTTTCGACGAATCTTAGCCCCTGATGTGGTGTTTTCTGGCCTAGTAATTGATTCCAAACAATGTACATTTGGAAACACTGTGCAGGCTAGAAAGATTCTTATTTCGGGGACCAGCGATATATCGCGCGCTCGGACAACGGCCCAGGCGGATATCTCCGAGCAGCTATTCCGGGCGCTCACGGCAGGCCCCCGGCCTTCGATGAACTTACGAACGACTCACTACATCGAAAGGGGATTACGGTTTGTAGCAGCTGGAACTTGGTCCAGGATGAAGAATCATAGACGCTTTCCCGGTTGACGATAATTCTCGTGTAGTTGCATATCCCTGATCAGCACGAACGTTCTCTCAAGCAGAAGAATCCGCGTTGCTGCGCGCACGCGAACAACCATCGTCTTCCGCGTTCATTTGCAAACGTTTCCAAATGGGTTGTGTAGCTCTCTGGAGACGCAGACTCTGCTTCGGTTTTTCGTTTGCTGTTGTGTAACAGTGTCGTGAACTGGAGGCTCCGCATTCGAAGCGCTACTTACTTCGATGGACGTATCCGCGCACCTTGCGGAACCGGGGGGACAGTGCGAACTGCCAGAGTCCAGAACAGAACGGCCCCGCACCGAGCCACAGACAGGAGGACACTCGAACAGCATCGCGACTGCTGAAAACCAAAAAAGCCCGAACGCAGACAGGCAGGAAGCACCTCGTTGCACGAAAGCGTTCGCTGGAACTGAAACTAGTTCAGGCAACCTGGACGGGGAGGCGCCCGTGGACAGTTGGGTTTCCGTGGAAGCCCCGACTAGCGAGGTCGACGAAAAGCCCGCGCTGATAAGGCGAACAGTTGAGCAGTCGCCGGTTTTATGCGTAAAAATGGCAGGACATGAAAACGTTGAAACCCCTCTTTATTTGCATTCAAGTTCGTCGCAACCAAAACTGTCCAGTGCAGAGACTACAAGAGTGGGGCTATATCGCACACGCTTCCCGAACATGAATAGAGTTCGTGTGCATGCCTCCAAAGCTCTCGGTCGCTGGTCAAAGTTCATTGCGGAAGAGCTCCGCTCGGGTTCGTTGGTGAACGAATACAGCGCATGGGTGACGACTGTCCTCGTGTGTACCTTGCTGGTATACTTGCTAACGATAACTATTAGCATTCTGTACGCTGTCCTTTGTGCAGCCCTTACTGTACTCGTTTCGTGTGCAGGCGCGATAACTGCGGCATTTGTTTGGATTGCTCTTTTGTTGATGGTCAGTATTCCGATTTTCGTAATCGTTCTCGTATCCTTGCTGGGAGCTACTACAGGCATATTTGCATTGAAAGTCGGTTTGGATGGCATCAAGTCCAACACAGACCAGATTGAAGACGACGACGATCCACAGGACTTGTAAAAGCATTCGGGCAACCATCACGGGGGGGGGGGGGGCCCCGGGGGGCAGCTGAGAAAGGGGGCCCCCTAAACCCCGAGCTCTCTCCCTCTAAAAAACTTGTCCCTTTCCGAAGCTGT
>Ga0080006_1141441_pt1 | contig 24233 bp, 19 predicted proteins | sample RS3BMetagenome_FD_69209 | JGI IMG/M metagenome (GOLD analysis project Ga0080006, IMG submission 69209) | Ferric oxide microbial mat and aquatic microbial communities from Rainbow Spring, Yellowstone National Park, USA - RS3B (SPADES... ...
GTGGTAGGGGAAGACGACCGGCTTGTCGCGGGTGAACAGGGCGTCGAATTCGCTGTCGGGCAAGCCGTGTGGATGTTCGGATTCCGGCTGCAGCCGCATCAGGTCGACGACGTTGACCACCCGGACGGCCAAGTCGGGCAATTCGCGGCGCAGGATGTCGGCGGCGGCCAGGGTCTCCAGCGTCGGGACGTCCCCTGCGCAGGCCAGCACCACGTCGGGCTCGGCGCCCTCAGATCCAGGTGTGCAGGCCCACTGCCAGACGCCCAGGCCGCGAGTGCAGTGCGCGATCGCCTGGTCCATGTCCAGGTAGGCCAGTGCGGGCTGCTTTCCGGCGACGATCACGTTGACGTAGTCGCGGCTGCGCAGGCAGTGGTCGGCCACGGACAGCAAGGTGTTGCCGTCCGGCGGCAGGTACACCCGCGTCAACTCGGCCCGTTTGTTCGCCACCAGGTCGATGAATCCGGGGTCCTGATGCGACGCACCGTTGTGGTCCTGGCGCCACACGTGGGAGGTCAGCAGGTAGTTCAGCGACGCGATCGGCCGCCGCCACGCCAAATCCCGGCTGGTGGCAAGCCATTTGGCGTGCTGGTTGAGCATCGAGTCGACGATGTGCACGAAAGCTTCGTAGCAATTGAACAGGCCGTGCCGACCGGTCAGCAGGTAGCCTTCCAGCCAGCCCTGGCACATGTGCTCGGAGAGCACCTCCATCACGCGCCCGTCGGGCGCGAGGTGCTCGTCGTCGGGCCCGATCTCGGAGAGCCACACCTTGTCGGTCGCCGCGTAGACGGCGTCGAGCCGGTTGGACGCGGTCTCGTCGGGGCCCATCAGTCGGAAGCGGTCGGGGTTGCGGGCGATCACGTCCCGCAGGAACGTGCCCAGCACGCGGGTGGCCTCGTGCGTGACGGCGGCCGGCTTCGGCACCGGCACGGCATAGTCGCGGAAGTCCGGCAGGTCGAGGTCGTGCAGCAGCAGCCCGCCGTTGGCGTGCGGGTTGGCGCTCATCCGGCGATCACCACAGGGTGCCAGCGCCCGCAGCTCGGCCCGAAGGCGGCCGCCTGCGTCGAAAAGCTCCTCGGGCCGGTAGCTGCGCAGCCATTGCTCAAGCTGCGCACGGTGTTCGGGGTTGTCGTGCGTCTCGGCGAGCGGGACCTGATGCGCCCGCCAGGTGCCCTCGACCTTTTTGCCGTCGACCACCTTGGGCCCGGTCCAGCCTTTGGGGGTACGCAGCACGATCATCGGCCAAACCGGCCGTTCCCGCTGCTTGCCCTGTGCCTTGCCGGAGCGGGCGGCTTCCTGGATGGCGGCGATGTCGTCGAAGGCGTCGTCGAACGCGGCGGCGAGTTGCCGGTGCACGTCGGCCGGATTGTCGCCGGCGACCGTGATCGGCCGGTAGCCGTAGCCGCGCAACAGCGCTTCCAGCTCGGGGTGCGGGATGCGCGCCAGCACCGTCGGGTTGGCGATCTTGTAGCCGTTGAGCGCCAGGATGGGCAGCACCGCGCCGTCTGTGACGGGGTTGAGGAACTTGTTGGAGTGCCAGCTGGTGGCCAGGGGTCCGGTTTCGGCCTCGCCGTCACCTACCACGCAGGCCACCACCAAGTCCGGGTTGTCGAAAGCCGCACCGTAGGCGTGCACCAGTGCATAACCCAGCTCACCGCCCTCGTGGATGGATCCCGGTGTCTGGGCCGCCACGTGACTGGGGATGCCGCCGGGAAAAGAGAACTGCCGGAATAGCTTTCGCAGTCCCTCGCGGTCTTCTTCGATGCCGGTGTAGACCTCGCTGTAGGTGCCCTCGAGGTAGGCGTTGGCTACCAGCGCGGGACCGCCGTGGCCGGGCCCGGTGACGTAGATGACGTCGGCGTCGCGGTTGCGGATCACCCGGTTCAGATGCGCATAGATCAGGTTGAGCCCCGGCGTGGTGCCCCAATGCCCCAGCAGCCGGGGTTTGACGTGTTCGCGCGATAACGCTTCGCTTAGCAGCGGGTTGTCCAGCAGGTAGATCTGCCCGACCGAAAGATAGTTGGCGGCGCGCCAGTAGGCGTCGATGAGGTGCAGTTCGTCATCGGTCAGGGTGGCGGGTTCGGTCGTCGGCGAGGTCACCAGGCCCATTGTCCATGGCGCCGGTGAACATCAGGTGCACGCGCCGGTCATTCCTCGCCGCGGGCGCGGGCCTCGTAGGCCTGCCGCCGGCTGGGGTCGACCGCGTCGGTGAAGACGTGCTCGCCGCCCAGCGCCCGGTTGATCCCCTCGGCCAGCGCGCGCGGCAGGAATTTTTGCGACGTGATCAGCGCGCCGGCCAGCTTGGTGACCCGCACCCGCGGTCTCGGTTGGGCGACTAGTCTGACGATCGCGTCGGCGATGTCCGCCGGCTCGGCGTTCCGGATGCCCTTGGCCCCTGTGGTGCCGGCGATGAGTTCGGTGTTGACGAAAGTCGGCATGACGAGCGAGAACTTCACGCCGGTTCGGCGATATTCAATCCTGACCGCGTCGGTGAAGCCGATGACCGCGTGCTTGCTGGCGCAGTAGGTGGCCGCCCCGGCGATGTACGTCTCCCCGGCCAGCGAGGCGATGTTGATGACGTGGCCGGATCCGCGGGGCACCATTCGTTGCGCCGCGAGTTTGGTGCCCACGATCACGCCGTAGACGTTGATGTCCAAAATGCGTCGGGTGACTGCGTCCGGTTCGTCGACGATGCGGCCCAGCGGCATGATGCCGGCGTTGTTGACCAGCACGTCGATCGGGCCGAGCTGACGCTCGACGTCGTCGAGGAACTCCAAGAACGACTGCCGGTCGGTGACATCAAGCTTGGCGTAGATGTCCAGGCCGAGCGCCGTCCCCGACTCCTTCACCCGCACCTCGTCGACGTCGCCGATCGCGACCTTGGCCCCCAGGCTGTGCAGTGCTGTCGCGGTGGCCAGTCCGATCCCGCGCGCGCCGCCGGTGATCACAATGACTTTGCCGCGCACCCTCATCCCGATCGATGCCGTGTCTGCCATTTGCCTTCCTTTCCCGCACCCCCGACGTGGTCACCGACAGGGAGCGGCGCTACGACGCTCCCGCAAAAGGCGTTCTGCGGTGCGTCGTCCGCTGACCAGCGCCCCCTGGATGGAGGCGGTATCCCGGTGATCGCCGCACCACCACAATCCGTCGCGGACGCGGACGGGTCGGCGGACACGCAACGGCGGCGGCTGGGCGGGCAGCGCATCCCGAATCTCGTTTCGAATCAATAGTTCCCAGCTACTACCGTCAGCGCCCAGGATGTCGGCCGCGTGGCGGCGGGTCACACTTTCCGGCGGCGCCGTACCGTCGTTCGCCAGTAGCGCGGATGCGCTGACCAGATGGCGTCCCGGCGGCGCATAAGTGGGCGCGGCGGCGCTGATGATAGCGGTGTTCACGACCGGCCCCGGCGGATTGGGGCGGCCGTCTATCCACAGCATCGGCGGTGTCGAAGGCACCTCGTCGGTGGCCCACCAGTCGGTGACCACTCCGTGCATCGGCGGCACCGAATGCCCCGTCAACCGGGCGGCTGTTGCGGGGTCGGTCGCCACGATCACCTCGGTGGCGCTCATCACCGCGTCCGGGCCTCGGACTCGCCATCGGTTTCCGTCTTCCTCGACATGAGTGGCGTTGTGGCTGAACACTATTCGGTCACGCAGCGGTGCGGCGAGCTGACGCGGCAGCGCCCGCATCCCCTGGGCCGGCAGGCCGGGGACGCCGCGGACGAACATCCGCGCCAACAGCAAGCTGAAAGCTGTCGAAGCGGCACCGGTGTCGTCGAGCAGGACGCCGGAAAGGAATCGGTCGACGACGCGGCGCAGTTCGCCGTGCACGCCGCAGCGGTCGAGGCTCTCTCTCAGGCTCTCATCGCGGGCCCCGGACGTGAGCCGGTGCGGTCGCAGCGCCGGCAGGGCCCACCGGCCCAGCGCGAGCGCTTCGCGGGGTCGGATCGCGCCCGACGCGAGCATCTTCGGCACTACTGTCGGTTCGCGCAGCGGATGAACCAACATCGCCGCACCATGCTGTCGCCGGACCGCGACTCCGGCACGGAACGGCTGCAGGCGCAATGCATCGATGTCGACCGCACGGGCGAGTTCCGGGTAGGCCGGATTGAGCACCTGAAAGCCCCGGTCGCACAGGAAGCCGTCGATCACATCGGTGCGGACTCGGCCACCCACGTCATCGCCGGCTTCCCACACCGCGACCTCGCACCCGGCAGTGGCCAGCATCCCCGCGCACCGCAATCCGGCGAGTCCCGCGCCGATGACCAGGACGTCGACGTCCTCGCGTGTCATGGAAGGGTCACCATCACCAGCCCATCGATCCCGGAATGCCTTTGAACGGGCCCGTGACCCAGCTGGTGATCCAGCCGCCGTAGAAACCGCCGGGTTGGGGCACGACGACCTCGCCGTTGACGGTGCAGCGGTCGACCTGTGCCGCCATCACCGCGATCGCCCCGACGATCGACTCGAAGCCCGGCGCCGGGTCGAGATAGCTCCACGCGGCCCTCGGCGCGACGGTGGCGCCGCCGACCAGGTCGTAGTACGTTGCCTGGCCTTTCCATTCGCACCACGAGCTGCCCGACGTCTGCCGCAGCGCATGAGCGGCGAAGGCCTGCCGGGGGAGGTAATAGGTCGGCGGATGACTGGTCTCGAGCACCCGCCAGGCGTCACGGGTCGACGCGATGACTTCGCCGCCCAGTTCGACGGTGATCGAACCGGTGAAGGGTTCGACGCGGGGCGGGCGCGGATAATCCCACACGGATTCCTGGCCGGGCCCGGGTTTGTCCGGCTCGGGTCGGCGCATGTTCATGGCTCCCGAGTCCGTCGACTGGCATGGGGGGCCGTCGATTTCGACACTGCGAATGCACCCACCGACAGATGATAGCGTCCGGGGCTGGTGTTCAGTCCGCGGAGGTCAGCGTCGCCAAACGGCGAGCGACCACTGCGTCCAGGCTGGCCCTGCCGGCTCCGGCGCACACCAGCCACAGCAGCAACCCCACCAGCAGCCACTCCGAGGCGTAGAACAAATTGCTGAGGAAATACCACGGGGTCGGATACTTGTGCGCCAGGTCCGGGCCGATGTCGGTGAGCAAAGCGCCGACCATATCCCCGGCGAGGACCAGAGACACCAACCGGGTGCCAACGCCCAGCATCAACGCCGCACCACCGACGAATTCCACCAGGGCCGTGACCGGGGCGACTATCTGTGCCGCAGGAATGCCCAGGCTGACGAACATCGCCGTGAACTTGCCGAGATCAGCGAGCTTGCCCACCGCGCCGCTGAAGAACATGAACCCGACGGTGATCCGCAGCAGCAAGTTGGGCAGCCAGCTCAGGCCGTTCAGGGTGTCGGCAGTGCTGCGGTATGTCGAATGCAGACGTGCGATCCGGGGCTCGCGAGCCGTCAGGGGGTGCGTCATTTTTCCTCCATGGTGATGAGCGTGTACCCGCGTTCTCGTGCGCGCAAGGCGAGTGTCAGCGGCCGGACAGTCGCGCCGGAATGACCTTGCTGGGGCCACTCTTCATTCATCGACCGGGCGAACTTGTCGTTGTTGATGAGCGGGGAAAGGTTGCGTGAGCTTTCGATCGCGCGCAGCGGGAGGCAGTGGTTGTTGCAATGGTTGCCGATAGTCAGTGACAGGTTGTTGTATTCAGCGGTGGGACGTGTGCCTGGCAGCGCGGGATCCTGTCGTATCCGCGAAGGCGGGAAATAACAGCTCGTCAGGGGCGTTCACCGACACCAGAGGACGGCCAACTCGGTCTGCCACGCCCACCGAGTGTGGTGGTTATGCAAGGATTTTGCGGGTTTATGGTTCGTATCACCCACAGTCGGCGGCCGGGATTGACCGGATTCCGGTCAACGACTCACGGCGCTAGCGCGGCGTCAGCCACGCCAGGCTGCCGGCCCCGGCCAGCGTGCAGTAGATGGCAAACGGCGTCAGGGTGCGGGTCTGGAAGTACCGGGTGAGGTAACGCACGGCCAGGTAGGCGCTGACGAAGGAGGCGACGCTGCCCGCCAGCACCTGGCCTCCGATGCCGGCTCCGAGGGGTCCGAACAGTTCCGGGATCTTATACAGCCCGGCGGCCAGGATGATCGGCGTCGCCAGCAGAAACGAGAAGCGGGCCGCGTCTTCGCGCGACAGGCCGCGCCAGAGGCCGGCCACGATCGTGATACCGGAGCGGCTGATGCCGGGCAGCAGGGCGAGCACCTGGGCGGCGCCGATCAGCACACCGCGGCCCAGGGGCAGTTGGGCCAGCCGCTTGTCGACGGCTTCGCCGGTGTGGTCCGCTCGCTCTTGCGCCACGCGGTCCGGGTCGTCCGCCGGTGCCAACCCATACCTGCGGCGGCGCAGCACCTCACCGGCGTACAGGGCGACGCCGTTGAGAAGCAGGAACGCGGCCGCCGGAATCGGCTTGCCGAGCGTGGTTCGGAACAGCTGCTCGAGGGCCAGCCCGGCCAGCCCCACCGGGATGGTCGCCGCGACCAGCAGCCACGCGAGGCGCTCGTCGGACGTTTGGACGCGGCGGTATCGCAGTGAGGAGCCGAGCCCGGCCAGGACGCGCAACCAGTCACGCCAGAAGAACACCAGCAGTGCCGCGGCCGTCGCGACGTGCAGTCCGACGATGAACGCCAGATACGGCGATTCCGGCCCCGAGACGTTGAGGTCGCGCGCCCACTGCCCGCCGACCAGCGCCGGCACCAGCACCGAGTGCCCGAGGCTGGAAACGGGGAACAGCTCGGTGACGCCCTGAAACGCGCCCACTACAACGGCCTCCACGTAGCTCAGGTGCGCACTCACGGCTTCGTGCCTCCATTTCCGAACGCAACCGGTCGAAACTCCGGCCAACCGGGTTGGGCGGCTGGACAATTGGCCGCCACACTAGTAGCGGCGGCTTCCCGCCGACTAGCCGGGTACGGTGTGCAGATGCCCGACGGGTTGCTTGACGCCATACGCGTCCTCGACGTAGCGAGCGGTGCGGCCGACGCGGTGACCCGCCTGTTCGCCGACCTGGGTGCCGACGTGCTCAAGGTGGAACCACCCGGTGGCAACGTGGGACGCGACGCCACGCCGACGCTGGCCGGCGCGAGCATCCCGTTCGCCCTGCACAACGCCAACAAGCGCAGCACGGTGCTGGACCCGCTGGAGCAGGATGACTGCGGCCGATTCCTGGATCTCGCCGCGGAAGCCGATATCGTCGTGGACAGCGGCCTCGACGGGCTGGCCGAGGCCTTCGGGGCATCGGGCGCGGAGTTGGCCGCTCGCTACCCGCACCTGGTGGTGTTGTCGGTCACCGACTTCGGTGCGACGGGCCCACGCTCGCCGTGGCGCGCCACCGACCCCGTGTTGTACGCGATGTGTGGCGCGCTATCGCGATCCGGTCCCCCTACCGGCACCCCGGTGCTGCCACCGGACGGCATCGCTTCGGCGACCGCCGCCATGCAGGCGGCGTGGGCAGCACTTGTCGCCTATTACAACCGATTACGTTGCGGCACAGGAGATTATATCGATTTCTCGCGCTTCGACGCCGTCGTGATGACGCTTGACCCGGCGTTCGGTGCCCACGGGCAGGCCGCTGCGGGCATCCGGCGCGCCGGACGCTGGCGGGGACGGCCGAGGAACCAGGACGCGTACCCGATCTACCCCTGCCGAGACGGCTACGTCCGGCTGTGCGTGATGGCTCCACGGCAGTGGCGCGGGCTGCGGCGCTGGCTGGGCGAACCGGAAGAATTCCAGGACCCCGAATACGACGCGATCGGCGCCCGTTTCGCGGCGTGGCCCGAGATCGGCGCGCTGATCCAGGCGTTGTTTGCCGACCAGACCATGAAGGATCTGGTCGCCGCGGGCCAGCAGCACGGCGTGCCGATCGCCGCGGTGCTGACGCCGTCGCAGATCCTAAGCTCCGAGCATTTCCGGGCGGTGGGCGCGATCACCGAGGCCGAGCTCGTCCCCGGCGTGCGCACCGTCGTGCCCACCGGATACGTCGTCGTCGACGGGCAGCGCTCCGGTTTTCATACGCCGGCCCCGGGCGTCGGCGAGGACGCGCCGCATTGGCGCGAGGCCGCGGCGCTGGTGCGGGCCCCGTCGGGGCGGGTCGGCGACTACCCGTTCGCCGGGCTGCGCATTCTCGACCTGGGCATCATCGTCGCCGGCGGGGAACTGGGCCGACTGTTCGGCGATCTGGGCGCCGACGTCATCAAGGTGGAAAGCGCCGACTACCCGGACGGCCTGCGCCAGGCCCGTGTCGGCGAGGCCATGAGTGAGTCGTTCGCGTGGACGCACCGTAATCAGCTCGGGTTCGGCGTAGATTTGCGCAGCACCGCCGGCAAGGAGATTTTCGACCGGCTGGTCGCCCGCGCCGACGCGGTCTTCGCCAACTTCAAGCCCGGAACCCTCACCGCGCTCGGGTTCCCCTACGAGAAGTTGCATGCGATCAATCCTCGGCTCGTGCTCGCCGAAAGCAGCGCGTACGGCGACACGGGGCCGTGGAGCACCCGGATGGGCTACGGTCCGCTGGTCCGCGCCGCCACCGGCGTCACCCGGCTCTGGACGGCCGAAGACCCAGACGACCCGGACGACCGGGCCGGGCCCGCGCGGCACGCCTTCTACGACGCGACGACCGTCTTCCCCGATCACGTGGTCGGGCGGATCACCGCCATCGCGGCGCTGGCCGCGCAGATCCACCGCGACCGGACCGGCCGCGGAGCCCGCGTCCACGTCTCGCAGGCCGAAGCCGTGATCAATCAGCTCGACACCCTGTATGTCACCCGGGCCGCACTGGCCGCGGGCGTTACCCGAATCCGCAACAACACCGCCCTGCACGCGGTCTACCCGTGCGCGGGCGACGACGAATGGTGCGTCATCTCGATCCAGTCTGATGACGAATGGCGCAGTGCGGCAAATCTTTTAGATCATTCCGAATGGGTCGACGACCCACGCTTCGGCACGGGCGAAGCCCGCCTGGCCAACCGGCGGGAACTGGTCGAGCTGGTGTCGGCCTGGACCCGCACGCGCGCCCCGCTGCGAGTCGCCGAACTGCTGCAGTCGGCCGGCGTGCCGGCCGGACCGATGAACCGCCCGCCGGACGTGCTCGACGAGCCCCAGCTGATCTGGCGAAAGCTGTTCAGCGACATGGCGCATCCGCTGATCGATCGTCCGCTCCCGGCCGAGACGGGTCCGGCGCGGTTCGCGCACATTCCGCCGGCTCCGCAACGTCCGGCGCCGCAGCCCGGCCAGGACACCCGCGAGATCTGCCGAAACCTGCTCGGCATGAGCGCTCAGGAGACCGAGCGGTTGATCACCGACGGCGTCCTGTTCGCACCCGACTAACGCCACTCGCGCCCAACGCCACGCTGGTGTGACGCTCGGCACCTAACGCCACGCTGGTGTGACGCTCGATGAAGGCGCTCGGCACCCGCGCGATAAGTTCGGTCCATGACCGTCGACCCCAGGACACCGGTGCTGATCGGCTACGGCCAGGTCAACCGCCGCGATGACATCGACCCGGAGCAACCGTCCATCGAACCGGTCGACCTGATGGCCGCCGCGGCCCGGGAAGCCGCCGACGCCCGGGTCATCGCCGCCGTGGATTCCATTCGCGTGGTGAACATCCTTTCCGCTCGCTACCGCGATCCCGGGCTGTTGCTGGGCCAGCGACTCGGCGCCACCGACTTCACCACGTTGTACAGCCCCATCGGCGGCAATGTCCCCCAGTCGCTGGTCAACCAGGCCTGCCTGGACATCCAGCGGGGCAGGGCGGGGGTGGTGTTGCTCGGCGGCGCCGAGACCTGGCGCACCAGAAGGGGACTGAGAGCCAAAGGCGCCAAGCTGGTGTGGACGACGCAGGACGAATCCGTCCCGATGGCCGAGGTCAGCGGCGAGGACGTGCCCATGGCCGGCGATGCCGAGATCAGGATCGGGCTGGACCGGCCCGCCTACGTCTACCCGCTGTTCGAGCAGGCGCTGCGGATCGCGGGCGGCGAGTCGATCGCCGAGCATCTCGAGCGCGTCGGCGCACTGTGGGCACGCTTCAACGCCGTCGCGGTCGACAATCCGCACGCCTGGATCCGCAAGCCCGTCACCGCCGAGGAGATCTGCCGGCCCGGCCCGCGCAACCGGATGATCAGCTGGCCCTACACCAAGCTGATGAACTCCAACAACATGGTCGACCAAGGCGCGGCGCTCGTCCTGACCTCGATCGAGCAGGCGACGCGTCTGCGCGTCCCATCGGAACGCTGGGTGTTCCCGCACGCGGGCACCGACGCGCACGACACCTTTGCCGTCGCCGAGCGTGACGAGCTGCACCGGTCGACAGCGATCCGCATCGCCGGCGCCCGGGCCCTGGAGCTGGCCGGCCTGGGCATCGACGACATCGACTACGTCGACCTGTACTCATGCTTCCCCTCCGCCGTTCAGATCGCCGCGGCCGAACTCGGCCTGCCCGCCGACGACGCCGCGCGCCCGCTCACCGTCACCGGCGGGCTGACGTTCGCCGGCGGCCCGTGGAACAACTATGTGATGCACTCCATCGCCACCATGGCCGAACTTCTCGCGGCCAATCCCGGGCGGCGCGGCCTCGTCACCGCCAACGGCGGCTACCTGACCAAGCACAGCTTCGGCGTCTACGGTACCGAGCCGCCGACCGAATTCCGTTGGGAAGGCATGCAACCGGCGGTGGACTCCGAGCCGACGCGCAAAGGCCTGGTCGAGTGGGAGGGTGTCGGCACCGTGGAGGCGTGGACGACGCCGTTCAACCGCGAGGGACAACCCGAAAAAGCCTTCCTGGCCGTGCGCACGCCGGACGGGGCCCGCGCCCTGGCGGTAATCACCGATACCGCGGCGGCGCAGGCGTCCGTGCGCGAAGACCTGGGCGGCGCCGCGGTTGCCGTCGCCGCCGACGGCAGGGCAACGATTCAGTAACGGACCGGCGACATCACGGCAGGCCGGAGCGTTTTCGACGTTGTAGCGGTCGCGCAGACGGTGCCGGGGTGCCTATTGTCGAAAAGGAGGTTGGGGGTCAGGCTGGTTGAGGCTCGGGAGGTGAGGCCGGGTGCGGATCCTGGTGACCGACGCCACCGGCGGAGTCGGCCGGCTGGTCGCCCGGCAGCTGATCGCTGCCGGATATGCGGTCAGCGGCATTGCTGACCGCCCGCACGCCCGCCTGGACCCGGGTGTACAGCTGGTGTGCGCACCGCTGCGCGACCCCGTGCTGCAGGAGCTGGCCGAGGAGGCCGACGCCGTCATCCACCTGGCCCCGATCGACCCCACCGCACCCGGCCACGCCGACCTCGACAAAGTGGCCCACGTGACGGACGTGGCCGCCCGCGCCGGCGCCCGGTTGCTGTTCGTCTCGCACGCGGCCGGCCACCCCGGCCTGTATCGGCCGGCCGAGGCGCTGGTGTCCGGCAGCTGGGGACCGAGCCTGGTGCTCCGGATCGCGCCGCCGCTCGGCCGGCAGCTCGATTGGATGGTGTGCCGCACGGTGGCCACGCTGCTGCGCACCAAGATCTCGAAGGCCTCGGCGCAGCCGATACGGGTGCTGCATCTCGACGACCTGGTGCGCTTTTTGGTGTCGGCGCTGAGCACCGACCGCACGGGCGTCGTGGACCTGGCGACCCCGGATACCGTCAACGTGGTCACCGCGTGGCGGATGCTGCGGTCCGTCGACCCCCATTCCCGGCTGCATCACGTTCGCAGTTGGCCGCAACTCGATCCCGACATGGACCTCAGCGGGGCGCAAGAGGACTGGCAGTTCGACTTCGGCTGGCAGGCGGCGGACGCGGTCGCCGACACCGCACGCGGGCTCGTCGGACGCCGCATCGACGCCGCGGGGGCGATCGGCCACCGTGGTCGAGCGCCGCTGCCGGTGGAGGTGCTCGCGCGGCCCCGGCCGTCCGGCAATCTGCGCAGCGCGGCACCTGAGGGTATGGAGGGCGAGTTCGACGACCGGATCGACCCGCGGTTCCCGGTGTTCACCGCGACCAGCCTCGCCGAGGCGTTGCCGGGGCCGCTTTCCCCGTTGACGTTGGACGTCCAGCTGAGCGGCCTGCGCACGGCCGGTCGCGTGTTGGGTCAGGTGCTTGCACTTGGCGGTGCCCTGGAGCGCGAATGGGGGAGCAGGGCCATCGCGGTGTTCGGTCACCGCGCCTACGTCGGGGTATCGGCCAACATCGCCGCTGCCGCGCAACTACCCGGCTGGGGCGCAGACGTCATGGCGCGAGAGGCCAGGGGGGCTCTGGCCAGCCGACCGTACATCGGGGACCCGCTGCCCTCAGGTGCGGGCGAGGCGGTGGGCTCGATTGCCAGAGCGGTGGTCGCGGCCCGTTCGCTGGCCCTGCTGCGCCACCTGAGGTCCGATACCGAGGCCTACGTGGCCGCCGCCGAATCCGAACACTTGGACGCGGCTCAACTGGCTTCTTTGCCGGACGCCGGCCTGCAGGTTCGGCTCCGGTTGCTGCGGGATCGCGTCCACCAGGGCTGGATCCTCACCGCGTTGTGGTTGATCGACACCGGCGTCACCGCGGCGGCGGTGACGCCCAACCGCGCCGCGACCCGCGTGTCGGGCCTGGGCATGATCATGGAAAGCGGGCGCGTCGCGGCGGTGACCGCCGAGTTGGCCGCCGCGTTGCGGGCCGACGCGCCGGTGCGCGCGCTGGCCGGGCAGGGCAACCTCGCCAGCATCCGCGCGCTGTCTCCGGACACCGCCGCGGCCCTGGATGCCGCCGTCGCCCGGCTCGCCCATCGCGGGCCCGGGGAGGCGGAGCTGGCCAGCCAGATGTTCGGTGACGAACCGTCGCTGCTGCTGACTTTGGCGGCGGAGCTCGCTGAGGTTCCCGCCGACCCCGCCGAGCCGCCCGCGACGCTCGTCGCGCGACTGACCGGCAACGCCCGCCTTTCCCGGGAGCTGGCTCACGACACCACCCTGCGGTTCACTCATGAGCTGCGAATGACCGTGCGGGAGCTGGGGTCTCGGCGGGTGGCGGGGGATGTGATCGACGCCGTCGACGACGTGTACTACCTGACGTGCGACGAGCTGGTCACCATGCCGGCCGACGTCCGGCTGCGGATCAAGCGGCGCCGCGCCGAACGAGAGCGATTGCAGGCCCAGCCCCCGCCCGACGTGATCGACGGGACGTGGAGTCCGGCGACGCCGGTGACTCGGGAGCAACACCCGTAGTTGGCTAGCGCTCCCGCAGCTCGGCCAACGGCGACTGAGGATCGGTGAGCTTGTCGATATCGACCGGGTTCTGGGATCGGATGAGGGCCTTGACGTCGTCGAGTACATCCCAGATGTTGACGTTCATGCCCGCCAGCACCCGGTCGTCGCTATCGATCCAGAACGCGACGAATTCACGGCCCGCGACGTCGCCGCGGAACACCACCCGCTCGAAGCTGGGCGCATAGCCGACGTATTCCATGCCGAGCTCGTACTGGTCGGTGAAGAAATAGGGCAGCTCGTCGTATTCGCCGGGCTTACCGCACATTCCGGCAGCCGCCACCGCTGGTTGTTTGAGCGCATTGGCCCAGTGTTCGGTGCGGATCCGGGTACCGAACAGCGGGTGCTCGGCGGCGGCGATGTCCCCGACGGCGTAGATATCGGGATCGCTGGTGCGCAGTGACGCATCGACGAGCACCCCGCCGTCGGCCATGGACAGTCCGGCCTGCTCGGCCAGTTCGATGTTCGGTTTGGCGCCGACGGCCACCAGCACAGCGTCGGCACCGACCGTCGACCCGTCGCGCATCCGCAAACCGGTGGCCGTGCCGTCGTTGGTGGTGATCTCCTGGACCTGGGTCTCCAACCGCAAATCCACCCCCTTTTCCCGATGCAGGGTGGCAAACACTTCGCCGACTGTTTCGCCCAGTGCGGCCGCGAGCGGTTGTCTGGCGCTCTCGACGACGGTCACGTCGACGCCATGCTGGCGTGCGGCGGCGGCCACCTCCAGGCCGATCCACCCGGCACCCACCACGGCCAGCGACGACCGCTCGCTCAGAACAGCATTCAGCCCTACAGCGTCTTCGTAGCTGCGCAGATAGTGGACCCCGTCGGCGTCGGATCCTGGTATCGGTGGGCGGCGTGCGGCCGATCCCGTCGCCAGCAGCAACTTGTCGTAGCGCGCAGTGGTGCCGTCAGGCAGTCCCAGGGTGTGCCCGGCGGCGTCCAAGGACGACACCCGCGAGCCGAGCCGCAGGTCGACGTTCTTATCGCGATACCAATCGGAGTTCCGCACAGTGAAATCGTTCAACGACTTTTTCCCGGCAAGGTACTCCTTGGACAGCGGGGGCCGCTCGTAGGGCAGGTGCGTCTCGTCGGCGAACAGAATGATGTGGCCCTCAAAACCACTGTCGCGCAGTGCTTCTACCGCCTTGGCTCCAGCCAGTCCGCCGCCGACGATAACAAAAGTGGTCGAGGCCGACATGGTTTGACGCTCCGTCCTGCTGAGCTCTCAGCCGTTGTTGACGTACTTCCACACTACTGCAGTCGGCAGCCGGCGGTAGAGCACACCGACCCAATCGTGGCAGGGCCACCCGCACCTGCCGATGCGTACGGTCAACCGGTTACCTGCCGGCGCACGTCGTCATCCAGCGACACCCGCACCAGCGCGGCGGCCAAGCGGGCACTGTGTTGCGGCGCAAGGGCTCCGAGCTCCTGTGGCTGGGTGGGCAAGCCCAACTGCTTCGCCGCTTCGGTGGCACGGTCATCGAAGTAAGGCCGCACCCACGTCCAGACATCCTGTACCTCGCGCAGATAGATGTCGGCGCCGACGTCGCCGATCCCCTTGAACTTCTTGAGCATTCGCTTCGCAGCCGCCACGTCGTGGCGGCTGCGCCCGGCAAGTTGGCGCAGGTCGCCCGAGTAGTCGTCGCGCACGAGCTCGGCCATCTCGGTGAGCCGGGTGGCCGAGCTCTCGTCGTAGCGCGCGTAGTGGGCGCGACCGAACGCGTCGATCATGGTTTGCCGATCGGCCGCCAGCACGGCCTTCGGCGTGCGCAGGCCCGCCTTGAAGAGTTCACGCGCGGCGCTCACGGCGATGGCCGCGTCAATCGGCTTGCTGGCCAGCATGCACAGAACCAGCAGCTGGAATAGTGGCATCGGCTTGTCGCTGACCTTGATGCGCGCCTCGGCCGCGTAGGTGGTGCCGGCAACGTCGAGCAGGCGCCGCACCAGTTGCTCGCTTCGGGATCTTCGTACCCGCGCACCCGCACCGGTCACTTGGGCGGCAGGGTTCGCGCACAGCCCACTCCGCGCGTGACCCAGTCCCGCAGTTGGCGTCTGGTCTGCACCCCGGCGGCGGCGACGCGTAACCAGCCGCGGGTTTCCCGGCCCGCCATCACCATGGCGCTGACGTGGGCGCGTCGGACGAGTCTGTCAGCGTCGTCCGGCGGTACCCGCACCAGCAGACCACCCTGCCCGCTGACGGCCACGGACATGTTGCCGTCGATCAGGAACGCGAGACCGCCGAACATGCGCATCTCTTCGACGCCTCGTTCGGTGCCGAGGAGTTCGCGGACGCCGTTGGCCAGGTCTTCGTCGAAGGCCATAGCCGACCTTAGCGGGATCAGGCGGCTGCCGTCACCACCTGGGCCACCGGTTCCAGCGCCTGCGCGACGATCTCGGCGACGTCGATCATCGGCCGCACATCCAGCGCGGCGAGCACCTCCGCGGGCACGTCATCCAGATCCGGCTCGTTACCCTGCGGAATGAAGACCGTTGACAGGCCGGCACGCTGGGCGGCCAGCAGCTTCTGCTTCACACCGCCGATCGGCAGCACACGACCGTTCAGCGTGATCTCGCCGGTCATGCCGACATCGGAGCGGACCCGACGCCCGGTGGCCATGGACACCAACGCCGTGACCATCGTGACACCGGCCGACGGGCCGTCCTTGGGCACCGCGCCGGCCGGAACGTGCACGTGGATGCGGCGGTCTAGCGCCTCGGGGTCTCTGGCATCAATGCCCAGTTCCGCAGCGTGCGAGCGCACATAGGACAGCGCGATCTGCGCCGACTCCTTCATCACGTCGCCCAACTGACCCGTCAGTTGCAGAGCGGGCTCACCGTCGGTGGCCCCGGCCTCGATGTAGAGCACATCGCCGCCGAGCCCGGTCACGGCCAGGCCGGTGGCCACCCCGGGCACCGCGGTGCGCTCGGCGGACTCGGGCGTGAACCGCGGCCGGCCAAGGTAGGTCACCAGGTCCGGCTCGTCGATGACGAGCGGGCCCACCGCCCCGTCCGATCCGGGGGCGAGCTTGGTCGTCACCTTGCGCAGCGCCTTGGCCAGCAGCCGCTCGAACTGGCGCACTCCCGGCTCGCGGGTGTAGTCGGCGGCAATCTTGCGCAACGCGGCGTCGGTGACGACGACCTCGTCATGGTTCAGCGCCGCGCGCTCGAGCTGCCGGGGCAACAGGTAGCCGCGGGCGATGGCGACCTTGTCGTCTTCGGTGTAGCCGTCGATCTGCACCAGCTCCATGCGGTCCAACAGGGCCGACGGGATGTTCTCGATCACGTTGGCCGTGGCCAGGAACACCACATCGGACAGGTCCAGGTTCAGGTCCAGGTAGTGGTCGCGGAAGGTGTGGTTCTGCGCGGGGTCGAGCACCTCGAGCAGGGCGGCGCTCGGGTCGCCGCGGTAGTCGGAACCGAGCTTGTCGATCTCGTCCAGCAGCACGACGGGGTTCATCGATCCCGCCTCGCCGATCGCGCGCACGATCCGGCCCGGCAACGCGCCCACGTAGGTGCGGCGGTGCCCGCGGATCTCGGCCTCGTCGCGAACCCCGCCCAGGGCGACGCGCACGAACTTGCGGCCCAGCGCCCGCGCCACGCTCTCGCCCAGCGACGTCTTGCCGACGCCGGGGGGACCGGCCAGCACCATCACCGCTCCGGAGCCACGTCCGCCGACGACCTGCAGGCCGCGTTGGGCGCGGCGGGTGCGCACGGCCAGGTATTCGATGATGCGGTCCTTGACGTCCTCGAGACCGTGGTGGTCGGCGTCCAGGATTTCCCGCGCGGCCGTCAGGTCCGTCGAGTCCCCGGTCCGCACGTTCCAGGGCAACTCGAGCACGGTATCCAGCCAGGTGCGGATCCAACCGCTTTCCGGGCTCTGGTCGCTGGCCCGCTCCAGCTTGCCGACCTCGCGCAGCGCGGCCTCGCGCACTTTCTCGGGCAGGTCGGCGGCCTCGACATGGACGCGGTAGTCATCGGGAGACCCAGCGCCGTCGTCGGTTTCGCCCAGTTCCCTGCGGATGGCGGCCAGTTGCTGGCGCAGCAGGAACTCCTTCTGCGTCTTTTCCATACCCTGGCGGACGTCCTCGGCGATCTTGTCGTTGACCTCGACCTCGGCCAGATGGCTGCTGGTCCAGTCGATCAGCACGCGGAGGCGCTCGGCGACATCCACGGTCTCCAACAACTGCCGCTTTTGCGTGCTGGTCAGGTAAGAGGCGTAGCCGGAGGTGTCGGCCAACGCCGACGGGTCAGTCAGGCTGTTGACATAGTCGACGATCTCCCAGGCCTCGCGGCGTTGCAGCATGGCGAGCAGCAGCTTCTTGTACTCCGCCGTCAGCGCCTTGATCTCGTCGGTCACCTCCGGCTCGGCAACCTCGGTCACCTCGACCCACATTGCGGGGCCGGGACCGGACGCTCCGGCGCCGATCTGTGCCCGGCGCTCACCGCGAACGACGGCGGCGGTTCCGCCGCCGGCGATGCGCCCGACCTGCAGAATCTTTGCGATCACCCCGTGGGACGGGTACCGGTCCTCCACCTGGGACGCTATCAGCAGCTGCCCCGATTCGCTGGCCTTCGCGGCGTCGACTGCCGCCCGGGCGGCGTCGTCGAGAGCGATCGGCACCACCATTCCGGGCAACACGATGGTGTCGGTGACGAACAGCACCGGCACCGACTTGGCTTCCGCCATCAATCCTCCAAAAATTGAGTCTGCTCCGCTCAACCCGACCGGCGGCCGGTTTGTTCCCCGGCGCGACCGCTTTGGGGCCGCGGGTGCGGGCGCTCATGGCGGCAATCTCGCCACGTTCAAGTGCCGTGCCGACGAGGGACGCAAGCACGGCCGCTCCCGCCCCACACCGACCGGGTCCGGAAAGATCTGCACGGCTAAATCAGACCGGGCGACGAACTGCGAGAGGCTTCGAGGATTCGCGTCCGGTCATCTCACGCGGTCGCTGCAAGATGCCTTCGCCCTTTTGCATGACGGCAACGTTCTTTTCCATAATAGGGTGTGCCGGTGACGCATCCCGCCCCGACTTCGCTTGACCCGGACATACTCGAATCCGCGGCCAGAGACTTGGCGTCCACCGGTGCGATCACATTCCTCGTCGAGGATGACGCGGTCACCTACGCCGTCGACGGCTCGACGATCCGCGTCGGCGAAGGGCAAAGGGACGGCGACGCCATCGTCCGGCTTGCCCGCCGGGCCTGGGACGACATGGTCGGCCAGGTCCGCACGATCGTCAACCTCCTGCTCAGCAACGACCTGGCCTTCGAGAGGGGCGGATTCGACCAGCTGGCCGACTGGGACCCGGTGCTCCGGTACCTGCACGCCGGGATCCCGCCGTACGATCCGGCCCGAACCGACTTGCAGGGGCGTGACCCACTCGCGGCGTTCACCCTCGATGCCGGCGATGACGAGCTGACCGCGCAGCTGCAGACCATGGGCTACTTGCACGTCAAGGGCGTCTTCGACCCCGACGAGATGCGGGCCGCCAACCGGGAGATCGACCGCCTGTCGGCGCAGGCCCGGCCCGGGGACGACCAGTCCTGGTGGGTCACCGGCGAGGACGGCAGCAGGGTTCTGTGCCGACTGGTCTATGCCACGTTGCGCTCGCCGGTTCTCGCCGCGCTGGAAACCGATCCCCGGGTGCGCAGGCTCGGCACGCTCATCAATCCCGCTCTGCGCACCGCGCCGGACCGGATGGAAGGCAGTGCGGTGCTGCTCAAAGTGCCGGGGAACACCAGCGGGCTGTCCAACATCCCATGGCACCAGGACTGCGGAATGGGCGGACATGCCATCATGTGCCCCGCGGTCAGCGTCGGCATCCAGCTCACCGGATCGGATTCCTCGACCGGCCACCTGCAGGTTCTTCCCGGCAGCCATGGTCAGGCGATTCACCACCGGTGGGAGGAGCGGCTCCGACGGGTATCGGTGGTGAACATCGATACCGCGCCCGGCGACGTCACCGTGCACGTCAAGGACCTGATGCACGCCTCGCCCCGGCCGACCGGCGCCGGTGGCCGCCGCACCATGTACGTCGCCCACTATCCGCCGCAACTCTTCGACTACATCGGGCCGGGCCAGGCCTTCAACGACCTGGTACGCAACCGCACCGAACAGGTCGCCCGCCTGCGGTAGCGGTCACCGAGATTGCCGCGATGGTCGTGCCGGACGCCGGTAGCACAACCCTCACGGCGATCTCGGTGCCAACGGGGCCCCTCACGCCGGGGGATCGACAGGCTCGAGCCGCCGCAGTTGCGTCACGTGCTTGGGCGACAACTCCTCGAGGCAGGTGACGCCGAGCAGTGCCATCGTGCGGGTCACCCCGGTCGCCAGGATCTCGATCGCGCGGTGCACTCCCGCCTCGCCACCGGCCATCAGTCCGTAGAGGTAGGCCCGCCCGACGAGCGTGCACCGAGCGCCCAGCGCGATGGCCGCCACGATGTCGGCGCCGGACATGATGCCGGTATCCAGCAGGATCTCGGTGCGCTCGCCGAGGTCGCGCGCGACCGCGGGCAACAGGTGGAACGGCACCGGGGCTCGGTCGAGCTGTCGCCCGCCGTGATTGGACAGCACGATGCCGTCGACGCCGCGGTCGACGACGGCGCGGGCGTCCTCGAGCGTCTGGATGCCCTTCACGACGAGCTTGCCAGGCCACCGGTCTTTGATGAAGGCCAGGTCGTCGAAGGTCACGCTGGGGTCGAACATGGTGTTCAGGTACTCCCCGACGGTGCCCGACCAGCGATCCAGGGACGCGAAGGACAGCGGTTCGGTGGTGAGCAGGTCGAACCACCAGCGCGGGCGTGGCAGCGCGTCGAGCACGGTTCGCAGCGTCAGCGCCGGCGGAATCGACATGCCGTTGCGGACATCGCGCAACCGCGCGCCGGCCACCGGGACGTCGACGGTGACCAGCAGCGTGTCGAAACCGGCGTCGGCGGCACGCCGCACCAGCGCCATCGAGCGTTCCCGATCGCGCCACATGTAGAGCTGAAACCATTTGCGGCCCTGGGGTGCAGCGCTGACCATGTCTTCGATCGCGGTGGTGCCCAGGGTGGACAACGAGAACGGGATCCCGGCCCGGGCCGCCGCCCGGGCGCCGGCGACCTCTCCGTCGGTGTGCATCAACCGGGTGAAGCCGGTCGGCGCGATCCCGAAGGGCAGTGCGACCGGCTGACCCAGCACGCTCCACCCGGTGGCTACGTTGGTGACGTCACGCAGGATCGTCGGGTGAAACTCGATGTCGCGGAAGGCTTGTCGGGCGCGCGCGATGGACAGCTCGTCCTCGGCGGCGCCGTCGGCATAGTCGAAGGCCGCCCTGGGCGTGCGGCGCCGGGCGATGCGGCGCAGATCCTCGATGGTCTGCGCGGAGTCCAGGCGGCGTTTGGTGCGATCGAACTGCGGCCTTTTGAACCGAATCAGCGGGGCGAGGCCGCGGGCCCTGGGCACCTGTCGTTTGGCCGCCATGGCTACCAGTGTGCCTACCTGCGGTGCGCCCCGCCGGTCGACCAGGTGGAAGGGCCGGTCAATCGGCGATATCGTCGGCTCAGCCGAGGCTGGCCAGTGCCTGGGAGGCGAGCATCGCTTGCGCCACACCGGAGACGATCGCGGCGGCCTTCAATGCCTCCAGGATGGTCTCTCGGCTCACACCCGCCTCACGCAGCGTGTGCTCATGCGCGGGGACGCAGTCAGGGCATCCGTTGATCGACGACACCGCGAAGCACCACAGCTCGAAGTTGGCCTTCTGCACACCGGGGTTAGCGATGATGTTCATCCGCAACCCCGTGCGCAGATCGTCGTACTTGCCCTCGAGGAAGCCGCGGCCACGGTAGAACACGTTGTTCATGCCCATGATCGACGCGGCCCCCAGCGCAGCGTTGTAAGCCTCGGCGGACAGGGTGTCAGCCGCCTCGGCTCCGATCTGCGCCAGCACTTCGGTGTTCCGCGTCGCCGCCGCGCTGGCCAGCAACGTGCCCCAGAGCTGCTCTTCGGTCAGCGCGGTGCTGCGTGTGATCGAACCCAGGTTCAACTTGAGGTCCTTGGCGTACCCGGGCAATGCCGCCTTGAGGTTTTCGACGCTCATCAGGGCCTCCCAAGCCTCCTGCGCCTCCTACGCTGAGGCCTTGAGCAGCTCCGTGGCATCCAGCGTCGGGTCACCTTTGCGCCAGTTGCACGCGCACAACTCGTCGGATTGCAGCGCGTCGAGCACGCGCAGCACTTCTTCGACGTTGCGGCCCACGGAACCCGCGGTGGCCGAGACGAATTGGATCTCGTTGTTGGGGTCGACGAGGAAGGTCACGCGGTCTGCGACACCTTCGGCGTTGAGAACGCCGGTGGCCAGGCACAGTTCGCGCTTGATGTCCGAGAGCATCGGGAACGGCAGGTTCTTGAGGTCATCGTGCCGCGCGCGCCAGTTGAAGTGCACGAACTCGCTGTCGATCGAGACGCCCAGGACCTGCGCGTCGCGGTCGGCGAATTCGTCGTTGAGCTTGCCGAACGCGGCAATCTCGGTCGGGCACACGAAGGTGAAGTCCTTCGGCCAGAAGAAGACCACGCGCCACTTACCGGGGTGGTCCTCGTTGGTGATCGTGGCGAAGTAGTCGTCGGGTTGCTGGGCGTCGACCTTGGACAGATCGCCGGCGATCAGGGCGGTGAGCTGGTAAGCGGGGAACTGGTCGCCGATGGTCAGCAAAGGCATGGCTCTCCTAATTTGGATTTACTCAAGATTATCTTCCGTTTCTCATGTTGCCGAGTAACCTGCCTGAAGTAAAGGTGATATATCCCACTAGAACTATAGGTATGACCGATAAGAGCTATCAGCCGACCATAGCCGGCCTCCGGGCGTTCGTCACGGTGGCCGAAAAGCGGCACTTCAGCGGCGCGGCAACAACTCTCGGGGTGAGCCAGTCGACGTTGTCGCAGGCGCTGGCGGCGCTGGAGGCCGGTCTCGGCACCCCGCTGATCGAACGGTCGACGCGAAGGGTTTTCCTGACGCCGGAGGGCACGCAACTGCTGCCACACGCCCAGGCCGTGATCGACGCGGTGGACGCGTTCGCCATGGCCGCCGCGGGGGCGTCGGATCCGCTGCGGGCCAGCATACGGCTGGGAATCATTCCGACGGTGGCGCCCTACGTGCTGCCGACCGTGCTGGCCGGGCTCGCCGAGCAACTGCCGGACCTGACCCTGCGGGTGATCGAGGACCAGACCGAACGGCTGCTGGCGGCGTTGCGCGCGGGGGCGTTGGATGCGGCGCTGATCGCCTTGCCCGCGGGTGCACCGGGAGTCACGGCGATCGCGATCTACGAGGAAGATTTCGTGCTTGCGCTACCGCCCGGTCACGCGCTGGCGGGCAACCGGCGGGTGCCGACGTCGGCGCTCGCCGACCTGCCGCTGCTGCTGCTGGACGAGGGGCACTGGCTGCGTGATCAGGCACTCGACGTCTGCCACAAGGCCGGAGTGCGGGCAGAGCTGGCCGACACCCGGGCGGCGTCGCTGGCGACCGCCGTGCAATGCGTCGGCGGCGGGTTGGGCGTGACGTTGATCCCGCAGAGCGCGGTGCCCGTCGAGGCGACGAGGAGCCGGTTGGATCTTGCGCAGTTCGCTGCGCCGCGCCCGGGACGACGGATCGGCCTGGTCTTCCGCTCGTCCAGCGGTCGCGACGAGTCCTATCGGCAGCTGGCCGGGATGATCGGCCGTCTGATCGGCCAGGAACACCGGGTGCGGCTGGTCAATTAGGTTCTCCCTATGGAGAAGGTCATCGCCGTGTTGACGCGTGCCGACTCGGATGAAAAGTGGTGCGCCCGGCAGCGTGGCCCGGTCGCCGATGCGCTGCTGGGGCTGGGCCTGCCCGGCCTTTCTGTCAACGTCCGCGACGACGCGGTGCGTCAATCGCTGATGACGCTCACGACGCTGGATCCACCGGTCGCCGCGGTGGTGAGCATGTGGACCCGGCAATGCTACGGCGGCCAGCTGACCGCGGCGCTCGACATCCTCACCGGCGAATGCGAGCAGCTGGGCGCCTACCTGGTGACCGAGTCGGTGCCACTGCCCGGTCCGGCCGTCGAAGCAGGCGCCCGCACAGCGGGTTTGGCCAACATCGCATTGCTGCGCCGGCCCGCCGAGCTGGATATGGCGACCTGGCTGGGCCGGTGGCAGCGCGACCACACCCCGGTGGCCATCGAGACACAGTCGACCTTCGGCTACACCCAGAACTGGGTGGTGCGAAAGCTCACCCCGGAAGCCCCCACGATCGACGGGATCGTCGAAGAGTTGTTCCCCATCGAGGCGGTCACCGATCTCCGGGCGTTCTTCGGTGCCGCCGACGACGCCGACCTGCAAGACCGTCTCGGCCGGATGGTCGAAAGCACCTCCGCTTTCGGCGCCAACCAAAAAATCGACACGGTGCCCACCAGCCGCTACGTGTTCAGGTCGCCATTCACAACCGAGGGACTTACGTGACGACACTGGCCGATGCCGTCGCGCTGGCGGCGTCCGAGCACGGTTTGGCCGTCGTGTCCACGGTCCGTGCCGACGCAACGGTGCAGGCGTCGCTGGTCAACGTCGGCCTGTTACCGCACCCGGCGACCGGTGCACCGGCACTGAGCTTCACCACCTACGGCAAGGTCAAACTCACCAACCTGCGCGCGCGCCCCCAAATCGCCGTCACCTTCCGCACCGGATGGCGGTGGGCGACCGTGGAGGGCCGCGCGGAGTTGGCCGGCCCCGACGATGCGCAGCCCTGGCTGACCGACTCCGACCGGCTGCGGCTGCTGCTCCGCCAGGTGTTCACCGCCGCGGGCGGCACCCACGACGACTGGGAGGAGTACGACCGTGTCATGGCCGAGGAGAAGCGCGCCGTGGTGCTGATCGCGCCGACCCGCGTCTACGGCAACGCATCGTCGCACGGCTAGGCCCGTTTTCCGCATGGTTCGAGGGTAGGCCGTCGGCTTTCCGGTGAGCTGTTCGGCGGAAATGTGTTGCAGGGGTTGAGTGTTCGTGGGTAGTCGTGGTGTGACGGTGGGTCG
>Ga0080006_1124293_pt1 | contig 24227 bp, 24 predicted proteins | sample RS3BMetagenome_FD_69209 | JGI IMG/M metagenome (GOLD analysis project Ga0080006, IMG submission 69209) | Ferric oxide microbial mat and aquatic microbial communities from Rainbow Spring, Yellowstone National Park, USA - RS3B (SPADES... ...
AACGGTACGCGGGATCGCGGACGGCAACGAGACCGTACCGACCGTGATGGTCGGTGAGGTGGCGATGGTCAACCCGTCGCCAGCGCAGGTGATCGAGGCCGTCCGCACGCAGGCGCCCGAGCTGCTCGACCGACGCGCCGTGCCCGGGGGATGGTTGTCGGCCTTGCGGTCATGGCTGCGACGCTGATTCGACCGCGCACTGGAAGGCGTTGCAGAGCCTCGGGGGCATGCGACTCTTTCCTGCCGGCGACTCAGCAGAACCTAATGGCGAGAACCGAGCAGCCGCAGGGCGGCGTCGGCGAACGCCGCGGGGTCCTCGACCTGCGGGTAATGGCCTAGCCCGGGAAGCTCGGCCACCGCAGCGGCGGGACGGAGTTCCCGTAAGCCGTCGAGCACATTGGTAGTGGCCACCGGATCTTCGAGGCCCCACACGAACCCCAGCGGTTTCGGCCAGTCGCGCACTGCGCCGTGCCAGCGCTCGGCATATCGCACACGTTCGTCGAGATAAGCCGACAACAAATGCATGATCCGGTGCCCATCGTTGTGAGACAGCAGCGCCCACTGCGCCGCGGCTTCCTCCGGGGACAGCGGATGAGCGGGGGTGAACAGTTCGGCGAACCCGCGGGTGAACATGCGGCGGTTGGCCAGCCGGGCCACGACCGGGCCCAGTGGCCCGCGCAGCACCTTCTGGATCGGCCGCAGGCTGGCCCGTTCCAAGATCACACTGCCGTTGCTGAGCACGGCGCGCTGTAGCTCGAACGGCAGGCGCGCCTCGAGGTCTCGGGAAAGCAGTTCGGTGGCCACCGAGGTCCCCATGTCGTGCGCGATCAACACCACCGGGCCGGCGGCCGCGTCGGCCACCACCTGCTGCACGATGTCAGCCTGCTCCAGCAGGCTGTAGCGATGTGGTCGCGGCTTGTCCGACAAGCCGAAGCCCAGGAAATCCAGCGTCAACCACGACCGCTGTCCCAGATGGGCGACAACCGAGCGGAAATCGTAGGAACTGGAAGGGAATCCGTGCAACAGCAGCACCGTCGGGCCGGCGCCGGGTCCCGACCGAACAAACACCTGTCCCGTGGGCGTCGGCAACCAGCGGCCAGCGTCACGCCAGTCGCGTACGGCGGGCGGTAACACACGTCGTGCGTACCACTTCGGACGGCGTGAAGAAAGCGAACAGCTGGCTGTCAATTCCGGGCGGACCTCACGTCACATAGCCACCCAGCCGAACAGCAGTACCGCGCCGGGGAATCCGCGGCGCAAGACCACACGCATACATGTCCTGCGCCCAGGAGGCTGAGGCGCGTCGCACCGGGTTTACCCCTCGGCCGTGGTGATTCGGAAGCCGGTGACGATCTCGGGTGCGATGGCGACAACGGTGTCGGCGTGGTTAACCCAGGGGTGGAGAAGTTGTTCGTAGCGCAAGACCTGGCCGGGATCGGTGACGGTGTGCGCGTGCCCCGTGACGACGACGCTCCAGCCGGTCTTGGTCGTCGGATCGATGTCGTCGGCTTCGTAGGCGACGACGACGCCGTCGCTGGACCGCACGGCAGCAGAGATCGCCGCGGTAAGACGGGTGCGGATGATGATCTGGCCTTCGTCGACCAGATGGTTGACCGGACGGATCGCGGGAAGCGATTTGATGGTGAATACGACGCGCCCAAAGCCGATGCCGGCCAGCAACTGCATCGACTCGGCATCGCCCAATCGCTGGGTCCCCTTGGCGGGCTGTGCCAAGCCCAGGCCGCCGTCGTATGCCCATCCGCTCATATCGGACAATACTCACCCACGGATCAAGGATAGCCGTAGGGCCATAGGGCCCCCATCGGGCGGGTGACAGAGGCAACAATGTGATCAGCCTGCCGATGCCCCTTTGCCTCATGTAGCGGCGTGACCAGCGCCGCAGCGCTGCTGCTCCGACGCCAAGTACTTCACCATCTGGCAAAGGTTGACAACAGCCGCGCCCAACTTGGAGATAGTTGCGTCCCGGTCGGCCACGCACGATTGCCAGTCGGGGAACTCCTGCGGGGATTTCTGGTTGTCTGCGTTGACGTGGATTTTCTCCTCGATTTGCTCACACACATCCGCAAGGGTCAACTCTCCCGGCGCACCGACGTCGGAGAACCATTTATCAGTCATGTCAGATCGTCACCTCTCCAATAAATAAGGCCCCCGAACCTCCCAGGCTATCGGGCTTCCTGTCACGACCTTTCGGTGGACCTCAACGCCCGCGCCATCGCCCCGCGGTCGTCCCACGTCATGTTGTCGGAGCGTCGCGCACCCTTCCGGCCCGCCGCGGCAGCACGGTGGGCGGGTCGTCTTCGTTGATCGCGCCGACGATGACCACGGTCGCTGCGCGGCGGGCGTCACGCCAGGACATGCCGGCGAACGCCTTTCGGCGTGCAGCAGCGACGCGAAGTCCTGCAACGCATCCCGCGGCGGGCTGTGGTGGCCCGGTGCGTCGGTCGGTACGAGCACGTTCGGCTCGCGCGCGGCCGCCTCTGGGTCGGCGGGGTCAGTGGAGACGGTGTAGGTGGTGGTCATGGTGAGTCCGTTCGGTGCGGAGCCACGCCGTTAGGACCTAGTTCTGCGAATGTTGCGCGGGCTGACATCCGCGCTGGTCAACCAGTGCCCCCGGCAGGATTCGAACCTGCGGCCTTCTGCTCCGGAGGCAGACGCTCTATCCCCTGAGCTACGGGGGCGCTACGACTACGTTGTTGCGGACTACGTTGTTGCGCCATCGGGCTTCAAAACGAGCAGAGATAGACTAACGCATGGAGGTGGCCGGTCTGTCACCGCGATAGATTCGGGGCCGAAGGACCCTAGCCCATAGGATGGTCGTTCGTGACCCCCGCCGACCTGGCTGAGCTGCTCAAAGTCACCGCTGCAGCGGTGCTCGCCGAGCGTGGGCTCGATGCTGCGGCGTTGCCGCCGACGGTCACCGTGGAACGTCCGCGCAACCCCGAGCACGGCGATTACGCCAGCAACCTGGCGCTGCAACTGGGCAAGAAGGTGGGCGCAAACCCGCGCGAGCTGGCCGGATGGCTCGCCGACGCGCTGAGCCGGGCAAACGGCATTGCCTCGGCGGAAGTGGCCGGGCCGGGCTTCCTCAACATGCGCCTGGAGGCGTCGGCGCAGGCCGTGATCGTCGACGACGTCATCGACGCCGGCGACGAGTTCGGCTACTCCGATGCGCTGGCCGGGCAGAAGGTCAACCTCGAGTTCGTTTCCGCCAACCCGACCGGGCCGATTCACATCGGCGGTACCCGCTGGGCGGCCGTCGGCGACGCGTTGGGGCGGTTGCTCTCCGCGCAGGGCGCCGACGTGGTGCGCGAATACTATTTCAACGACCACGGCGCCCAGATCGACCGGTTCGCCAGCTCGTTGATCGCCGCGGCCAAAGGCGAACCCACCCCGCCCGACGGCTATGCCGGCACGTACATCAGCGACATCGCCGCGCAGGTGCTGCAGAAGGCGCCCGACGCGCTGAGCCTGCCCGATGCCGAGATGCACGAGACGTTCCGTCGAATCGGTGTCGACACGATGTTCACCCACATCAAGGAGTCGCTGCACGAATTCGGCACCGACTTCGACGTTTACACCCACGAAGACTCGATGCACACCAGCGGCCGGGTCGAGCAGGCCATCGCGCGGCTGCGTGGAACCGGCAACGTCTACGAAAAAGACGGCGCAATCTGGTTGCGCACCAGCGCTTTCGGTGACGACAAGGACCGCGTCGTGATCAAGAGCGACGGCAAGCCGGCCTATATCGCCGGTGACATCGCCTACTACCTGGACAAGAGGCAACGCGGCTTCGACTTGTGCATCTACATGCTCGGCGCCGATCACCACGGATACATAGCCCGGCTCAAGGCCGTCGCGGCCGCGTTCGGCGAGGACCCGGCCACCGTCGAGGTGCTGATCGGGCAGATGGTCAACCTGGTCCGCGACGGCCAGCCCGTGCGGATGAGCAAGCGCGCCGGGACCGTGCTCACGCTCGACGACCTGGTCGAGGCGATCGGCGTCGACGCGGCGCGCTACAGCCTGATCCGCTCGTCGGTGGACACCCCGATCGACATCGACCTGGCACTGTGGTCCTCGGCATCCAACGAAAACCCGGTCTACTACGTGCAATATGCGCACGCGCGGTTGTCCGCGCTGGCCCGCAACGCCGCCGAGCTCGGCCTGGTGCCCGACACCGGACACCTCGAACTGCTCACCCACGACAAGGAGGGTGCGCTGCTGCGCACTATCGGCGAGTTCCCGCGGGTGCTGAAAACAGCCGCGTCGCTGCGGGAACCGCATCGAGTCTGCCGTTACCTGGAAGACCTGGCCGGCGACTATCACCGGTTCTACGACTCCTGTCGCGTATTGCCGCAGGGCGACGAGCAACCCACCGACCTGCACACCGCGCGGCTGGCGCTGTGCCAGGCCGCCCGCCAGGTGATCGCCAACGGGCTCGGCATCCTCGGCGTCGGCGCCCCGGAGCGGATGTGAACGTCCATCCGGCCGGCCCCCGGCACGCCGAGGAGGCCCGCCACACCGAAAGCCCGCCGCGGCCACAATCCCCCGCGGAGCTGCTGCGGCTACCGCCGAACGTGTGGCCGCGCAACATCGCTCGCGACGAGGCCGGCGTCGTCACCGTCGCCGGGGTCCCGGTGACGCACCTGGCTCACGAATACGGCACTCCGCTGTTCGTCATCGACGAGGACGACTTCCGTTCCCGGTGCCGGGACATGGCGTCGGCCTTCGGAGGGGGGCGCAACGTCTACTATGCCGCCAAAGCCTTTCTGTGCAGCGAGATCGCGCGCTGGGTCGATGAGGAAGGCCTGTCTCTCGACGTGTCCACCGGCGGTGAACTGGCGGTCGCACTGCACGCCGGCTTCCCGCCGGAGCGCATCATCTTGCACGGCAACAACAAGTCCGTTGCGGAATTGACCGACGCGGTCAAAGCCGGTGTGGGGCAGGTCGTTGTGGACTCGATGATCGAGATCGACCGCCTGGATGCGATCGCGGCCGACGCGGGCGTCGTCCAGGACGTATTCGTGCGTCTCACGGTGGGTGTGGAGGCGCACACCCACGAGTTCATCTCGACCGCACACGAGGACCAGAAATTCGGGCTGTCCATCGCGCGCGGCGCCGCGATGGCCGCGGTACGCCGAGTCTTCGCCACCGATCACCTGCGACTGGTGGGGCTGCACAGTCACATCGGTTCGCAGATCTTCGACGTCGACGGCTTCGAACTTGCCGCGCACCGCGTCATCGGCCTGCTGCGCGAAATCGTCGAGGAGTTCGGTGCCGACAAGACCTCACAGATCGCGACCGTCGACCTCGGGGGCGGCCTGGGTATCGCCTACCTGGCGAGCGATGACCCACCCCCGGTGAGCGAGCTGGCCGCCAAGCTCAGCGCGATCGTCAGCAGGGAATCCGCGGCCGCCGGGCTTCCCGGCCTCAGGCTGACGGTGGAGCCCGGGCGCGCTATCGCCGGACCGGGCACCATCACGCTGTACGAGGTCGGCACCGTCAAAGACGTCGACGTCAGCGCCAACGCGCACCGCCGATACGTCAGCGTCGACGGCGGCATGAGCGACAACATCCGCACCGCCCTCTATGACGCGCAGTACGACGCCCGGCTGGTATCCAGGAACAGCGATGCGCCCGCAACACTGGCCAGAATTGTCGGAAAACATTGCGAGACTGGGGATATCATCGTTCGCGACACCTGGGTGCCGGGCGACCTGCAGCCCGGCGACCTGCTCGGCGTGGCCGCCACCGGCGCCTACTGCTATTCGCTGTCGAGCCGCTACAACATGGTCGGGCGACCCGCCGTGGTGGCGCTGCGCGCCGGACGCGCCCGCCTCGTCCTGCGCCGCGAGACGGTCGACGACCTGCTCGGTCTGGAAGTTCTGGAAGTGAGGTGAACTGTGCCCCGTGACGAAAAACCCATCGGCGTAGCGGTGCTCGGTTTGGGCAACGTCGGCAGCGAAGTCGTCCGCATCATCGAGGACAGCGCGCAAGACCTTGCGGCCCGCGTCGGCGCGCCGCTGGTGCTGCGCGGCGTCGGGGTCCGCCGCGTCGCCGCCGACCGCGGTGTCCCGATCGATCTACTCACCGACAACGTCGAAGAACTCGTCTCGCGCGAGGACGTCGACATCGTCGTCGAAGTGATGGGGCCGGTCGAGCAGTCCCGCAAGGCGATCCTGTGCGCGCTCGAGCACGGTAAGTCCGTCGTCACCGCGAACAAGGCATTGCTGTCCGCGTCCACCGGGGAATTGGCGCAGGCAGCTGAAAACGCCCACGTAGACCTCTATTTCGAGGCGGCTGTTGCGGGCGCGATCCCGGTTATCCGGCCGCTCACCCAGTCGCTGGCCGGCGACACGGTGCTGCGAGTGGCCGGGATCGTCAACGGCACCACCAACTACATCCTGTCCGCGATGGACAGCACGGGCGCCGACTACGACAGCGCGCTGGCTGACGCCAGCGCGCTCGGTTACGCCGAGGCCGATCCGACCGCCGACGTCGAGGGTTACGATGCCGCCGCCAAGGCCGCGATCCTGGCATCGATCGCCTTCCACACCCGGGTCACCGCCGATGACGTTTACCGCGAGGGGATAACTGACGTCACCCCGGCCGACTTCGCGTCCGCGCGGGCGCTGGGCTGTACCATCAAACTGCTGTCCATCTGCGAGCGCATCATAGGAAGCGACGGCCAAGAACGGGTTTCAGCCCGCGTATATCCCGCGTTGGTGCCTCTGTCGCATCCGCTGGCCAGCGTCAGCGGAGCGTTCAATGCAGTGGTGGTCGAGGCTGCGGCCGCGGGGCGGTTGATGTTCTACGGCCAGGGGGCCGGTGGCGCGCCCACCGCGTCGGCGGTGACCGGCGACTTGGTGATGGCGGCCCGCAACCGGGTGCTGGGCAGCCGCGGGCCCAAGGAATCCAGGTATGCCCAACTGCCCATCGCGCCCATGGGTCTGATCTCCACCCGTTACTACGTCAGCATGAACGTCGCCGACACACCCGGGGTTCTGTCCACGGTGGCAGCAGAATTCGCCAAGCGCGATGTCAGCATCGCCGAGGTCCGCCAGGAAGGCGTGGCGGACGAGGGAGGGCGCCGCGTGGGGGCCCGAATCGTGGTGGTGACCCACAGCGCCACGGATGCCGCGCTGTCCGAAACCGTCGCCGCGCTCGCCGATCTGGACGTCGTGCGAAGCGTCGCCAGCGTGCTGCGCCTGGAAGGAACCACCTTATGAGCGTTCCCGGAACAACAGGGACGGCCACCCGCCAACCGTGGCCGGGGGTGATCGCGGCCTACCGCGACCGGTTGCCGGTCGCGGACGGCTGGACTCCGGTCACCCTGTTCGAGGGTGGCACCCCGCTGATCGCGGCGCCCCGACTCTCGGAACGGACCGGCTGCCAGGTCCACCTCAAAGTCGAGGGCGCCAACCCTACCGGCTCCTTCAAGGACCGGGGGATGACGATGGCGGTCACCGAGGCCGTAGCCCGCGGCCAGCGGGCCGTGCTGTGTGCGTCGACCGGAAACACTTCGGCGTCGGCCGCGGCGTACGCCGCCCGCGCCGGGATCACCTGCGCGGTGCTGATACCGCAGGGCAAGATCGCGATGGGCAAGCTGGCGCAGGCCGTTATGCACGGTGCCAAGATCATCCAGATCGACGGCAACTTCGACGACTGCCTGGAACTGGCGCGCAAGATGGCGGCCGACTTCCCCACCATCTCGCTGGTCAACTCGGTCAACCCGGTGCGCATCGAGGGCCAGAAGACGGCGGCGTTCGAGATCGTCGACGCGCTGGGGGCCGCACCGGACGTGCACTCCCTGCCGGTCGGCAACGCCGGCAACATCACCGCGTACTGGAAGGGCTATCGCGAGTATCACCAAGGCGGTGTCATCGACACGCTGCCCCGCATGCTGGGTACCCAGGCGGCCGGCGCGGCGCCCCTGGTGCTCGGAAAACCGGTCCGCCACCCGGAGACGATCGCCACCGCGATCCGGATCGGCGCGCCGGCATCGTGGACGGCTGCGGTCGAGGCCCGGCAACAATCCGACGGACGCTTTCTGGCCGCCACCGACGACGAGATTCTGTCCGCGTACCACTTCGTCGCACGGGCCGAGGGTGTTTTCGTGGAGCCCGCCTCCGCGGCCAGCATCGCGGGCCTGATCAAGGCTGTCGACGACGGCTGGGTGGCGCGTGGCTCGACGGTCGTGTGCACGGTGACCGGCAACGGTCTCAAGGACCCCGACACGGCGCTGAAAGACATGCCGAGCGTGTCTGCGCTACCGGTCGACCCTGTGCTCGTGGTCGAAAAGCTGGGTCTTGTGTGAATGGACAGGAACGTCTGCCGGTGACGCCGATGCTGCCCGCCGGGCTGACCGCCAGCGCCGTGGTGTCGGCGTCCAGCGCAAACCTGGGCCCGGGCTTCGACAGCATCGGTCTGGCCTTGAGCCTGTGCGACGAAATCGTCGTCGAGACAAAGGAATCCGGTCTGGAGGTGCTCGTCGAGGGGGAGGGCGCCGGCCAAGTACCCTTGGGCCCAGACCATCTGGTGGTGCGTGCCGTCCAGCGCGGGCTGCGGGCCGTGGGGATGAGCGCCGCGGGGCTGGTGGTGCGCTGCCGTAACGCCATCCCGCATTCGCGCGGCCTGGGCTCCTCCGCGGCGGGCGTGGTCGGTGGCTTGGCTGTGGTCAACGGACTTGTCGCACAGACCGATTCGACACCGCTGACCGAAGTCCAACTGATCCAGCTGTCTTCGGAGTTCGAGGGCCACCCCGACAACGCCGCAGCCGCGGTGCTCGGCGGCGCGGTGGTTTCGTGGGTCGACTACACCGGCGAGCGGCCTGACTACTCGGCGGTGCCGCTGCGGCTGCACCCCGACATCCGGTTGTTCTGCGCGATCCCCGAGGAGCGGTCTTTGACCGCCGAGACCCGGGTGCTGCTGCCCAGCCGGGTCAGCCACCAGGAAGCGAGGTTCAACGTCAGCAGGGCCGCGTTGCTGGTGGTAGCGCTGACCGAACGGCCCGACCTGCTCATGGCGGCCACCGAAGACGCGCTTCATCAACGCCAGCGGGCCCCGGTCATGCCCGCCTCGGCGGAATATTTACAGCTGTTGCGGCGTCATAACGTGGCAGCGACGCTGTCCGGGGCCGGCCCTTCCCTGCTGGCGCTGACCATAGAGCGGGAGTTGCCCGCAGAAGTGGTGGAGTACGGCAGATCGAGGGGATTTACCATCACCGCGATGACCGCCGGCGAAGGAGTTCGCTGGAGCCCGGGAGTTACGGTCCGCGGTTAATCCGCGGCACGGCCGGAGGGTTTGCTTGCTTCCCGTAAGGATGCAGGCTATCCTCGGAGCCGTCCAGCAATCGCAGCATCTGCACACTGCATTGCCGCTAGGACAAGCCACCAATCCTTCTCGTGGACGAGGTTCGCCGTACCCCCCGCCGATCCAGGCGATCACCCGTTGCAGAGTCGATGATTAGGCGCACTCGGCGATTCTGCTGAATGCAACAACCCCCCGTATGACCTGATCAGCGGGGTAAGAAAGGAAATCCGTGACTGATACGGACCTGTTCACGGCTGGCGAAAGCACTGGTAGCGACCAGCTGTCCGATCCCGTGACCACAGACGCACCGAACGTGAAAACCGATGCCCGGGTTGGCTCCTTGTCCACCATGGTGCTGCCCGAGTTGCGCGCGCTGGCCAGTCAGGCCGGCGTCAAGGGGACGTCGGGTATGCGCAAGAACGAATTGATCGCCGCGATCCAAGAGATCAGGGGTAACGCCAACGGAACGTCGGCCACCGCTAACCCGGAGGCCACCGGCAGCCCGGAGACCACCGCTAACCCGGAGGCCACCGGCGCGTCCGACACGGTCGCCCCCGGAGCCGCGCCGGACTCGGCCACGGTGCAAGGAGAGGTGCAAGGAGACCGGAACGGATCGACGACCGAGGCGCCCGGCCGGGAACGACGCGGCGCCGCCCGTGAACCCGGTTCGGCCCGCGGGGCCCACCGGGCCGAGCGCGACGGCTCGAGTGCCCGCGAGGACGAAGCCAACGACCGGCCGGGGCGCCAGCGAGACTCCAAGACCGACGAGCGCGGACAAGACGCCGGCAGCGACCAGCAGGGCTCGGGCGGGCAGCAGGCCCGGGGCGCTTCGAACCAGCAGGAAGACGACGGCGAGGGCCGCCAGGGTCGGCGCGGGCGCCGGTTCCGTGATCGCCGGCGCCGCGTGGAGCGTTCCGGCGACGGCGCCGACGCCGAACTGCGCGAGGACGACGTCGTCCAGCCGGTTGCCGGCATCCTCGACGTCCTCGACAACTACGCGTTCGTGCGCACTTCCGGCTACCTCGCCGGCCCGCACGACGTCTACGTGTCGATGAACATGGTGCGCAAGAACGGCCTGCGCCGCGGCGACGCGGTGACCGGGGCGGTTCGGGTGCCCCGCGACGGCGAGCAGCCCAACCAGCGCCAGAAGTTCAACCCGCTCGTCCGCCTGGACAGCGTCAACGGCGGCTCCGTCGACGACGCCAAGAAGCGGCCGGAATTCGGGAAACTGACGCCGCTGTACCCCAATCAGCGGCTGCGGCTGGAAACCACCCCCGAACGGCTGACCACGCGGGTGATCGACCTGATCATGCCGATCGGCAAGGGCCAGCGCGCGCTGATCGTCTCACCGCCCAAGGCGGGCAAGACGACCATCCTGCAGGACATCGCCAACGCCATCACCAAGAACAACCCGGAATGCCACCTGATGGTCGTGCTTGTCGACGAACGTCCCGAAGAGGTCACGGACATGCAGCGCTCGGTGAAGGGCGAGGTCATCGCCTCGACGTTCGACCGGCCGCCGTCGGACCACACGTCGGTCGCCGAGCTGGCGATCGAGCGGGCAAAGCGGCTGGTCGAGCAGGGCAGGGATGTCGTGGTGCTGCTGGACTCGATCACCCGCCTCGGACGCGCCTACAACAACGCGTCGCCCGCGTCGGGCCGGATCCTGTCCGGCGGTGTCGACTCCACCGCGCTCTACCCGCCGAAGCGCTTCCTGGGCGCCGCACGCAACATCGAGGAAGGCGGGTCGCTGACCATCATCGCCACCGCGATGGTCGAGACCGGCTCCACTGGTGACACCGTCATCTTCGAGGAGTTCAAGGGCACCGGTAACGCCGAGCTCAAGCTGGACCGCAAGATCGCTGAGCGGCGGGTCTTCCCCGCGGTCGACGTCAACCCCTCCGGTACGCGCAAGGACGAGCTGCTGCTGTCGCCCGACGAGTTCGCGGTCGTGCACAAGCTGCGCCGGGTGCTCTCGGGCCTGGATTCCCACCAGGCCATCGACCTGCTGATGTCGCAGCTGCGTAAGACGAAGAACAACTACGAGTTCCTGGTGCAGGTGTCCAAGACGACGCCGGGGTCCATGGACAACGACTGAGCGACGTCATCGACCGACCGCGACACATAAACCACGCACACGACGCGCCGGATGACCTCGCAATGGTTTACCTCTCGGGTCCCGCACGCGCCGGGAATGCGGCAGCGCATCCCACTGTTTTGGGTGGACAGCGGTTGACCTGGCATAATCGATGCCCGACTACCCCGAAGAGGACAGCATGAAAACTGGCATCCATCCCGACTACACAGAGACCACGGTGGTCTGCGGCTGCGGCAACACGTTCCAGACGCGCAGCACCAAGCCGGGCGGCCGCATCGTCGTCGAGGTCTGCTCGCAGTGCCACCCGTTCTACACCGGCAAGCAGAAGATCCTCGACAGCGGAGGCCGGGTGGCGCGCTTCGAGAAGCGGTACGGCAAGCGCAAAGCCGCAGCGGACACCGGAGAAACCGAAAAATAGCCGGTTTGCCGACGCCCGAACTGTGCGTGACGCGCACGGGCCGGGCGTCGGTTCGCGTTTGCGGCAGCGGGCGTCGCAGCAGGGGTGGCAGGAGGTGAGACATGGCGCAGCCGGTGCAGACGATTGACGTACTGCTGGCCGAACACGCCGAGTTGGAGCGTGCGCTGGCCGACCCCAACCTGCACAGCAACCCCGGCGAAGCCCGTAAAGCCGGCCGGCGGTTCGCCCGGTTGGCCCCGATCGTCGCCACCTACCGCAAGCTCGCGTCGGCCCGCGGAGATCTGGAAACCGCGCGTGAACTGGCCGCCGACGACGCGTCGTTCGCCGATGAGGTGACCCAACTCGAATCCCGGGTCGCCGAGTTGGACACCGAGCTCACCGACATGCTGGCGCCGCGCGACCCGCACGACGCCGACGACATCGTGCTCGAGGTGAAATCCGGCGAGGGCGGCGAAGAGTCGGCATTGTTCGCCGCCGACTTGGCCAGGATGTACATCCGCTATGCCGAGCGGCACGGCTGGACGGTGACGGTCCTGGACGAAACGACCTCGGACCTGGGCGGTTACAAGGACGCGACGCTGAGTATCGCCAGCAAGGGCGACACGGCCGACGGGGTGTGGTCGCGGATGAAGTTCGAGGGCGGGGTGCACCGCGTGCAACGTGTACCCGTCACGGAGTCCCAGGGCCGCGTGCACACCTCGGCGGCGGGCGTACTCGTGTATCCGGAACCCGAGGAAGTCGGCGAGGTGCAGATCGACGAGTCCGATCTGCGCATCGACGTCTACCGGTCCTCGGGGAAGGGCGGCCAGGGTGTCAATACCACCGACTCGGCGGTGCGCATCACCCACCTGCCCACCGGCATCGTGGTCACCTGCCAGAACGAACGGTCGCAGCTGCAGAACAAGGCGCGGGCGTTGCAGGTGCTGGCCGCCCGACTGCAGGCGCTGGCCGAGGAACAGGCGCTGGCCGACGCGTCGGCCGACCGGGCCAGCCAGATCCGCACCGTGGACCGCAGCGAACGGATCCGCACCTACAACTTCCCCGAGAACCGGATCACCGACCACCGGATCGGTTTCAAGGCGCACAACCTAGATCAGGTGCTCGACGGTGACCTGGATGCGTTATTCGATGCGCTGAGCGCCGCGGACAAGCAGTCCCGGCTGCAGCACACATGAATCCGCTGCGGCACGCGATCGACCGTGCTGCGGCGCGACTCGCCGACGCCGGGATCGACTCGGCCCGGTCCGACGCCGAACAGCTGGCCGCTCACCTGACAGGGACCGAGCGCGGTCGGCTGGCCCTGCTCGCGGCTCCCGGCGACGAATTCTTCGGACGTTACCGCGACCTCGTGGCCGAGCGGTCGCGGCGCGTGCCGCTGCAGCACCTGACCGGGACCGCGGCGTTCGGCCCGGTGACGCTGCGCGTCGGACCCGGCGTCTTCATACCTCGCCCGGAAACCGAAGCCCTGTTGGCCTGGGCCACCGCGCAACCGCTTCCGGCGCGGGCCCTGATCGTCGATTTGTGCACCGGATCCGGCGCACTGGCGCTTGCCCTTGTCCGTCACTACCCCGGGGCGCGGGTCATCGGCATCGATGACTCCGAGGCGGCCCTCGGGTACGCCCGCCGCAACGCCGAAGGCACGTCGGTCGAACTCCTGCGCGCCGACGTCACCGGGCACGACCTGTTGCCCGAGCTGGACGGACGGGTCGACCTGATCGTCACGAACCCGCCTTACGTCCCCGACGACGCGATTGTGGGACCCGAAGTGGCCGGACATGACCCGCATCACGCGGTGTTCGCCGGCCCGGACGGCATGGCCGTGATCGAACCGGTCGTTCACCTGGCCGGCCGCTGGCTGCGCCCGGGCGGCCTGCTCGCCGTCGAACACGATGACACGACCTCCTCGCGCACAGTCGAATTGGTCACCGGCACAGCGCTTTTCCACGAGATATGCGCGCGCCACGACCTTGCGGGGCGGCCACGGTTCGTCACCGCCCGCAGGGGGCCTAACCGTGACTGAGGTCTTCGACTGCGCCGACCCGGAGCGGCGCGCACTCGGCATCGACTCGGCGGTGACGGCACTCAAGGGCGGCCGACTCGTCGTCCTGCCCACCGACACGGTGTACGGCATCGGCGCCGACGCGTTCAACAGCGCGGCGGTGGCCGCCCTGCTGTCGGCGAAGGGACGGGGTCGGGACATGCCGGTGGGCGTGCTGGTCGGCTCCTGGCACACCATCGAGGGCCTCGTCTATGCCATGCCCGACGGGGCCCGGGACCTGGTCCGCGCGTTCTGGCCCGGCGCGTTGAGCCTGGTGGTGGCGCAGGCGCCGTCGTTGCGGTGGGATCTCGGGGACGCCCGCGGCACGGTGATGCTGCGGATGCCGCTGCACCCGGTAGCCATCGAACTGCTGCGTGAGGTGGGGCCGCTGGCGGTGTCCAGCGCCAACGTCTCGGGGCGCTCACCGGCGCTGAACGCCGACCAGGCGCGCGACCAACTCGGCGACCTGGTCGACGTCTATCTCGACTCGGGCCCGTCCGAGCAGCAGGCCGCCTCGACGATCGTCGACCTCACCGGAGCCACCCCGCGCATCCTGCGGGCCGGTCCGGTGAGCGCCGAGCGGATAGCCGACGTGCTCGGCGTCGAGCCCTCGACGCTGACCGACTAGCCTTCAGCGTGCGTCTCAGCTCGGTGCAGTAGGGTCTCGAGGTGTCCAGCGGTCCAGCCAGCCTCGCCGGCGGATTGTTCGCCCTGTCGGATCGCGGCGCCGGTGTCCCGCTGCGGGAGCTGGCGCTGGTGGGTTTGACCGCAGCAATCGTCACCTATTTTGTCACCGGGCCGGTACGGGTGCTCGCCACCCGCCTGGGGGCAGTGGCCTATCCACGGGAACGCGACGTGCACGTGACGCCGACCCCGCGGATGGGCGGGCTTGCGATGTTCCTCGGCGTGCTCTCGGCCGTCTTTTTGGCATCCCAACTCCCCGCGCTCACCCGCGGTTTCGTCTACTCGACCGGTATGCCCGCGGTGCTGGTGGCCGGCGCGGTGATCCTCGGCATAGGCCTCCTCGACGACCGCTGGGGGCTCGACGCACTGACGAAGTTCGCCGGTCAGATCACCGCGGCCAGCGTCATGGTCACCATGGGTGTCGCCTGGAGCGTGCTGTACATCCCATTCGGCGGGGTCGGCACCATCGTGCTGGACCAGGCCTCGTCGATCCTGCTCACGCTGGCCCTCACCGTGGCGGTGGTCAACGCGATGAACTTCGTCGACGGACTCGACGGACTGGCGGCCGGGCTGGGGCTGATCAACGCGTCGGCGATCTGCATGTTCTCGGTCGGCCTGCTCCGCGACCACGGCGGTGACGTGCTCTTCTATCCACCCGCCGTGATCTCGGTGGTGCTCGCGGGGGCGTGCCTGGGCTTCTTGCCGCACAACTTTCACCGCGCCAAGATCTTCATGGGTGACTCCGGCTCGATGCTGATCGGCCTGATGCTCGCCGCGGCCTCTACCACGGCGGCCGGTCCCGTCTCCCAAAACGCCTACGGCGCCCGCGACGTGTTTGCTCTCCTGTCGCCGTTCCTGCTGGTGGCGGCAGTCATCTTCGTCCCGATGCTCGACCTGCTGCTGGCGATCGTGCGCCGCACCCGCGCCGGACGCAGCGCGTTCAGCCCCGATAAGATGCACCTGCACCACCGGCTGCTGCAGATCGGTCATTCGCATCGGAAAGTGGTGCTGATCATTTATCTGTGGGTCGGCATTGCCGCGTTCGGCGCCGCCAGCACCATCTTTTTTCCCCCCCGCGCCGTCGCCGTGGTGATGCTGGCCGCGATCATGGTGGCCGGTGTAGCGACGTTGATTCCGCTGCTGGGCCGCCGCGACGACTACGACGACTACGAACAAGACGGCTACGACACGCGGTAGTAGGCGCGGTCTTTCGTGTGATACGGTGCAGGTCGAACCCCAAAAACGAGCTTCGCAGGATGCTGGCCGACCGGTGGGTCGGGCGACCGTTCGGACGCGCCGCGGGTAGACCGGCGCCGGGTAGTACCCCTCGGGTGTTGCCGCTCTGACGTGCGATAGGCTCGGCGGGCCGCCGATCAGTCGGTCGTGGGGTTCGCGTTCCGCCAACCTGAGATTGAGGTGCTGCAGTGACGACACCAGCGCAGGACGCGCCGTTGGTGTTTCCCTCTGTTGCCTTCCGTCCTGTTCGGCTTCTGGTGATCAGCCTCGGAATCACGGCGGTGGCCGTACTCGGCGCCGGGCTCTCCGGTCGCCCCATGCTCGGGGTGTTCTTCGGTGTGGGACTGCTCCTCGGTTTGCTCAACGCCCTTCTGGTGCGTCGGTCCGTCGAGTCGATCACGGCCGGGGATCATCCGCTGAAACGGAACATGGCACTCAACTCGGCGTCCCGGCTGGCGATCATCACCGTTCTGGCGCTGATCATCGCCTTCGTCTTCCGGCCCGATGGCCTGGGCGTCGTCTTCGGGCTGGCGCTCTTCCAGGTGCTTCTGGTCGTGACGACCACGCTGCCGGTCTTGAAGAAAATCCGCTGCGGAGAAGGTTCGGTGTCGGCGGTGCCTGCTTCCGCTTCCGCAGAACAGCCGGATGACTCGCACGTCGCGGACGAAAGGAGCCCGCGGGATGACTGAAATGGTCTTGGCCGAGGCGCGCATCGAAGTCGGCGAGCACACTACGGCGACTTGGCTTGGCATGACCGTCAACACCGACACGATCCTGTCGACCGCCATCGCCGCGGTGATCGTGATCGGGTTGGCCTTCTTCCTGCGCGCGAAGATCACCTCGACGGGCGTGCCCAGTGGGGTTCAGCTGTTCTGGGAGGCGATCACCGAGCAGATGCGCGGCCAGATCGAGAGCGCCATCGGCATGCGAATCGCCCCCTTCGTGCTGCCGCTGGCCGTCACCATTTTCGTGTTTATCCTGATCTCCAACTGGCTGTCGGTGCTTCCGTTGCAGTACACCGACAAGTCGGGACACACCACCGAGCTTTTGAAGTCGGCGGCCGCCGACATCAACTACGTGTTGGCGCTGGCCCTCTTCGTTTTCGTCTGCTACCACGTGGCAGGCATCTGGCGCCGCGGTATCGTCGGGCACCCGATCGCCGTGCTCAAAGGGCACGTGGCCTTCCTGGCGCCGATCAACCTGGTCGAAGAACTCGCCAAGCCGGTCTCCTTGTCGCTCCGACTTTTCGGCAACATCTTCGCCGGCGGCATCCTGGTCGCGCTGATCGCACTCTTCCCGCCCTACGTCATGTGGTTGCCGAACGCGATCTGGAAATCGTTCGATCTGTTCGTCGGCGCGATCCAGGCCTTCATTTTCGCCATCTTGACGATCTTGTACTTCAGCCAGGCGATGGAGGTGGAAGAACATCATGACTGAAGCCGCCGCGAATCGGCCCCGGCTCAGCACCATTTCACGCATCAGTACAGGCGCCTGGTAGACCGCTACCAGACGGCCACCCTGTAAAGCACCCTATAAAGGAGGAAAGAATGGACCCCACTATCGCTGCCGGTGCTCTCATCGGCGGTGGCCTCATCATGGGCGGTGGCGCGATCGGCGCCGGTATCGGTGACGGTATCGCGGGTATTGCGCTGGTTTCCGGTATCGCCCGGCAGCCCGAGGCGCAGGGCCGGTTGTTCACGCCGTTCTTCATCACCGTCGGTCTGGTCGAGGCGGCCTACTTCATCAACCTGGCGTTCATGGCGCTGTTCGTCTTCGCCACCCCGGTCACCTAACCCGTCGTGATGGGCGACGCAACTTTCGTTGTCCTGGCCGCCGGCCAGGGCGGCGAGGGAGGTAACGGCGGCAGCAACTTCCTCGTTCCCAACGGCACGTTCTTCTTCGTGCTGGCCATTTTCCTCATCGTGCTTGCCGTCATCGGTACGTTCGTCGTGCCGCCGGTGCTGAAGGTGATGCGCGAACGGGACGCAATGGTCGCCAGGACCCTTGCCGACAACAGGAGTGCGGCCGAGCAGTTCGAGGCGGCCCAAGCCGATTACGAAGCAGCCCTCAGGAAGGCCCGCGAGCACGCGTCGTCGTTACGCGACAACGCCCGCGCGGAGGGCCGTAAGGTTGTGGAGGACGCACGCGCCGGTGCCGAGCAGCAGGTGATGTCGACGTTGCAAGACGCCTCCGAGCAATTGAAGCGGGAGAGGGACGCTGTGGAATTGGATCTGCGTGCCAACGTGGCGAGCATGGCGGCGACGCTGGCCGGCCGGATCCTCGGCGTCGAGGTCACCCCTGCCGCGACCACCAGCCCTGCCGGCAAGTCCGGACGGTAACAACGCATGTCGACTTTCATCGGACAGCTGATCGGCTTCGCGGTCATCGTGTTCCTGGTGGTGCGTTACGTCGTGCCACCGGTGCGTCGTCTGATGGCCGGGCGGCAAGAGGCGGTGCGTAAACAGTTGGCCGAGGCCGCCGCGGCGGCCGACCGACTGACGGAGTCGACCACGGCGCACAGCAAGGCGATGGAAACCGCCAAGGCGGAATCCGAACGCATTGTCCAAGAGGCGCAGACGGACGCGGGCCGCATCACCGGGCAGCTGAGTGCTCAGGCCCACGTCGAGGCGGAACGCATCAAAGCCCAAGGTGGCCATCAGGTCGAGCTGCTGCGGACTCAGCTGAGCCGCCAGTTGCGCCTGGAACTCGGTCACGAAGCCGTCCGCCAGGCCGGCGAGTTGGTACGCAACCATGTTGCCGACCCGGCACGGCGGTCGGCCACCGTCGACCGGTTCCTGGACGACCTCGACGCCATGGCACCCGAACCCGCCGAGGTCGAGTATCCGCTGTTGGCGAAGATGCGCTCGGCCAGCCGGCATGCGGTGACGATCCTGTCGGAGCGGTTTGGCGAAGTCGCCAAAAACCTTGACAGCAGCCACCTCTCCGCTCTTTCCAGCGAACTGGTATCGGTAGCCCAGATGCTGGGCCGTGAAATCGTCGTCACCAGGTATCTCACCGTTCCCGCCGAAGACGCAGCGCCCAGGGTGCGGTTGATCGAGCGGCTGGTGTCCGACAAGGTCGGCGACGCCACGCTCGACGTCCTGCGAATGGCCGTCTTGGAGCGGTGGTCGGCCAATTCGGATCTCATCGATGCCATCGAGCACGTGTCCCGGCAAGCGTTGCTCGAGGTCGCCCAACGGGAGAACAAGGTCGACGAGGTCGAAGACCAGTTGTTCCGGATCTCCCGCGTCCTCGACGCACAACCGCGGCTCGCGATCCTGCTGAGCGACTATACCGTTCCGGCGGAAGGGCGAGTCGGCTTGCTGCGCAACGTGCTTGGCGGCGCAAACGGCCGGGTCGCCCCGATCGTCATGGCGCTGCTGACCCAGACCGTCGAGCTGCTCAGAGGCCGCAACGCCGACGAGGCCATCCGGTTTCTGGCCCAGGTTGCGGTGGCCCGCCGCGGCGAGATCGTCGCGCAGGTCAGTGCGGCGGCCGCGCTCAGCGATGCCCAGCGCACTCGCCTCACCGAAGTGCTCGGCCGCATCTACGGCCGTCCGGTATCGGTGCAGCTGCAGATCGACGACGAGGTGCTCGGCGGGCTGCTGATAGCCGTCGCCGACGAGGTGATCGACGGGACACTATCGTCGCGTCTGGCCGCGGCCGAGGCTCAGTTGCCGGACTGACCACGAACCATTCATCACAACCCGACGTGAACAAGATCAAGTAGGAAGACGAAACGCTATGGCCGAGTTGACAATCTCCGCTGATGCCATCCAGGGCGCCATCGAGGAGTACGTGGGCTCCTTCACCTCCGACACCGCCCGCGAGGAGGTCGGCACCGTCTTCGACGCCGGTGACGGCATCGCACACGTCGAAGGCCTGCCGTCCGTCATGACCCAGGAACTGCTCGAGTTCCCCGGCGGCGTCCTCGGCGTCGCGCTCAACCTCGACGAGCACAGCGTCGGCGCGGTGATCCTGGGTGACTTCGAGAAGATCGAAGAAGGCCAGCAGGTCAAGCGCACCGGCGACGTCTTGTCGGTGCCGGTCGGTGACGCCTTCATGGGGCGCGTGGTCAACCCGCTCGGCGTGCCGATCGACGGACGCGGAGACATCGAGACGGACACCCGGCGCGCGCTGGAGATCCAGGCGCCGTCCGTCGTGCAGCGCCAGGGCGTCAAAGAGCCGCTGCAGACCGGGATCAAGGCCATCGACGCGATGACCCCGATCGGCCGCGGTCAGCGCCAGCTGATCATCGGCGACCGCAAGACCGGTAAGACCGCCGTGTGCGTGGACACCATCCTCAACCAGCGGCAGAACTGGGAGAGCGGCGACGAGCGCAAGCAGGTGCGCTGCGTCTACGTGGCCATCGGGCAGAAGGGCACCACGATCGCCGCCGTCCGTCGCGCGTTGGAAGAGGGTGGTGCGATGGACTACACCACGATCGTCGCGGCACCCGCGTCGGACTCTGCAGGCTTCAAATGGCTTGCGCCGTATACGGGTTCGGCGATTGCGCAGCACTGGATGTACGACGGCAAGCATGTGCTGATCGTCTTCGACGACCTGAGCAAGCAGGCCGAGGCGTATCGCGCCATCTCGCTGCTGCTGCGCCGCCCACCGGGCCGCGAGGCCTACCCCGGTGACGTGTTCTACCTGCACTCCCGGTTGTTGGAGCGCTGCGCCAAGCTGTCCGACGAGCTCGGCGGCGGCTCGCTGACCGGTCTGCCGATCATCGAGACCAAGGCCAACGACATCTCGGCCTACATCCCGACCAACGTCATCTCGATCACCGACGGGCAGTGCTTCCTGGAGTCCGACCTGTTCAACCAGGGTGTGCGGCCGGCCATCAACGTCGGTGTCTCGGTGTCCCGCGTCGGCGGTGCCGCGCAGATCAAGGCCATGAAGGAGGTGGCCGGCTCGTTGCGTCTGGACCTGTCGCAGTACCGCGAACTGGAATCGTTCGCGGCCTTCGCCTCTGACCTGGACGCCACGTCCAAGGCGCAGTTGGAGCGCGGCGAACGGTTGGTCGAGTTGCTCAAGCAGCCGCAGTACCGGCCCATGCCGGTCGAGGAGCAGGTGGTCTCCATCTTCCTGGGCACCGCCGGACACCTGGACTCCGTGCCCGTGGAGGACGTCAGGCGGTTCGAATCGGAGTTGCTGGACCACATGCGGGCTGCCGAAGAGAAATTCCTCGCCGCGATCCGCGACACCCAGAAGCTCGACGAAGACGCCCAGAACCAGCTCACGGAGATCATCAACAAGTTCAAGCAGGGCTTCGGTGCGACCGGCGGAAAATCGGTGGTTCCCGACGAGCACGTGGCGGCCATGGACGAGAAGGACCTGGCGAAGGAATCCGTGAAAGTCAAGAAGCCGGCGCCGCCGCACAAGAAGGAAAAGAAGTAACGACCGATGGCTGCCACACTTCGCGAATTGCGCGGACGGATCCGCTCTGCCGGCTCGATCAAAAAGATCACCAAAGCCCAGGAGTTGATCGCGACATCGCGTATCGGCAAGGCGCAGGCCCGGCTGGAAGCCGCCAGGCCGTATGCCGCGCAGATCACCGCGATGCTCACCACGCTGGCCACCGAGGCCGCCCTCGACCACCCACTGCTGGTCGAGCGGCCCGAACCGAAGCGGGCCGGCGTGCTGGTGGTGTCGTCCGATCGCGGCCTGTGCGGGGCGTATAACGCCAGCCTCTTCCGCCGCGCCGAGGAGCTGTTCTCCCTGCTGCGGGAGGAAGGCAAGACGCCCGTGCTCTACGCCGCGGGTCGTAAGGCGCTGAACTACTACACGTTCCGCAACTGGGACATCACGGGTTCCTGGACGGGGTTCTCCGAACAACCGCAGTACGAGAGCGCCGCGGAGATCGCGTCGACCCTCGTCGAGGCGTTCATGGCCGGCACCGGCGACGCGGACGCGGGCCAGTCCGGCATCCACGGCGTCGACGAACTCCACATCGTCTACACGGAGTTCAAATCGATGCTGTCCCAGTCGGCGACGGCTCACCGGATCGCCCCGATGGTCGTCGAATACATCGAGGAAGAACCCCAACTCCACACCCTGTACTCATTCGAGCCCGATGCGACGACACTTTTCCGGTCGCTGCTGCCACGTTATCTGACCACCCGGGTTTATGCGGCGCTGCTCGAATCCGCGGCATCGGAGCTGGCATCGCGCCAACGTGCGATGAAGTCGGCCACCGACAACGCGGACGACCTGATCAAAGCGCTGACGCTGATGGCGAACCGCGAGCGGCAGGCCCAGATCACCCAGGAGATCAGCGAAATCGTCGGTGGCGCAAACGCGCTCGCCGGCGCTCGCTAGGTTAAGCACCACGAGGAAGCGAAAAAATTATGGCTGCCACTGCAGAAACCACCGACAAGACCCAGAAGTCCGCCGGCTCCGACACCAGCGGTCGCGTCGTGCGCATCACCGGGCCCGTCGTCGACGTCGAGTTCCCGCGCGGCTCGGTCCCGGAGTTGTTCAACGCCCTGCACGCCGAGATCAGCTTCAAGGAACTCAAGAAAACGTTGACATTGGAGGTGGCCAACCACCTCGGTGACAACTTGGTGCGCACGATCTCGATGCAGCCCACCGACGGCTTGGTGCGCGGGGTTGAGGTCATCGACACCGGTGGCCCGATCTCGGTGCCGGTCGGCGAGGAAGTCAAAGGGCACGTCTTTGACACGCTCGGGCACTGCCTGGACAAGCCGGGGTACGGAGAAGGCTTCGAACACTGGTCGATCCACCGCAAGCCGCCGCCCTTCGAGGAGCTGGAGCCGCGTACCGAGATGCTCGAGACCGGCCTCAAAGTCGTCGACCTGCTGACTCCGTACGTGCGCGGCGGCAAGATCGCGCTGTTCGGCGGTGCCGGAGTGGGCAAGACGGTGCTCATCCAGGAGATGATCAACCGCATCGCGCGCAACTTCGGTGGTACTTCGGTGTTCGCCGGTGTGGGGGAGCGCACCCGCGAGGGCAACGACCTGTGGGTCGAGCTTAAAGAAGCCAACGTGCTCAAGGACACCGCGCTGGTGTTCGGTCAGATGGACGAGCCACCCGGCACCCGCATGCGGGTGGCGCTGTCGGCACTGACGATGGCGGAGTGGTTCCGCGACGAGGCTGGCCAGGACGTGCTGCTGTTCATCGACAACATCTTCCGGTTCACCCAGGCCGGTTCGGAGGTGTCCACTCTGCTCGGTCGCATGCCGTCCGCCGTGGGTTACCAGCCCACTCTGGCTGACGAGATGGGCGAGCTGCAGGAGCGCATCACCTCCACGCGGGGCCGGTCGATCACCTCCATGCAGGCGGTCTACGTTCCCGCCGACGACTACACCGACCCGGCACCGGCGACGACGTTCGCCCACCTGGACGCCACCACCGAACTCTCGCGTTCGGTGTTCTCCAAGGGCATCTTCCCCGCGGTGGATCCGCTGGCGTCGAGCTCGACCATCCTCGATCCCGGTGTGGTCGGTGAGGAGCACTACCGGGTAGCGCAGGAAGTCATCCGGATCCTGCAGCGGTACAAGGATCTTCAGGACATCATCGCGATCCTCGGTATCGACGAGCTGTCCGAGGAGGACAAGCAACTGGTCAACCGGGCCCGGCGCATCGAGCGGTTCCTGTCGCAGAACATGATGGCGGCCGAACAGTTCACCGGCCAGCCGGGTTCGACGGTCCCGCTGAAGGAGACCATCGAGGCGTTCGACCGGCTGACCCGGGGGGAGTTCGACCACGTGCCCGAGCAGGCCTTCTTCTTGATCGGCGGCCTCGACGACTTGGCCAAGAAGGCCGAGAGTCTCGGCACCAGGCTGTAAAGCGCGGCCGGACCGAAAGGTATCGAAAGGTTCTGTGGCATGGCCGAATTCAAACTTGAGATAGTCGCCGTCGACCGAAAGATCTGGTCCGGTGAGGCGACGTTCCTGTTCACCCGCACCACCGTGGGAGAGATCGGCATCCTGCCCCGCCACATCCCGCTGGTCGCGCAGCTGGTCGACGACGGCATGGTCCGCGCCGAAAGGGAAGGCGAGGACGACCTGCGGGTCGCGGTCGACGGAGGGTTCTTGGCGGTCACCGAGGAGACGGTCACCATCCTGGCCGAATCCGCCGAGTTCGAATCGGAGATCGACGAGACCGCCGCCAGGGAGGATTCCGAGTCCGACGATCCCCGCATCGCGGCACGCGGACGCGCCAGGTTACGCGCCGTCGGCGCGCTCGACTGAGCACCGATGAGCGCGCCCATGGATGGCATGGTCGTGCTCGTCGTCGTGTTAGCGGTGGCAGTTGTCGCGCTGAGCTACCGGTTGTGGAAGCTGCGCCAGGGCGGGACGGCCGGCATCATGCGCGACATTCCCGCGGTCGGCGGTCACGGCTGGGGGCCCCGGCGCCTCCCTTATCCCCGGGGGCGGGCGCGGGGTCACCGCGTG
>Ga0080006_1103189_pt1 | contig 24193 bp, 23 predicted proteins | sample RS3BMetagenome_FD_69209 | JGI IMG/M metagenome (GOLD analysis project Ga0080006, IMG submission 69209) | Ferric oxide microbial mat and aquatic microbial communities from Rainbow Spring, Yellowstone National Park, USA - RS3B (SPADES... ...
ATTTGCTTTTTCCAACTCATGGACCGGGTTGGCGAAAGTCCGTTGCCGGTCTTCATAAAGCCGAAAACGTCGGCGACTCGGACGCGGTTCCGTGTCGGCCTGCCGAAGGACGTCCACATGAGCCATTTGGACGTACATGAAGTGTCAGCGTGAAGCGATCAAAGCGTGATTAGCTGCTCGATGCGGTATTCAGAGCGTCGAGATTGGTCGCGATGCCGCTGTTTCAGTCGTTCGCATGCGCGCTGGCGATCAAGCTGCCCGACTCGCGCTCGTACGGAGCCCTGAAGAACGTATGCAGCTTCATCTGCTTTTCGTTCAGGTCGTTGGATCTGACCTGTGGATTGAAACGTACTGCGACGGCTACCGTGTGTTTCATCGGGGGATCCACACGCTCAGCGCGGCGTCTTCGTCTTCGTGTCTCTCGTCCGTCCCCGTTTTCCTAGGCCTGTGCGATGGGACCCAACGCCCACGGGGTGCGCTTCATGAAGTGCTCGAGATCAACTCCGGTATCGTTTTGGTTACTGAGGTGTGTTTCATATTGTCTAGAACCTGGACTCGAGCATTCTTTCAACTGCCTACGCGATGCGGCATCGCGTCAACACTTTCTGGAAAGCACGTGTTCGAATCTCTGATCCTACGGCCAGGGAGTGTTGCGTCCTCTGTCGCGAGCATCATGTGTATCGTCGAACGAATGTTTGCTCGACGGATTACAGAGAATCGCGGATAGCTCGTAGCCCTGTATCTGGAGAACTCACATGAACATCTGCGGGACGAGGTGTGAAGGCTAGGGTAGAGGGCGACTCATCGAAGAATGGTTCAACGGACGCGAACGACATATGTATGAATTTGCGAGCGTAAAAACTGCATTAGGCAACAGAAAAGACACCAACGATTCGATTGAACAAGAGAGAACCTGGTGGCACGAAGAGCGGCTCAATGGCGATCTTCTCTGCGTATTCTTTAACAGCCATTAAGTGATGGAAAGCGACGTAGTCTAAAAAGAGGACATAGCTAGGTAGGAACTGGAATCCATGACGGGTGCTCCGACGCCGGATGAAGTGTTTTTCGACCCTGTCCGTTTTGGGATCTGTAGGCGAGCACAAGTATCCATTAGCATCAGGAAAATGACATGGTCATTCGCGCTTGTTTCTTGCTTACGAAAAGCGTTTTGTCATTCTTCGAGTACACTTACACAGATTCACCATGCCCTCCGAATAAATTCTCATTGAGCGAGAGGAGAACCCGTCGCTCCTTTGGTAAGCATTCTCATTCCAGTGCGAAAGCATGTGCGTGGTGATCAGCGCGAGAGCGTCTCGCACTGAAGCATGCCTGTGTCATGGTCCATGCATGTGTCTGCATGGGCATATGTATCAAGCGTACGCAGAATTCACAGTTTGTGGCGTCTTTGGCAGTATCTCGTGATGAATGTATGCATTGGAATGGATTGACAAGGCTACAGTCATTCATATAGCTTTTACTCTTCTCGTATCTACGAAGCGTTTACACTGAGCAGAGATCCCCAACTGTGCACTAGTGATCTGCATCTACGGGAGGCATCTATCGTTCTGCACGATACCGCCAAGCTCCAGCGGCCTCTACCATCCATACTGCCCTTCGAAGAAACGGATTCGTTCACACGATCCTCGAGGTGCCGAGCCTGCTGTCCGTACTCGTGACGACGCCTAGAACACTGGTGCGCTCGCAGCACAGAGACCGAACGCGACTGACGACGTGCAACGAGAGGAATCATGGTGAGGCGCTTGCCCCTGCTGGGTCTGCACGTCCGGCGAGTCTGGCGGTATCCTTATACAGTTCGCTCATATGACCTGAGGTTCATCTATCCGGAACACTCATTCAGTATTTACCTCGGTATCTCATGCCCCTGCACCTGCCGATAATAGGGAAGACGGACGGGCAATGCGTACGACAACACTCGATGCACTGCACAGCTGTCTGGATGCACCGCTGACGGCAGACGTGCATCGGCCGATTTTGGATGCGAACGCAAAGTTCTGCTTTAATTCGCTATCTGGTGTTTGTTGAACACTTGCTGGTGAACGCTTCTGAGGCCGCCAAAATGTTCGTACCAGCGGGCGTATTCCCAAAGTGTGGTACGGCTGCCTCTGAAACGCCGCGTAGCACCCTGCGGATACAACGACAGGGTCGAAAGTTCGCGCGCTGTCAACGCACGGCTCGAGCGCTCTTCGTCTACGCGAACGACTTCGGCTATAATGTGTACCTGGACCCGGAGGACCGTGCCAAACGTGAACTCTCAGATAATGACATCTACGCGGTTGTCCAAAAACCTTTGGGTCTAACACTTGCGGAGCGTGACGACGGTATGGTGTACATAGCGGCCGTTCAGCCTGGGGGCAACGCGGCGAAGACAGGGTTACTGAGGCCCGGTCAGATAGTGACCGCAGTCAGTGCGACTTTTGGCGACGAGATTTGGAGCGTGCGCGGCGTCGGGCTTGATCGCGTGCTCAAGTCGATAAAAGTTCGATCTGGAGACTTTGTTACCCTCGTCGTTGAGGACGAACAAACGGTTGAGCAGAAGAAAACTGACGCCTATGAAATAGCACAACGGCGGGCAGTGGAGGCTCGAGAGAAGTACGGAGAACGCGAAGTGCTTGATCCGGTGACCTGGACCAGCCGTTCCGTGCCTAAAAATAGCAGCAGCGACTTTAACGATCCAGAGCTCGAGCGGACACTCACCGACGCTGTGGATGAGCCTTTTCGCCAGACCTGGTTGCTGTGGGCTCTGGGTGGCGCGGTTGCAATCGTAGCGGTACTTGCATTCACGTTTTTCACCTAAGATGACACAGGGATATTCTAAACTGGGACATAAAAGATGGATCCGCATTTTCTCCAAGACAGTGCGCGCTGCGATGCAACTAGGTAGTTGATGCGAACTGGCTCTGGTGACGCGACGCTTGTCGGCTTGCCGGATGCGGCTATCCGCGGATATCGTCTCTGGTCACCGCGTCTCTTTGTGTGAGGCTCGTAGCGACCTATCCTCATTTGCGTGGATACTAAGCATGTCGAAAAGACGCGAGTACCATGTATTGTCGATGCAACGCGGATGCGCGTCACCGCGCTTGAAATCGCACCATAGCATACGCAGCAAAGTGTTTGTGCACTGGTGCAATAGCAGTATGGAACAAGTCCACGAATACGGGCGCGTACTCTAAAGCTAGGGAGGAGTGTCTTCCCAGGGTCATCAACGCCAGCTGTTCGCGACTGGCGTTGGGACTGCTTTTTCGCCGTCTCTCTCTCTAGGCGCCGGCTTTAGATACACCGGCCTCTCCGGTCCGTCGACCTCGGTTGCCGGAGATCGGCGGACGTTCCTGTAGGCGTTCAAGTCCCGAGTTCGATGCATCTGGCTGTTGTCCACGCATGTCATGCACAGGCGGTGGATGCAGTCCACGCTTCGCTTCCAGCGCTCATCTATGTTTGTACACCGCCACAGAGCGTCATTCGCATCGGTGACAACTGGCTGTGGCCACGTTTTCGCATCGACACACTGCATTTGCGCCTAAGAGCGCTGGAGTACCGCGCCTCAAGGCCTGACACATCGCCCCGCACATGCGATGGAGCGCTATAGGTAGGCTTCCCTAAGGGTCCGCCTCCGATTCCATGCCCGGTGCCGTGTTCGAAGAGGACGCGCTTGCTCTGGGCGATCACCTCGTCGAGTTCGCTGTCCGCTGTGTACGCAAGCGCACGCTGTCCAGCTCGGTGGATGCTTTTTGGGGCCCGGTGCTCTCCATGAACAGACAAGTACCGGGAGGGATATGCAGGCTGGGGGAACCACTTGGTAAATTCCGGTCCGTGTACGCCTCCTTCGTGTAAAGTTGCGACGCATGCTCCACTGGAAGGGGCCGCGGCGATGACGCCCCTTTGAGCGCGAAACTCGTTGCCGGGCACGCAGAAGAGTCGGGAGCGTCGCGGAGCGTATCCCGCAAGAGGGATGGTGCTGGCATCGGATGACGTTTCATCGCTGGTTTGAACGAAAGCATGATATGTCTTGCGAATGGAATCGGTTATTGACGTGAAGCATGTAGTGAGTTTCGGGCGTGCGCTCGTAAGCAAGTCGTGCAGGGACGACGTCGCGGCGCTTTCCCGTCGGCAATCCAATGGACGGAATAGGTGCGCTCACGAGTTGCCTTGACACACACACACACGCACAGAGAGAGAAATCGAAAACCTGAAGCATACTTTATTCGAGCATGGTACTCATACGTTGAGGAGAAGCGTACAGGCTTGCGCGTATCCATTAAGTAACGGGATCGATGCTTTCAGGGACGCCCTTGTTGGACCATATCGATAATCATCTTGATTCCGGTACCGCGTATCCATTAAGTAACGGGATCGTTGATTCCAGGGACGCCCTTGTTGGACCATATCGATAATCATCTTGATTCCGGTACCGCGTATCGAATTCCAGCAGCAAAGTGTTGAAGAAGCCGCTGTGAAACGATGACCGCGAATCCTAATCCACGTCAGCATCCATGGGCCCTGATTGCTGCATTTCCAATGCAGAGGCTGTACACCTTCAAATATTTCGGAAAATAATCGCGAGGCGCGGACAGAGCCAGCTGTTCAGCATTCGATTCTACGCTGACACCGGTTGTAAAGCGCTTGTCGTTATTCCCATGGATTTCGCAGGCCAAATCCAGCATGGGAACTGCGCACTGGCCATCTATAACTCCAACGGGAACCTCGCCGACGTCAGTAGGAGACGGGTCAGCGCCCGATGCGGTTGCACTCATCAACGGCGACGCAACTTGCGCTCACATTTGTGTTTGCGATGTACGCAACTTTCCCAAGAACTGCTGCATCCTTTGCACTAATCAGGGAGACATGCTTGCGCGACTGCTGCCCCCATCCGGGGAAGCGTTCAGCAGTGCGCACTACTCCTCCCAGTTCCAAAAGCCACAACACACATTTACGCGTCCAACTGACACTCAGTCATATGCATCTTTTCCATGCCGTGCGCACAGATAATTCGGAGTCATGAGCGCAGCGGCAGCGGCAAACACAGCCGTATCACTCCAAAGCGTGTTCGAGGGTACGCTCCGCTGGCAGACTTCTCGAAGGAGCACGCTCTACTGGAACGGTGAGGCAGTGCAAGCGATGTGACCGAAGCCACACCTAGCTCGACACCAGCGTTAGAGGGCTTCGTAACCACGGCGTGCAAACTGCTCCCAGAACAAAGCTGGGGGCGCAGTGCGGCGTGTTTGTCAGGTTGCGAAACACGTTCTGCTGGTTTCGGGTGCACCTGGCTCAGTGGACCACGTAGCCGCCCAGCGTCCGCTGGGCTCTCTCGGATGCCGGTGCGTACAGTAAAGCGACGCTCCCCGGTCTAAAGCAGAACAAAGTCGTTAACGATTGCAGTCCGATTGCTTTGGGGTCCCAGCTTCGCACTGAGACGAGCAAAAGTGACACTCATAGAGTCAGGCGCTTTACCAAAAGCGGCGGACTCGGTGCCACGGCCGCAGACGATAGCCCTCACGCAAACGCCACCATCGCCCAGTGGCCGGGGCACCAGAACGAAGGCATTCGCCTTGTTGGAGGCAGCGTGTACCCGTCACGAGCTGTCGAGGCACTCCGTCGCGATTCCTCATGTCTGGACTATAACAGACCGTAAAAGAAGCAATCCTATTTGAAACATGCGAGAATTGCAAAAGACCGGCTTTGGTGGACGGTTGGCTTTTGCCGGCGGTGCGTGGTGCTGCAGTACGCAGCACACCGCGGACCTTGCGGGGTACCGGTTTCGTGCGGGCGCCCGGTTACGGATATTGCGCTATGAATCCTTGCAACTGAGGCACGTGCTGCTGTCTCCGCCCGCGCTTCCAAGAAAGCAAGCAAGGCTGAGAACAGAGCACGTTAGGCACGTGCTGGCAGGCGGCCGTATCAGCGGAACGCAGAGCAGCCGCTGGCTCCCCGAAGTACGACGCAAGCCGTTCAGCTTTGAAAAAGGCAACACGACGATTTTACGTTCCTGTGAAAACAGCGAATTGCTGGGGAACAAAGGCCGCGAGCTGCAGATCACGGGGTCGAATCCCCCGACCGAGTCTTCGTCGACCGCGATCGACCCCGAAGAAGGTGACGATTTTGAGGCGAACGCCGAGGAGGCCGAGCTGTTAGCTGCAGCTGCAGCGGCGCCCCCAGAGGTTGCAGCCGCAACGCTCCGCCGAAAAGTGCGCGCCCGTGCACGCACCGCCAGACTACAGAGGGATATCGAGGGCACCGATCACGCCAGGCGATATCGCATTACAACGTACTGCACCGCCAAGGAGTATGACATGGTGCGAGCTCTTCGACGAATGAGAGTCTGGTCCAATAATCAGGCTGGTTTGGTCGACGACTCGTTGGTGATTCACGCTCGACCCCGGCGGGCAGCTATGGTCAGTGAAGACGACGCCGCTGAAGAGCCCGGCGATGTCTTCATCTTTCGCTACGGTGTTGTGGTCATGTGGCATCTCGATCCCGAAGAGGAGCGCCATCTACTGACCATCATTCGATCATTTTGTGAACGCGACGGCCTTGACGAACCCGAGTCTGATGACTTTGCATACGAAATAAGCGGGGATCAACCGCGTTTCGTCTCAGACATTCTGATGATGCCGGATGCTTCAGTTCTAGCGAAGCTTGCTGCATCGCATGGCATGGCACAATCTATCAAGCTGTCCAGCTTTGAAGAGAGTGTTCAGCGAAGCGTCGAGGCGACGCGTGATCTGGCTGCGGAGCTGGCGGCCACAGGTGCAATTGTCTCGCGGAGTCGCCGGGATATCGCCATGACGCTGGGGAGTCTGGTGATGGACAGGCACATTCTGTACCTCTTTGCGGATGTTCTGGATCCGCCTGACATTATCTGGAACCATCCCGAATACGATTCTCTGTATCGTCTCGTTGAGCGCTATTTAGAACTACCGCAACGAGTTGAGATGTTGAACAAACGTGTTGACGTTGTCCGGGAACTGTTGAACCTGTTGAGTAGCGAGCTCCAGTTCAGGCATAGCAGCCGGCTGGAGGTCATTATCATTGTTCTGATTATGCTGGAGCTCATCATCGCGCTGGGAAAGGAGGTTGTACCGCTTATCGCTGGTACCGCGCGCCACAATCGTTTCTGGATCTTGGTTTTTCTAGCAATTTTTGTAGCTGGACTGCTGGTAACGCTTGCCGCGCTGATGGCAGAAAACTTATTTACGTTCCCTCATAAGAAACGCGATCATGATCGCTTCCTAGCTAAGCCTTTTCGACCTCTGGCTGAGATAGAGAATTATCGCGCCCTCAGGTTCCAAAGTACGACTCCACCACCAAGGCCAGGTCGCTGAGTTCAAGTAGATCCTGCAGAGCAGATATAAACTTCAGTTACCTAGATCGTGGAGATACAGACCAGAAATCCTGTCATATGTCGTCAACCGAAATTACTCCATGAGAATGAGCTTCGGCTCTGCACCTGTTCCATTGTACTGCAGTCGCTCCTGGTGCACAAAGCAGCAAGCGCTGGGAAAACCACAAATAACAGCGCATACCTCAAGATAGTCAACGTACATTCCCATACGTTCCATCTGCTCAGCGCGCCGGTTTGCAAAGCAAAAGCAGTTTAAAACCGGCACGATGGCGATGAGGGTGCCTATGAGGCACTGCGGCTGAAGACAGCGCTCTCCTTGGTCGACCGCGTACAACTCACCCCACGCACAGGGAAGGCAGAAAAACTGGTAGATGCAGTCAAGTGGACTGACGGATACAGAGTCGAGCAGCTTATAGTCCCAAACCATGATGAAACAAAAGTGAAGAAAGCTCCGTAACGTGTCTAGCGCTCGGTGCTGCGCACTACGGTAGAACGCCGAATTCGAATGCTCTATCGGGCGTTATAGAAGCGCACGCACACGTGCAGCCACCGCCGTGTGCTCGTGGCGGTGATTGCTGCTCCGATGCGCTGCCGCGGACGGCGACACGGGTACACGGATGCTTTGCAATCGCACGTTTGTGCTGCCACGTGGCAGCTCCCGCCGGTGTCCAGCGGAGGATGCCGCTGATTTTTTATCGATGGTACGCGTGTACATTGACCACAAATCCGAGATTTCGGAGTGGATGGATGATGGCATTCGCGAAAGCGTCCATCATGCTGCACCTACCTTCAAGTTCCATTTCTCAAGCTTACTCGCGGATATACTGGTCGTTTCATATGCTCTATCGTGCGCCGAGTGTCTGCACTGAGCACACGTCGTAGCGCCTAAACCGCTAGAGCGCATGCTGCACAGCGACAGAACGGATTTGCCATACCAGTGAAGGCGTCGTCTCGAAGAATGGTACATTTGACCCGGATTCAGGGCTGATTATCATTCCGGGAGCCTGGAAACTGGGCAGGCAGGCCTTCTGCCTGCGAGAGCGCGAAGCGATATACTAGAAGCCCACTACTACCTGGGGCGGTGCCCAGACGCAGCATACATTCTCCGAGTCCCAGAAAAAACTGCATTTTGGACGACCTGTGCAGCTCTCACCACGGCGCCTTCCACGAGGGAGAGCACGAAGCACTAGCCTTGACGACTAGTCCGGCTTGCGGGACCCTCCACCCATACGTTAAACTTTCGAAGATACGGAAAGTTTTCCCCTTTTAATGTTAATCGTAGATGGGGATAGAAATCGTTATATCGTTGCTAGTAAGTTGTTAGTCTCTGTTCTTTGTTCTAAATAATGCGCTCGATACGCCCACCTCCATGCCTGGTAGCCAGCAGATACGACGCGCATCTCGCCGTTGAAGGGAAACGCGATCTTTCCTAATCGTTTTCTTGTTACTCTACCGTACAGGTCGTATTTGCGTTGTAGTCGTAGCAGAGTACAGTCCTTCACCTCAGTTGTGTACTAACCCTCAAGTAACTGTTTTCAAGTGATTTTTCGCGGTTTGTAGCAGAAGCGTTCAAAGAAGTCTCATTTCCAAACATGTAAAAAAGGAAAGTCATGGAAAAGGAAATGGAGGATCCTGGGGGCACAGCGTCGACAGCCGGCAGAGAAAAAACAAAAAACGGTGCCGAGTTCAGAAGAACAGGAGAGGACGAAGGAGCAAAAGCGGGAGGTCCGACAATAAAGGCTGCAAGAAAGACGGCGATACGACGAGATGGTGGTGAGAGCCTGTCTTCTTAAGCATACTACTGCTCCGCACGGGGAAAAGTTGCGAGATGCCATCAGAAACCGTGCCGAGTCGAACTCCGGGAGTGTTTGCAAGGCTTCTTGAGGACCGATGCATATGACGAGGGAGATGTATCGCGACGTGACGCACTTGGAAACAGCTGAGGTTTCGGAACGTGCCTTCTACAATACCTTTACTCGTCACCTCATGCTTGCTATAGGGGAAACGTCGCGGCGAAATGAGCGAGTGGATGCCCGGCATGAAAAATGATGCTGAATACCGCTTCAACGTTACTCGATACAGGGGTGACTTGCGTGTTTACACCAGCGGGGCAGTCAAGCACCTCACGCACCTGAAGAACGATATGATCGTGAACCTCGAACGCTTCATGATACGCGCCATGTTTGCGCTGGACCCCCCGGCCTCTCTCGCCGCGCGATGTGGGCCATCATCGACGGCATCACGAACGATCGCCAGAACGTACAGGAGATCGAATTTGTCGACAAGAAGACGTCACGCCGGTGCCTGAGTGAAGCTTCTGTAATCCGTGCGGCTATTCAAGAGCACCGTGCAGTCTTGGCGCTGGCGAATCGAGCCGAAAAGGTACCAGATATGAAAAGAGATGAAGAAAGATGTTATCGCCCCATTGTGCGCTATTTCGGATTCCTGAACCGAAAACTCGAGCGCAAGGCGGAGATGGAGCCGAGTCAGAAAGCAAATGAAGAGCCGGAGCGACAGAAGGCCGCGCTTCTGGGTAAGCGCTTCTACGTCGCTCCGCTGTGCAGCATCAAGTCGCACTATGTGATTATCGACTCCAGAGTCCTCTACGGCGTCATGGAGGAGATCTGTCCGGAGTTCGATGGAAGGAAGACGGAGTTCACCGGTGAAAACCGGGAGACGTACTGGAAGAATATCTTCTATTTCAAACGTCGCAAAGTGAGCAAGCAGAGGGTATTCACGGGCACGATCGAAACCGATGGAGTGTCCATGTGTGTACACTGTCGGCGGTTGAAGGCGGATCGTCCTATCGTGCCTTCGGCTTCGCCCGTGACGAAGCATGAAGATGAGAAGGAGGCGGATCCTGCCACACAGAACGTGCATGAGAGTGACTTTGTCGTTGGCGTGGACCCCGGAAACACGATGAATATAGCCGTCGCAGCACCGAAGCGTGCAGAAGATGGCAGTGACGGTGACTTGCGTCAGAAAGACATGCGTCTTTTCAAGCTCTCGAGAGCAAGATACTGTCGAGAATCGGGCATAATGAATGCAAGGAAGAAAGTTGAGACATGGAATGCAGGAGTGAACGAGCACCTGGAAGCTATGAGCGAGGTGACGAGCCGAGGAGCGGACTTTCGAGCTTTTCTGAAATTCACGAAAGTCCGTGTTGCTGACTGGGAAGCGCCGTGGAAAGAGTACGCCAAGCCCCGGTGGGCTCGTCTGCGCGTTAATCTATACTGTGGGAAGCAGCGGGCGACCGCGGATTTCTTCAATCAGTTGAGCGCCTGAAAGGAAGATAAGAGGAAGAGGCTTTTAGTAGCGTATGGATCAGGGCACTGGATGACCCAGAAAGCGTGTCAACCAGCGCCGTCAACAAGAACATACAAGGAGTGCGCAGGCGTTTCGTTACGATACCGATCGATGAGTTCCGGAAATCGCCTATACACGATGAGTTGGGATGTACACTTCAGAGGATGGGGATGGAAAAGTGCCAGAGGAGCCCTGAAGATATACAAAAGTACGGAGCGCTAACAGAAGAGCAAATGGGAAGGAAAGCGAAAGTTTCTGGACTAGGTGCATCCGGAAGTACAATCAATAGCAAGAAACGTATGAAGTTTGTGAACCAAGACTTTAACGCCGCTATCAATATAAGGAGGTGCGCGGTGATACAAAGAAGACCTCCAGAGTTGACCAGAGAGAATTTCGCGGAAGAACCTCTCAAGGCGGAATTATATGAGAAAAAGTTGAAACCCTTAGTAGGCGGCCGGTCCAAAAAGACTGGGAGGCGTCTGCACATCAGTGGGAGAAGTTTTGTCTTGGGCGCGTTCGCCGCCACTACTGTAAACCGCTGGCGACTGCTTTCGACTTTTGAACGGCGTTCGCGAGTGTCACCCGAGGTCGCGTGCACGGCATCATTCTCGATACTAAAGTGCATCCTCCATCTCCAGACGAGGCGGTGACAGCAGACACGGATGCATCACTCCGCATTCTTCCAAAGCTGAACGCTTTGCGCGTTCGTTTCACATGGTTCGTCAGCCTGCTCCTGCTATTTCGGAGGTGTTCCACTAGACACAGTTGCGTGTGCAGCGCCAAGACCCCGGCGAGGTGGCCGCAACGTCGCTTTGAGCGGTTCCAAAAGTGCTCGCTCGCCACCGGTTTGTGCACCAAGTGCCTGCCCAGGTTGCCACCCGAGCCGCCGCATCAATTCGTGGCCGCGATTCTCGGCTGCAACTGGCTGAACGGCAAGCGCGGTCTGCTGCAGCTGGGCACGTCCCCGCTCGGTGTGAACCGTACCCTTGGTGAACTGTTTCTGTTGCTTCTCCGTGTCCTCAGGGGAGCGCTTTGCCGACGTCGCCGAAGCGTTCGACCGCGAGGCTTCGTTCGTACGCGTTTCACGACATGTCCTATAGAGGCCGCTTTGCTTGAGCAGCGCCTTCTCGGAACATTCCGAGGCCAGCCGTTGCGCCTCTTCAAGCCCGCACCATCGAGTATTGCGCGTTCGAGCGACCGCTACTACATGTGCATTAGGCTTCGATACGACGCGCGTTCGGCAAGCCTGCGCCAGCCGGTGAAGGAATTCGCGGCCCGTGCTACATATGGCTGGCATGTCTACGTAGTCCACCGCATTTGGTCCGGTATCCTCACAGAAACGCATCATCGTACGGATCGCCTCATCCATGGTGGCCTCCAGCTTCATTTTTGTTTCTAGGAAACGTTTCTCTTTGACTGCACTTTTCCGTCTTTGCCGCCGCTTTCGGCGTCCGTGACCGATCAGCAACTGGTTGAATTCCGCCTCCCGCTCCAACCAGCTCAGTTTCGCGTGTAAGCCGTTGCCAGTTTTACGATACCAGCTTGTTTCCGCGAGACTCTGCAGATTTTCAGTGTCAAACTCCTTCCGGTGCCAGTCCTCAGACAATGACTCGCTTGGGCTGGTTTCTGAGCGACCACTCTTATCCAGAGGTGCTCCACGCTCCGCCGTTACAGTGCGAGACTCACCCGTGTGAGTTGAGCGCGTCTTTTCTTGCAGCGAGTCCGAGTCCGAGTCCGAGTCCGCGTCCAAGTCGAGCGGCGTGAGCGCCCACGCTCCGCTGGGTAGACCGTCGGCCTCAAAGTCCGAGTCCATGTCCGAGCCGAGTTGCATGAGCGCCAGCAGGGGGCTCGATAGTTCGTTGTCGCTGTCGTCGTCGTCGTGAAACCGGCGCGACACAGCGTCGTACACTGCGCTCGTCCACACAGCAGCCGCGCTGGCGTCGACATGCTGCCACGGTGCGTCCCGAACGGATACCGTTTCTGCCGCGCTCCCAGGTTCACAGAGCGCACCACACCGACAGCAGCATTTCTCACCTGCCCGCCTGTCCTTCGCAGTTGTGTGGCGACACCGACGTGGCATCGCAGTTCTGGACAAGACTCGTCCCCAGAGTTAGTACCAAGGTGCACTGATGACCGGTTTAACCAGCCGTTACCATCGCATCATCGATCGCGCACGGGAATGAAGTTATCGAGCTGGCGCGGCATCTTGGATCTTAATTTTCAAACTGGATTCGCGCAACGCTATCGCTACAAGCGCCCGCTACCGGGACGCAATCATCACGCAAACATAGCGGATTACGCTATATAATCGTATCGTTGTGGAACACTGTTGCTGCTGTCGCTGGTGCTCTCGTAGCGTCATTGCGGTGCAGTTGCGTCAAATCTCTGTCAGTCCCAGCGGAAGCGCATCTGACTGTTTGGCAAGATCAACGTGAGGTTTCGGCTTTTCAAGCGACTGAACGAACATGGCGGAGGCAGTGGGCATCATGTCTGGGGCTTTTTTTGTTTCGCGGGGGGAACTCTTATCGTGGCTGAACGACTTTCTCAAACTGAGTTACACGAAAGTTGAACAAGTCGCAGATGGTGCAGCGCACTGTCAGGTTTTTGACGCTCTCTTCCCCGGGAAGGTACCGCTGCATAAAGTGAACTTTAGCGCTCGGCATGAGTACGAGTACGTACAGAACTATAAGGTGCTTCAAGCGGTTTTGGATAAAGTTGGTATCGAAAAACACATCGAAGTAGAGCGACTCATTAAGGCAAGAGCGCAGGATAACCTGGAGTTTCTCCAGTGGGTCAAAGCAGTGTTCGATCGCTTCTACGCCGGCCAGCCTTACAACGCCGTGGAGCGACGCGAAGCCGCTGTCCGCAAGTACAACGAACAAAAGCCCGGTGTCAGCAGGGAAACCGTAGGTGCTGCGATGAAGCGACGTCCTGTATCGGGCCCAAAAACTGCCGCTGGCCTTCATGCGCCCGCTGCGCGAACGCTTCGATGCACGGGTGCGGTTAACGGCAACATTCGGGCGCAGCGGGAGGAGGCCTATCGAGCGGCTTCCGCTACGACGCATCCCCGTGGCGGCACGCCCGCACAGGAATCCACGACTTGCTCGAGCCCGGCTCAGCCGCGCACTGCATCGCCAGGCACCAAGACGGAGCCGCCAGCCGTTAATGCTGCAGACGGCCTGGCACGGGAACAGGAGTCCAAGCTGATTCAGAAAATTACTGAAATGCAGCTTGCCATCGATAATCTCGAGAGAGAACGAACCTACTATTTTGAAAAACTACGTGATATCGAGATGCTCTGCCAGACGCATCCGGAGCCAGAGCTACCGCTCATCAAGGCTATCCAAGCGGTACTGTACGACGAGCCCCTTCAAATCGAGCGGGATGAACCCGCTCCCGTCTCACGAGGCACAGGAGCGCATTCTACGTCGGATTCCCTGTTGCCGCCCGCATCCGCAAGCGATGTTGAGGACACTCCTGCAAGCTTCGATTCCATTTTTTCGAAAACGGTGATCACGAGCTGCTCGGAACAGCAAATGGGAGCGACGTTAGCATCTCTTCTTTAAAGGGAAAATGGGCGTTCTCGCGCTCAACGCCTCAATACCACCGTCTGCATCGAGTGCACCGGCATGCGTCCCCCGATCTATCTGATCCAAGAACCCTCAGGCAAGCATCACTTCTCGCAGGCGATACCTAACTCCAAGAAGCTCGCAGCTGAAAAACAGAGAGCTTCAGAACAAGAGTGCAACCGAGCCGTCGTCGAACGCCCTAGCCGGCCGAGTGGACAGCGAAACATCCGCGGCGTCGCGTCCGTGTTCTGACTCTGAAACGCCGCACCTTAGACAACAGCATTCCGAACTCTAGGAGACAAACGCTTCCTTTCGGTTGCGAGGTAAGGCCACGCGAACGCTCGGAACACTGTCTCTGAAAACGCTGGCGACACGAGCGTCTATGGCCCTCGGCGGAAACGCTGACACGTGCGAGCTTTGGCCAGGATCATGCACCAGACGCTGCTGAACAGTGTGGGCACCAAGTCTATGTCATAGCTGCCACAACAGAGCGGGTTGCGGCAGGTCCTCACAACCGCCGTGGCTGGATTACTGGACGCACTGAACTCGTAAAACCTGCATCGCCCAGAATCATGGCTTTCCGATCACCCGCGATTCCGTTTTCCAAACGTTTGCGAAAGCAACAGCAGACCGGCGAGCTGCTCCTGCTCACGCGACCACAGGACTCCCGGGCGTCCTCTCGAAACATGGTACCCGGTCTTCGCTGGAGTTTCGGCGAGACCCAAGGTTTCGTTGCACTGCGCTCTCCAGTGAATACCTGTCTCGCAGATGCAACATGCAAAATCTCAATGAAAGCACCGCGTACACTTCGTCTAGTCTTCCAACCCAATTTGCTGGAGACCTGCTGGGGTGTGTAGCAGGAGATCGACATCACGATGCAATGTACCGTATAGATCGTAGACGAATTGCCGGTGGGATATATTCTTTATTGAACAGTGCAACGAGTACTGTGTTTCTCCTTCAAGTCAGTTATACCAAAGTACTCCGATGGTTGAGGAACACTGAAACAAAGAAGCATATGCACTCTGCGCCAAACAACCGATATTCTCGAAGACTGCTTATGGACAATGGAAGAATGCGACCCGTTGATCACCGTATGGAAAGAAAAATTGTCGGTACCATTTGCCACAGGCGTCTCAGTTGCTCGACATCTTGTTCATCTGGTCCTGTAAAAGCTTGGAAACAGGCAAAAAATCCAGTTTCACGCACGGCCATCGTCTACGGAAATCGCTACCACAGCTTTCCTGGGACGTCGCGATCGGTATGAAGCACAGGCACTTTGGTTTGTTTCCTCAGTCGATGAGGCTTGCTTCGGATGAAACGGTGGGAGCGTATATTGGTATTCTCGGAAAGGAGGCCCAATGTATGTACGATCGAAATCGAAGAAGACGAGGACATCATCATCATCTATTCTAGCTGCAGGGCATTCATTTGATGGCCTCGCTATCGCTCGTAATAAAGGCGCATACAACAGCACCAACCACTTTATCGAATTATTGAAGGGTTTTCCCTAACGTATTGAGACGTCCTTCTATTGAACAACATGGTATTTCAATATTCCCCAGGGTTCGAGCATTTGCCGATTCTATCTGGGTAGAGCTGCTTTTCATTCCGTAGTACGTTCCGTTGTTGTACCCCACTGAAGAAGTGTTTTCTATCATGGAAATTATCGACCGCTCCACTGGCCGAATCGCTGAATCGCCCAGCACACAGTGACACACTGTGGCACATTACATCTTCCTTGAACGAATCCTTCTCCATTAGGGAAGATCCTCACCTAATGGCATGAAGAATTGCGTTCATTTTCAAAAAAGTCTGAGGGATGAGCTGGGATGTACCATTCAAAGATCAGGATGGAGAGAATGCAGCGGAGCATTTCGACGATGGAAAAGTACGGAGAGCTGACAGAGCAGCAAATGGCACTGAGGGCACTAGTTTGAGGACTCCTTCCGTTGGCGAGCACCACCAGAGGCAATACATGCATGGAGTTCGTGAACCGAGTCTTCAACGCCGCTATCAATATCAAATGATGTGCGGTGCTGGAGACGAGACCCTCGGGGCTAGCGCGATCCTCTTGCTTCGTGCAGCCTCACAGTCTCGAAGCGTGCCTGAATAAACTGAAATTGATGGCAGTCTGACGGTCAAAAAAGGCTGAGAGGCATCTGCGCCTGGGTATCAGTTTACCATCTCGAGCCGACGTCCTCTGGGGTACGCCAACGTCGTCCTGTCTCTCTGCTATGACCGTAACGGCGCTATAGGCGCGATCACCGATGCAGGAATGCAGATACGCGGCACACGATAGAACGTACAAAGTGACCAATGTATCCGAGAAGAAGTATGGACCATGGACCTTGGAGATAGGGCGTGGTATGATCGGTGCTTCACCGCGCACCGTTGGGGATCCCTGATCTTTTAGGAAGGTTTTGTCCAATTATGGAAGATAGCCCGACGCACCGGCGTCGAGCTGAAAGGATCTCGGGGTGCGATCCCGCGAGCGCGCTGCACCACGCCGCATTCCAGCGGATCGTGAAAGCATCGGATTTACGGACTGCACGAACGCGTCGTTGCTGCTACACGCGTGCTGCCCTGTTGAGGTGTGTGTGTGTGCGCGCGGTGTCTTGGGCCGCAGGAACTTGATCACAAACAGCCAGGCCTTGAGCCCAGCGTGTGCGACGCCCAATTGACGGTCAAGTCAAGAAGTTTCTGCGCATCGCAAGTCATCTGCTCCGTTTGAAGAAGCGTAAAATGGCAACCTCGAAACCGTCTGTCACTTTTGTGAGCGCGCCCGCCCAGTTCTGGGGCGCTTCAAGCGCGCGCCCGCTTGCTCCCCGTCGTGTTCACCGCCCATGCATCCGCCGCGTACCCTTCCTTCAAGCAAAGTTTCGTGTTGCTGTTGTAGGTGGTGGACCCGCCGGGGCGTGCGCGGCGGAGGCGCTCGCCAGGTGCCCAGAGATTGAGACTTTTCTCATAGAGCGCAAGATGGATAACTGTAAGCCCTGCGGGGGTGCTATCCCGCTGTGTATGGTGGATGAGTTTGGCTTACCGCCCGACATCATTGACCGGAAGGTTCGGCGCATGCTCATGGTTTCGCCCTCGGGACGTGAGATTCCGGTTGGTCGAACGCTCAAACCTCATGAGTACATCGGTATGACACGTCGCGAGATTCTGGACAGCTATCTGCGAGAGCGCGCTTATGAACTTGGAGCGATTCGTGTGCACGGGCTCGTTCAGGAGGTAGAGCTTCCGGATCCGCGCGATCCCCGCGGCAAGTACCGAATCAAGTACGCAGACTACGACAAGATCGACGGGGGCCGGGCCACCACAAGCTCTCTCGAAGTCGACATGGTCGTCGGGGCAGACGGTGCCAACTCTCGGGTCGCCAAGGCAATCGACGCTGGCGACTACAGCTATGCGATTGCTTTCCAGGAGCGAATCAAAATTCCCGACGACAAGATGGCGTTCTATGAAGATCTCGCGGAAATGTATGTCGGAGATGATGTGTCACCAGATTTTTATGCCTGGGTTTTTCCAAAGTACGACCACGTTGGTGTCGGGACCGGAACGGTAATCGACAAGCCCAACATCAAACGCTACCAGGAAGGCATTCGCCAGCGAGCAGCACCGAAGATCGCTGGTGGCAAAGTGATCAAAGTAGAGGCGCATCCGATCCCGGAGCATCCGCGGCCGCGTCGCGTGGTCGGCCGGGTTGCCCTCGTCGGTGACGCGGCCGGCTACGTAACCAAGTGCTCCGGCGAGGGTATCTACTTCGCTGCGAAGAGCGGACGCATGTGTGGCGAAGCGATCGTACGCGCGAGCTTGAACGGAAGCCGCATACCCACGGAGCAGGACCTGCGCAATGGCTACCTCCGGCCGTACGACCGCCAGTATGGACCAACGTATACAGTGCTTGATATCCTGCAGAAAGTGTTCTACACGAACAATGCCGCTCGGGAGGCGTTTTGTGAACTCTGCGGCGATGACTACGTCCAACAGGTGACCTTTGATTCGTATCTTTACAAGAAGGTTACGCGCACGAGCCCAGTTGAGGACGTCAAGTTGCTCTTCCGCACGATAGGATCCCTGATGCGTGGCCATGCTCTAGCCCCGTAGGCGCTTCCCATGTCAGAACACGGGAAGTGAAAGTGCTGTTGGTTTGCGGTTGAGCGCGGGCGCATCTGGCGCTTGCTTTTTACCAAAGAGGCTCTACCGCATCACCAACTGCTGAGCATCGAGCGAATGACCCCTACACGGAGAACTGTATGGAACCGCGGACGAGTGTAACCAGAATATCATCGCACTATGAACGGTGTCTTCAACGGCTTTAAAGCGTTTATGCTTGCTCAACATTCCACTCATGTTCAGTACATGCGCATCAACTCGAATTCGAGCCAGCGCCCAGCGAGTCCGGCCCTGGACGCGAGCCTCAGATGCTCACGAAGCCACGCGACCCAGTCTGGAAACAGGAAACGTTCGCGGATCTGGGCACAGCGGCATGCAACGCGAGCGAGCTCTACCAGTCCATCCGGTAGGAGTCGCTCTCGACAGCTGACCCTCGCGGCGGTCGAGACGCACGGCTGCCTCCGAAGCCAACGATAAAGGATGCAGGGCACGGCGATTTCAAGAGTGACAAGTCCCAACTCGACCGATTCAGGGATGGACGCATTCGGGGTCGCGCCGGTCTCCGAAACCCCCTGCATAACCCATTCCAGGAGCACAACATAATCCATTGGCTCGAAGACGATCGGGGATGCGTATACCAGCGTCGCAAAAGCATTGCGACGTAGATGCAATGTGTCCGTCGGCGATAGAAGCGTCTGCGCATCATCGCCGCCATCCAGTGTCGCGTATTCCGTCGTTGCCCGAGACATCTCCTGAGAAAGCGCTTTCAGATAATGTTGACAGATCGTTGAAGCGCAGGTAGCCTGGGGCGCACCCGGTAGGCACCGCGTCGTGCCAGCTTGATTCAAAACAGTTTCCCATTGTTGTGTCTCTTCCGTGTCGATATACAGCGGCCGAAAGAGATCGCCGAGGATATCCCATTCCAGCTCATCGTCCACCACAGGTGGTGCCGCCAGCCAGCGTGGAACCTCGGCCCCGATGCGCTCGAACTCGTGCTCGAGACACGGACTCGGTCGTGCGAAGAGGTACGGCTGAAGGAGCAGCGGCGACGACGACGACAACGACGACGACGACGACGACGGTGCACCACCGGCGCCTTCACCACGTGTTCCGACCGGAGTTAGCGCTCCGCCTCCAATCCCTGTGATTGCCTCGTAGAGTCTGCAGGAAGGCGGCAAGTCAGCGGCACTGACGCTTGACGCTGCGTTCTTTCCCGCATCCGCAGCTCCTGCTGCTGCTGCTGCTGCTGTTGCCGTTGCTGCTACAGACAACGCTCGCACTTCAGACTGTTGATTCCGCTTTCGCGGAGGCTTCCCGGTCATCGCACTTCGAAAACTGTGGGCATGAGTGTTCGGAAGCAAGTCGTCAGCCCCGACTTTGGAACAGCGTGCAACACCTGGAAGAATGCGGCACAGGTTTCGATCCTGCAAGCGCTGCGCCCAGCCACCGTCCAAATTGCTTGAGCATCATCGCCCGTCCCAGTGTCGCTCAATGCCGACAACTATCGCGTGCATGAATCGTATGAGCGGACCCGAATCCCCGAGACGAACTATGGGTGATGGTTATTGGTGGAGCATGAAGGCCAGGTACGGAATGATGGAAGCTCTGGTAGGTGTCAAGAATCATCGCGCACTCCGTGATACCTGGTTAAATGCGTCGAACTGTCGCGTCGCCGTATTCATCCAGAGCAGCGGGTAGAGACGGATTCCATGCGTTCCTATTCACACGGAAAGATAATGAAGGTATGAGCAGGTTTCAGCCGGTGCTCAGCTGGTGCCGTGCTGCGGAAACCGATCTAGGCGGTCCGATGAACGACGAGGTTCCGCAGTTGCGCGCAACGGCCGCAAGGCTCGACTCGATACGAAGTGTTCTTTCTGAGCGCTGCGGTGGAAACGGGGAATTTGGGCAGAGACACACCACACCGCTCTGATTCGATGCGTCGATGCAGGCACCGCAAGCTACCGCAAACATGCTAGCGTGCGTGAGAGTGCGAGAGAGAGAGATAGAAAGGATATCTCACTGCAGCTGATAACATGTCATGAATCGTGATGAAGACGCGTGAACGTGCTTGCAATGGGTACACGTTCGCATGCACTGCACGGTTTCCTGGGTGCCCGCAACACCACAGATGCACGGGTCATGCGCTCGCCACTGGACTTGCAGCACATCTTGTACCAATCGATCATTCAATGACTCGAGGATGCATGCGGTCGCCAACGGGAGGACGACTTCGTGAACCAGAACAGATGAAAGCATCATCCGCGTTGTGAGTTTAGACGGCTACCTCTGACTTTGCGAGGGCGTGGATGAGGAAGATGCGATCAAGACATTCCTCGACATAACGATCGGGGGTCGATGCACCCGATGTCACACCGAGGCGCACGTGGCCACCGTGCTTGCCGGTCTTGGGCAACCAGTACTCAGCGCGCTGGATTTGTCCATGCACATCGCGATACTCAATGCGATTCCCGGGGCCAATGCGCTCGGCGGTGTCCACGTGGTAGACAGGAATACCGCGCTGATGGGCGATCTCGACCAAGTGACTCGTGTTCGAGCTATTGAAACCGCCGACGACAAGAATGAGGTCGAGGTCCTGCTCAACCAGCTCTAGCATCGCATCTTGGCGTTCCTGCGTGGCATCGCAGATGGTATTGAACGCCACAAAGTGCTTCGAGAGCTCGGTTGGACCGAACTTGCGCATCATGGTTTTCTCAAAGAGCTTCCCGATAGCAGCGGTCTCGTTCTTCATCATCGTGGTTTGGTTGGCAATGCCAACTGCATTCAGGTCTCGTTCGGGATCGAAACCGGCGCTCATCGCATTTTGAAACCTGTTCAGGAATGCTTCCTTATCGCCACCGTGAAGAATGTAGTTGCAAACGTATTCCGCCTCCTCCAGGTCCTTAACAATCAGATACGTTTCCGCGAATGAAGCAGTTGCTATGGTCTCCTCATGATTCCATTTCCCATGGATGATAGAGGTGCAGCGCGCCCTCTGATGCTTATCGAGCGCATTCCAAACCTTGCTCACCCAAGGGCAGGTTGTGTCCACGATCTGGCATCCCAACCGATCCAGATACGTCATTTCGTCGAGCGTCGCTCCGAAAGCCGGCAAAATCACAACGTCCGACGGCTCGATGCCGCTCAGATCCTTATGCCGCATGCCCCGTTCATCCACATGTTCTGGAACGAAGAAAATACCCATCTCCTTAAGTCTCGTATTAACCTTGGGATTGTGGATGATCTCATTCGTGATCCAGATCCGCTTGTCGGCGAACTGACGACGCGCCTCAAATGCTAGCGCGACCGCGCGTTCGACTCCCCAGCAAAAGCCATACGCTTTGGCCAGGAGCACCGTCAAGCCGTCCCGTTCCAGGGTGTACGCACTTTCACGTAGCGCCTTCAAGAGTTCCGATGAGAACTCTCCAACCATCAATCCTTGTGCTTCTTCTTTCGTAGAGGCGAAACCTCGACGATTAAACTTCTCGCTCTGCATAATCTCGCGGCGTCGCTGCTTTTTGTCTAGCGGCCGCTCGGCAACTGCATAGACGGTGCGTGATGAAGCTCCATGTGAGCGTCTTCTGTGTGCGAGCGTTACCTTGGAAGCATCAAAATCCGCAAAATTCGTGCCAATATGCGGTCTCGATAAGCTGGGAAAACAGAACATGAGCGAACACGTGTCGTTCCACAGGTGCCCGCAGAGAAACGCCAACGCATTACTCACAGCGTGCACGAAACACGCGCCTCTGCGTGCCGCGCGATACCACCCGTTCTGCTGGTGAGCGACGCGCGCACGCAGCCGACTGGCGTCTCGTGCACAGCGTGCGCGTCAGAGGGCGGCCACCGGTGACGGCGTGCACAGCGTCGTCCGCTCTGTATATAAAATGGCTTCTATGTACAGATTGAAAGCGTTTCAAGTGTGACGCGATGCTCGACACCCAGCGCGTACCACATCACCTGATACGCCCGTGGTGACGTGCCGGGCGTGCGATGCGTACCGATCAGTAAGGGATTTATGGTACGTGCCTGCGCTATCGCTTGTCGTTCGGAAGGGCGTGCTCTTGTCGAGCGTGTTCGCGGGTCAAGACTCGGCTCGACACACTAGGAAGAAACCTGCAAGGTCAGGTTTCAAGTACGCTAGAGAGTCTTTTGGGAAACGATGACAAAGTTTGCACCAGCACTGGATGACTTGGGTGTCGTGGCGCCTGCTCCGCGTCAGCGCTATGTGACGGTGGCTTTTATCGGCACAGGCGTGCAACTAGGTACGCGATCAGCAATATCCAACACGGGGCGGTTTCTTTGGGAGCGTGCCTTTGCGGGGTCCGACGCGAAACGTCTACGCGTTCGACACCAGTGCCGAGAAGCTCGTCTGCGGCTTGGGTCACCGGTTGCACCTCGAGCCAGCTGGGGCACCCCCGGGCAACGCCTATCGAATCTGACACAAAGCTTAGCAGTCGGTTTGTATATGGTCCCGCTGCTGTTTTGTTTCGTGGATCCAATGGGACTGTTTGCCGCGCCTTCGCCAGCTTTCAAGCTACCACCGGTCGATATGACGGACCCGAACCGGTGCAACTTGACGTCGTCGACGATTGGCCAAGCGAATGCTGCACGCGATAAGTTCCTAGACGGGAGGTTTTGCGATTTACGCGGTAGAGACTTTAGTGGATATGATCTGAGTGGGGTTCTGCTCGAAGGCGCAACCGCGGATGAGGCGCGTTTCCGGTCCACGCAGCTGAGCAAGGCATACGCACCGGGCTTCAAATGCCGCAGATGCGATTTCGAGGACGCAGTCGTTGACCGTGTCAACTTTGAGAATGCTGATCTCAGTGGAAGCGTTTTTAGGAATGCGGTTCTTTCAGATTCAATGTTCAGCGATGGTACGAATGTGCGTGATGTTGACTTTACAGATGTCTATATTGGCGAGTACGGCTTGAGACGGCTATGCCGAAACCCGACGCTCGACGGAGAGAATCCGCTGACGGGTGCCCCGACTCGTGCATCTCTCGGATGTCGAGCGGAGCGCTAGCGCTTCGTCGCCGATGACCATGCTGACCGAACCATTCATACTGGACGATGCTGGAGCACTCACGATGCCCAGGGACTCGAGCACCCGACGACATCACGACGAACGGCTTGCGTCATATTTGCGAGTAGGCCAGCTCGGGATGTAAAACCGAGCTCGAACGCTCTGTGCGAGCGACACGCTTGCGCTGGTCATGTGCTGGACGTTGCGGTGCTGCGGCGGTGGTAGCTGGAGCCTGTTCCTCGCGAGTGCGCTTTCTGTGAGATTGGATCTCGGGCAAATCTGGGTGTGTCATCATCCCGCGGGCAATGAATCCAATCATGAACCTGGTACTTTATCTGGGAAATTTTTGCAGTCTTTCACGCACAGTCATGTTGCTCGCTCTAACTCTGGGTCATAGGTTCAGATAAACAAGCGGTTAAAACGGGATTTCCTGGGGTGTACGCGCTCATCACGTACGAAACGAAGTCCAGGAGCTTGGCACTACGCCATGTGATCGTTGCATACTGCGTAAAAACAGACATTCGCTTCTGAAGATGTCTTTGGGGCGTTCCGCTTTCGTGTGCAGGTCTTTGCCGCAGCGATGCCCCGACCATGTGATGCGACGACGCGTTCTCGCTGATCGAAGCAGCCGAACGTGTGCATTTCGTTTTGATTCAGGATCGATGAAGTCGATGAGATCGCTAGGCGCTCTTTATCCATGCCCGAGCAGTATGAAACAAGTCCACGAATACGGGCGCGTACTCTAAAGCTAGGGAGGAGTGTCTTCCCAGGGTCATCAACGCCAGCTGTTCGCGACTGGCGTTGGGACTGCTTTATGCC
>Ga0080006_1141428_pt1 | contig 24188 bp, 25 predicted proteins | sample RS3BMetagenome_FD_69209 | JGI IMG/M metagenome (GOLD analysis project Ga0080006, IMG submission 69209) | Ferric oxide microbial mat and aquatic microbial communities from Rainbow Spring, Yellowstone National Park, USA - RS3B (SPADES... ...
TCCTCGGATGAGATTGGCATGATCATCGAGACGATCACCACCATTGCCAACCAGACCAACCTGCTCGCGTTGAACGCCGCCATCGAGGCTGCGCGAGCAGGCGAGGCCGGCAAGGGTTTCGCGGTGGTGGCGAACGAGGTCAAGGACCTGGCTCGCAACACCGCTCGCGCAACCAAAGAGATCGGTACCAAGCTCGAGGCGATCCGTGCGGAGAGCCTCGCCGCGGTGGAGGCGATCGGTCACATCACCGAGGTAATCGCAACCATCAACGACCTGCAATCCTCGATTGCCTCAGCGGTGGAGGAGCAGTCGGTGACGACCAACGAGATCAGTCGAGTCGTGGAACTTGCGACCAGCGGCACTAGCGAGATCGCTACCGCAGTAACAGCAGTTGCCGAAAGCTCGAACGAAGCGCTGCGATCCGTGGACTCAGCAGGTGAGGTGCTGAATCGGCTGTACGACATTGCCAAGGGGCTCGGCACGTTCGTGAATCACCAGAGCTAGCCGAAGCTTCCGGCCGCGCTGGGGTGGTCGTGCTCACCAAAGCGCGTGTGCGGAGACTGCGTTTTTGATGTCTTCGATGACAGCGGGATCGCGTTGGACGACGCGCTCGTAGGTCGAAATCTCGTACTCGCCGTCACGCCGCCAACCAGCGAAAATCCACGGTGCGCCGAACAGCCAGCCGTTGTCGCGCATCCGATTCGCCACTTGTTCAAGCTTCTCGTCGGGTGGCCCAAATGTCGACAACTGAAATTCGCCCATCGAGTGTAGAGTCACGTACTCCCCATCGAAACGCATCGCGCGTAGGAGCACCTGGTGGGTCTGATTATCGTAAAGCCGGTTATTCAGGTCAACCGAAAGAAAGTGGATGGCGAAAGCAGTCGGCTCCACGCGATACCCCATACCAAATGGTGTCTGGCGCGCTTCGTGTGGCCCAACCCATCCAAGGTTGTACAGCTCATCCCAGGTGTCGTCGGTAACGACACCATCCGGGCACGTGATGCGCGTGATGGTCTCGACGTGCGAGCTGAGCTGCGACATCACATCAAGCATGTTCTCGGCCGCTCGTAGTGCGGCCCAATACATGACGGGCATGCATCCTCCTTCCAACAGCTACAGAAATCGGTAGTGGGACGGAATACGACACTCGACTGCGAGGTGGTTCGGTTGCTCCGACGACACCGCATCGAGGCGTACAGCGCCCCAGCTGAACCAGTTGTCCACCTCGACGAGCTCATCGAGCGTTGCGAGCGCGTTCTTTGGCGTGATCAGACCAGTAATCACGCCGTTCGGGTCGATCACCAACGTCATCAGGTTCTGTGTCTCGACCAAACGACCGATCGGTTCTCCACTGACCACGGTGGACAACATCACCCGCTTGACCTGTCCGTCAGGAAAGGGGGGCGATGGTGGTACCGCACCATGTTCCCCGATGATGTCATCAGCGACGACGACAGCGCCGAATGTTGAGTTGATGTTCACGATCATGCCGAACGCAGCTCCGAGCGTCTCGACGAAGGCAGTTGCTAGCGGTCGCCACTCGGTACCGTCGTGGATCCTGCCGTCGAAGGTTTCGAGCCGAGAGATCACATCCTCAACCGTGGGTTCCTGTACCACAAGTGCCTTCATACAACTAGTATCGCCACGAAAAGGGGCATCCTGCAAGGGTGACCGCCCGGGCGGCACCGTCGTGGCAGTCGCTGCCGTGATGAGCCCGTTGTCGAACTTCCCCGCTAGTGCCGAGAAGTGGGAATCCGTCAAGTAGTCGCGAAGCTACCCTGCCTCCTCTGGGTTGACCATCCGCTGGGCATCCCCTGAGCACGCATGGAGCTAGCGAAGGTGAACCGATAGCAGGAACGGAGCAAACAGAGCAACAGGCCGGACTCGTGTGGAATCCGGCCTGTTGGTATGGCTGTACTCAGCGTGGAGCTTAGCGAACCGTTCTGCGGTTCCGTCGCAGCGGCGGCAGGCTCGGCTTCGGATCGTCACCACCGAACAGCGCTGCTGGCTCGTCTACCACCTCTTCGGCTTGCTCGAAAGACTCCTCGACATACTCGATGGACTCGCTGACCTTGGCATCGTCTTCAGGTTCAACGTCGAGGTCATCCTCGTCGTCGAGGAGCAACGCCTCTTCGGATGCGATACTACCCACGACGATCTCGTCCTCAACTCCCACGTTGTTCAGTGCGACAACCGAGCCGATGTGCTCGGGCCCCAGCTTCGGCTCCATCTCGGGCTCAAGCTCCGGCTCCGTCTCCAGAAGACCGTAGCGCTGCAACGCATCGCGTTCTGTGAGGAGAACCCTCAGCTCGTCGATGGTGCGCTTCTCTGCGAGCAGCTCCCTGAGCTCGTTCTTTGGCATCCGCAACGCGTAGAATACTGAAGGCCGTACAGTATTGATGGCTTGTGAAGACCCGTTTGCGGTCTTCATTTGAGCGCGCATCGTCACGAGTCTGATGCCGATCACGAGCGGATCTGTACCTTCTGGTACGGTAGCAAGCTCACGTGCGAAGTTCGCTGCGTGAGAACTCTGCCAGACGTCAACCAGCCTGCCTACCGTGGGAAGAATAAGTGACCCGCGCAGACCAACCGACGGCCTGCACTTCGAGGCTTCGGCTGTCGAGCAAGAACATGGCCTCTGCGTCCCAGTCGCCAGATCACGATACGTCGAGCCGTCACAGGATCCAACAAGGAATCCAGTATTGTCCCGCTCCTCGAAGCGGAACAGTGTCGTCCTCTCATCGACAATGATCGGCAAGACCGTATCCCGTGGCAGGTCGAGATACCAGTCATTCTCTCGCTTCGCGCCAGGCACGTCCGGCCACTGCTCTCGAAGCAGCTTGGCGCTTGCCTCGTGATCAGTAATGATGCGCGGATGATCGAAGCGCTGCACCCCACGAGCACTTCGCTCCCCGAAGACAATTTTGACCGGGGCACGCCGTGGCGCTACGTATGTCAGACGCTGCCGAAAGCTCTCAGGCATCATCATGCTCATTCCTGTCTCCTTTCGTGCTCATGTGTTGGGAGTTGACCCATCGCAAGTATAGCACATCAATGCACTTGCATACCAGCAGATGCGCGCGAATCTTGCTTGTCTTGCTTGCCAATCGCGATGAGCATCTGATGAACACTACGCGCATCGGTCTGGACGGCAGCAACAACCTGCGACACACTACCGTACTGTAGAACCAGCTCTCGTAGTGCGACCTCATAATCGCAGTTTGTCGCGTTTGCGAGTGCACGCAACCGATTGCGCACCGTTGTTGGCATCTCGCGAGCTGCAGCCACGGCGTTTGGAACCGGTTGCTCTGGTGTTGGCCTAGTTACCGTGGGTGCAACCGCGTACTCGGTAGCGGCACTACGCTCCTGCTCTACCGCGCACTCGGTAGCAGCACTCCCCTGCTGCTTGGCTGCTGGCTCGTCCAGCACCTCTGACATCGGCTTCGGGACGCTAATGATGGTCTCGACCTCTGGAGTCACGGTGATCGTGTCGGCATCGACAAGGGCCAGCGATTCACGATTGCGAGATGCCATCACGTACGTAGCGATCGCAGACAGTCCTTGCGCAAAGCGTGTATCGGCAAAGCTCGCCGTCCGGTAGCGATGCGAGGGGCCGTCGAACGGCACGTGGATAACGACGCCGTGGTCGGCGACTGGTACATACTCGCCGTTGATCTTGACTTCAAGCTCCCACCTGCTGGCGTGCAACCCAAGGTATAGCTGTTCGTAACCTTCTGTGTCAGCTATTGGCACGTGCTTCTTGCCGGGGATCGGTATGATCTCTGGCATCCACACATCGTCGAGATCTGCGAGGTACGGAGCGGTAGCGTACAGTCCTAGCTGTGCCCACCAGCCGATCGGATCAGGCGAGCGCTGCGTCTTCCAGTCAACGATCGTGAATGTACCATCTTCGGGTGACCGGACGATGAGATCTGGTGAGCCAGCGATCCCGATGTGTGGGTGTACTGCCAAAACCTCGACACCGACAATGGCGTGCGGATCGTACTGCAGCCATCGACCAAGCAGCTCGATGCCGCGCTTGGCGGCCGCGATGTCCGCTTCGTCCGCACCCTCGAGTCGCATTGACTCCCAATCAACACGCCACTCATGTGTCGCTCGGATCTCGCGGCACGCGCGCTCGAGCAGGGCGTGAACATTGGTCCCTCGTTCACCTGCTGCGCTCATGTACGTTTTGCCAGCGTACGCATAACGCTCGAACCGCTGCTGCGGCGTGTCGTCAAGCGTCGCAGCATCACTCAGCGCGTTCACCGCCTCAACGAAGGGACTGAGAGCATCCGCGATCACCTTGGCTGCTTGCGTTCCCTTGATCTGATCGCGTTGTGCTAGTGTCTTGAGTGCATGTTGTGCGGCTTCGTAGGCGCGGCTCACCTCGTTGGTGATCGTGTCAACGTCACGCTCCAGGCGACGTGCTAGCTGGGTGAAGTCGGCAGTCGCCAACAACGCTCCTGGGATTGCATCCCATGCAATGGGTTCCTCAAGCGATCCCCCCACGGAAACCAGGTCGTTGCCGATGCCGAAGCTGCGCAGTACCCGCTCCACGGTGTCCGGCTTGAGGTTCCGAATCTTCACGCCGCCGGGATACTCGCCTGCAATGATCCGCGTCAGCTCGAGAGCTCCAGCGTGGAGACGCGAGTACTTGCCTGGCGGCAGCACGGGGCCGTCGGCGATCTCGTAGCTCCATGGGTTCCGCACGATCTGGTGTCCTGCCACCTCGTAGCGCTCTTGATCCGGCTTCATCACCTGCCTCCTGTGTCATCCGTGGTGTGTGCAGTCTACGTCGAGGCTCGGACAGCGAGCGTGGCATGTGGGCTGAGCAGGACACATGGCCTGGTGACCGCTCGTGTGCATGGAGTCCACTCGTGAACGCCGCTGTTGGTGCGACGTCGTGAATGCACGTCGTCGCCATCGGAAGACGGGTTGGCTAGGCATGTGTCACACCCTTGCTGCTGGACGCAAAGGTATGGTACTATCGTGTGTACTGCGAGCCATCGGAGGTTGAGATGAGCGAGTCGAAACTGTTTCGACAACTGAATGATCTTGATGGGCGCGTTCGCGAAGCCGCTGCTTCGAACACGAAGGCCACGAAGCGGGTGCTGTTGAAAGCGCTGCAGGATCAGGATCCGGTTGTGCGCTACGCCGCCGCCTCGAACACGAAGGCCACGGAGCGGGTATTGCTCAACGCGATGCAGGACGAGGACTGGCGCATTCATCTAGCTGCTGTCCAGAACCCCAACGCCACAGAGACTGTGAGACTTAAAGCATTACAGAATGACGGCCCAGACAACCGTATGGTTACTACTAACAATTATACGAATCCCGTCGAGCAGATGCTATTTGAAGCGTTACGAAATGATGATCCATCTGTACATGCAGCTATGGCCGAGTATCCGAATGCGCTGTATCTAGCGTGGCTCGCGGCGTTGGAGGATGCGGATCCAAACGTTCGTCTCGCAGCCGCCCGGCACCCCAGCGCTACCGAGGATGTACTGGAAACGGCGGTGTTGGACGACAACCCGCAAGTTCGTTTGGCTGCTGTTTCCAACCCCAACGCAACCGAGGATGTGCTGATAATGGCGGTGCGGGGTGATGACCCGGAGGTTCGTCTCGCTGCCGTTCAGCACCCCAACGCTACCGAAGATGTGCTGGGCACGGCGATGTCGGACAAGGATCCAGTAGTGCGTGCTACTGCTATTGAGAACCTGAATGCCAAGGGGTTGATGCACGAATCGTACCGTCCTTGGTAAAGAAGAGTGGCATATCAAGCGATGTATTGCAGCGAGGAAGCCAGTACGGTTGCGAAGATCGTTGAGGCTATGAGAGGATGAGTCGGTGAACGAAGCTGACCTGTTGCAGCAGCTGCAAAACCCTAACTGGAAAGTGCGCTACGACGCTGCCCTACACCACAACGCCACGCAGCAGGTGTTGATCAAAGCGCTGAAGGATGACGATCTTCGCGTTCGTCGTGCCGCTGCCAAGCACCCGAACGCAACTGAGCAGGTGCTGATGATTGCCGTGAGAGATGAGCGGTGGGAAGTGCGTGCGGCCTCAGCCGGCAATCCCAACACGACGGAGCGGGTGCTGCTCACAGCGATGCAGGATGATTATCCAACCGTGCGTTACATCGTCACCAGCAATCCTAATGCTACTGAGCAGATGTTGTTCATCGCAGTACATGATGAGAACTGGCGCGTGCGCCTTGCTGCCACGGAGCACCCTAATGCTACGGAGCGGGTACTGCTCGAGGCGCTGAAAGATGACGATTCCGAGATTCGCGCTACTGCCGTTGAGAACCCCAACGCGACCGAGCGGGTACTGCTCAAGGCGATACATAGGAACCAGTCTGTGTACGTGCGCAAGGCCGTTGCTGCACACCGGAACGCTACTGAGCGGGTACTGCTGATAACAGTACAGGATGAGTATTGGGAAGTGCGCCAAGCCGCAGCTGGGAACTTCAACGCAACAGAAAAGGTACTGCTCGAAGCATTGCAGCGGGATAAAGCATTGTACGTCCGCCTCACCGCCGCAAGCAACCCTAACGCCACGGAGAGGGTACTGCTCAAGGCAATACAGGATGAGGATTCAGAAGTCCGCCTTGCTGCTGTCAAGCACCCGAACGCAACTGAGCAACTCTTCAGGCAAGCCTCTATCGATCGGGACGAGCGCGTGCGCAAGGCAGTTGCTCATAATACGAGGGCCAGTATGATTGCGAAGATCGTTGGGGCTCTGGGAGGGTGAACCATGAACGAGGCCGAGCTACTGGAACAACTCAACAATCCTAAGTGGCGCGTCCGTAAAGCAGCTGCTGAGCACCCTAACGCAACCGAGCAGGTGCTGCTTACGGCATTGAGAGATAAGGATCCGGTTGTGCGCTACGCCGCCACCAAGAACGCAAACGCGACCGAGCAGGTGCTGCTCGAGGCGGTGCAGGATCAGGACTGGCACGTGCGCGCAGCCGCCGCTGGGAACCCGAACGCTACGAAGCAAGTGCTGCTAGATGCGGTTGAAGATGATCATCCGGCTGTTCGTGCTGCTGCCGTTGACCATCTCAGTACGATTAATTACACAGGCCATACCGCTTTCGATCAAACTGAGCGGGTCTGCAATGCGGTGGTTTCTAGCGAAAAGACTAATACTACCACAGCAGCCAGTAGATCGTTAGGAGCGTGAAGTGCTGAACATGTCGAAATTGCTATCACGACTGAGCAACCGTAAATGGTGGGTGCAAGAAGTTGTCGCTAAGACTCCCAATGCCACCGAGAGGGTGCTGCTCAAGGCGGTTAAGAATGGTGATGGGTATGTTCGCTATTCTGTAGCCGAGCATCCGAACGCCACGGAACGAGTACTGCTCACGGCCTTGAAGGATACTCAACCGGACGTACGATGCGCCGCAGTTAACAACCCCAACGCTACTGAGCGGGTGCTACTCGATGCGCTCAAGGATGAGCATTGGTGTGTGCGTGCAGCCGCTGCCCGTAATGCCAATGCAACCGAGCAGATGTTGCGTGAGGCAATGGAAGATGAGGACTGGCGTGTGCGCGAAGCCGTTGCAGGGAACCCTAATGCAACCGAGCAGATGTTGCTCAAGGCAGTAGTGGAGAAGTACTGGCCCGTACGTGTCCCTGCCGCTGGTAACCCCAACGCTACTGAACAGGTGCTGATCGAGGCGCTGAAGGAAGACAACTGGCAAAACTGGTTTGTCCGTAAAGCTGCCGCTGGTAACTCCAACGCTACTGAGCAGGTGCTGATGATGGCGATCATGGATGATAATCCAGAAGTCCGTCTCGCTGCTGCGTACAACCCTAACGCGACTGAACCTATTCTCAAGCGAGCTGCCTGCGATACAGATAAGCGCGTCTGTAAAGCGGTCGCTCACAATGAGAAAGCCAGTACGATTGACAAGATCATCGGAGCACTGGGAGGGTTATGAATGACAAACGAGTCCGAACTGCTGCAACAACTGCAAAGTTCGAACTGGCATGTTCGTGCTGCTGCCGCCCGTAACCATGACGCTACCGAGCTGGTGTTGCTAGGTGCGTTGAACGATCAGGATCCAGATATCCGCGCTGCCGCTGTTAGTAACCTTAACGCGACAGAACAAGTGCTATTGTTGGCGTTGATGGATATGGCTTGGGGAATCCGAGCTACTGCCACTAGAAACCCAAACGCTACTGAGCGAGTACTGTTGGTGGCATCCAACGATAGGAACCCGAATGTGCGCCTAGCCGCCGCTGCTAGTCGCAACGCAACCGAGCAGGTGCTGATGGTGGCGGTGAAGGATCAGGACTCGCGTGTTCGCTACGCTGCGGCCCAGCATCCCAACGCAACGGAGCTGGTATTGCTAGAGGTGCTCAAGGATAACGAGTGGTACCTGCGTCTCGCCGCCGCTGGACATGCAAATGCCACGGAACTGACGTTACTACAGGCTCTCAAGGATGAATATTGGGAAATACATTGCGTTGCTGCCCAGCACCCCAACGCAACGGAGCTGGTATTGCTCGAAGCGTTGAAGGATGACAATCCGGACGTCCGCTTTGCCGCCGTCAACAACTCCAACGCTACCGAGCAGGTCTTCAGGCAGGCTTCCATCGACGATGACGTGCGAGTTCGCAAGGCCGTCGCTCACGACAGGAGAGCGAGCACGATTGCGAAGATCGTCGGGGCTCTGGGAGGGTGAGTTAATGACCGAAGCTGAACTACTGGAACATCTGAACGACCGTGACTGGCATGTGCGTCACGTCGCCGTTACTCATGGTAACGCCACCGAGAGGGTACTGCTCGCAGCACTGAAGGATGAGGATCACCGAGTACGCTATGCCGCAGTCGAACACTCCAACGCCACCGAGCGGGTACTGCTCGCAGCGCTGAAGGATCAAGCCTACGCAGTTCGCGAAGCCGCCGCCCGGAACAGAAACGCCACCGAGATTGTATTGCTTGTAGCGGTACATGATAAGGACGAACTAGTGCGCAGAACTGCCGCCTGTCACGAGAATGCCACCGAGTCGGTGCTACTCAAAGCGTTGAAGGATGGGGAATTGGAAATCTGTGCAGATGCCGCCAGAAACCCGAACGCTACCGAGTCGATGTTACTTAAGGTGTTAAAGGATGGGTGCCAGCAAACTCGCGCAGCCGCCGCCGAGAACCTCAACGCTACTGAGCGCGTGCTGCTTGAAGCAGTACAAGATAAGCTTCCTTATGTCCGTGCAAACGCCGCTGGGAACCCCAACGCTACTGAGCAAGTTCTACTTAAGGTGGCAAAGAAGGATGAAGACTCGTACGTTCGCGAAACCGTCGCCAAAAGCCCCAAGGCCACCAAGCAGATGCTACTTGAGGCAATACAAGATGAAGACTGGCACGTTCGTGTTGCTGCTGCTAAGAACCTCAACGCCACCGAGCAGGTGCTGCTGATTGCGGTGAAGGACGAAGATCAGTGGATCCGCCGCGCCGCCGCTTGTAACCCCAACGCGACCGGACGGGTGCTGCTCGAGGCGTTGAAGGATAAGGAACCAGACATTCGCTTCGCCGCCGTCAATAATCCCAACGCTACGGAGCAGGTACTGCTCAAGGCCTTGGAGGATACAGACGTCGACATTCGTCTCGCCGCCGTCGAGCACCCCAACGCAACCGAGCAAGTCTTTAGGCAAGCCTCCATCAACGACGATGCGCGCGTGCGCAAGGCGGTTGCTCATAATACGAGGGCCAGTATGATTGCGAAGATCGTTGGAGCTCTTGGAGGGTGAAGATCATGAACGAGTCCGAGCTGCTACGACAACTGCAAAGCTCTAACCGCGATCTCCGTGCAGATGCTGCCAGGAACCCTAGCGCTAGTAAGCAGGTGCTGCTGCAAGCACTGAGGGATAAGGCCTCGGAGGTTCGTGCAGCTGCTGCCGGGAACCCTAACACCACCGAGGGGATGCTGCTGAAAGCGCTGCAGGATGGTTATTGGGGAATTCGTGAAGCTGCCGCCGGGAACCCCAATGCTAGTAAGCAGGTGCTGCTGCAAGCGCTGAGGGATGAAGATTCGGATGTCCGCAAAGCCGCTGCCGGGAATCCCAACGCCACCGAGGAGATGCTGCGCCAAGCGCTGAGGGATAACGATTGGCATGTCCGCGCAGCCGCTGCCGGGAATCCCAACGCCACCGAGGAGATGCTGCGCCAAGCGGTGCAGGATGAGGATTTGTATGTCCGCAAAGCCGCTGCCGGGAACCCCAACGCCACCGAGGAGATGCTGCAAGCGCTGAGGGATAACGATTGGTATGTCCGCGCAGCCGCCGCCGGGAACCCCAACGCCACCGAGGAGATGCTGCGCCAAGCGCTGAGGGATAACGATTGGCATGTCAGCGCAGCCGCCGCCGGGAACCCCAACGCCACCGAGGAGATGCTGCGCCAAGCGGTGCAGGATGCACATTGGCGTGTCCGCGAAGCCGCTGCCGGGAACCCCAGCGCAACCGCAGAGGTGCTGCGCCAAGCGGTGCAGGATGAGGATTGGCAAGTCCGCAAAGCCGCTGCTGGTAATCCCAACGCAACCAAGGAGGTGCTGCTCAAGGCGGTGCAGGATGCACATTGGCGTGTCCGCGAAGCCGCTGCCGGGAATCCCAACGCAACCGCAGAGGTGCTGCTCCAAACGCTACAGGATGAGGATTCGGACGTCCGCGCAGCCGCCGCCGGGAACCCCAACGCCACCGAGGAGATGCTGCTGCAAGCGCTGAGGGATAACGATTGGTCTGTCCGCGCAGCCGCTGCTGGTAACCTCAACGCAACCGAGCGGGTGCTGTTGCTTGCGGTCAAGGATAAGAAGTGGAACGTCCGTGAAGCTGCTGCCGGAAATCCTAACGCAACCGAGCAGGTTCTGTTGGTGGGTGCGAAAGATAGATCCTATTGGGTTCGCGTAGCTGCCGCCAACAATCCGAATGCGATTGAACAGGCTTTACTGGTGGCGGTGAAGGATAAGAAGTGGGTAGTTCGCAGAGCCGCCTTCACGAGCCCCAACGCGACCGAGCCAGTACTGATCAAGGCCTTGGAAGATACAGACGTAGACATTCGCCTCGCCGCTGTCGAGCACCCCAACGCCACCGAGCAAGTACTGATCAAGGCCTTGGAGGATACAGACGCCGACATTCGCCTTGCCGCCGTCAATAATCCCAACGCAACCGAGCAGGTTTTCAGGCAAGCCTCCATCGACGAGGACGAGCGAGTGCGCAAGGCGGTCGCTCACAGCGACAAGGCCAGTATGATTGCGAAAATAGTTGGAGCTCTGGGAGGGTGAACCATGCAAGAGGATGAACTGCTGCGACGCCGCCGCACGGAACCCCAACGCTACGGAGAAGGTGCTGCTTGTGGGGATGAAGGATAGGAACGAGTACGTCCGCCTCGCCGCCGTTCATCTGACAGCGTTGAAAAATAAGCAGTATAAGTATTGGCTCGTACGCGTGCTTCTGCCAAGAGCCGTAATGCTACTGAGCCCGTGCTGATTGAAGCGATGAAGGACAAACTGTGGCCCATGGAGACGGACATGGGGCTGCCGAGTTTGTTCAGCGCTGATGCAGTACAGACACCGACCAGCCGACGAGTAGGATTCGGCGGCGGTTGATTGCCAAACAGTCGTTCAAGGATGGCCGTCGTGCACTCTCTGTTGTCGTTGTTCCCGGACTCGCCCCCAGTGCAGGTTCACGCCAACGCAAAGCCCTTCCTGAAGTGGGCTGGTGGAAAATCGCGCTTGGTTCCGCTGATCCGCGCTTGCCTGCCACCGGCACGGCGGTTGATTGAACCCTTTGCGGGATCGGCCGCTCTGTGGCTCGCAACAGCTTATCCGGCAGCCTTGATCGCAGACGTGAACGACGATCTGATCCGTCTCTATCAGACGCTTCAAGCAGAGGGGCCGGACTTCATCACCTATTGTCGAACCTTCTTTACTCCCGAGACTAATACACAGAATGTGTACTATGCGCTTCGGGAACGCTTCAACACAACAACGAATTCTCGCGAAAAGGCCGCTTTGTTTGTCTACCTCAATCGACACTGCTACAACGGACTATGCCGCTACAATGAGTCGGGATACTTCAACGTGTCGTTTGGTGGCTACCGGCAACCGTATTTCCCCGAAGCGGAGATGTGGATGTTTTGGCAGAAAGCTCAGAAAGCACAGTTCTGGGCTGCTGATTTTCGACAGGTACTGGCAGCAGCAGAACCCGGCGATGTGGTGTACTGCGACCCACCGTATGTGCCTCTCACGGCAACTGCGAGTTTTACGAATTATGTAGCAGAGGGGTTCGGGCCTGACGAGCATCAAGCCTTAGCAACGTGGGCCAAGCGGCTGGCAAGCCAGGGGATCTTTGTCATTGTCTCAAATCACGCGACACCGTGGACAAAGGAGCTGTATCGGTCTGCGACCCGACTAGCCCTCTCTGTGCCTCGGTCTATTAGCAAAGACGGCACCGGACGGCATGCGGCAGCCGAACTGCTGGCTATCTTTGCCCCAAAGGATGAGGCATGAACGCGCGCACCCAAGCCAAGCCAGTACCAGCGCAAGACGTTCCAGTCTCAGGGTGCTGACAACGAACCCATGAGCGCAGATCGTCGCGCCACTCACAGCAGGCCGAAATCGAGCCTGCCCTGCACATGATGCTCAGCAATGCGCTGCCGTGCCATCTCGCAGTATCGTGCTGATATGTCGATACCGATGTACGAGCGCCCCAGGTTGATGGCAGCGATGGCGGTCGTTCCGCTTCCCATGAACGGATCGAGCACCACCTGTGCGGTCGTCGATGCGATCATGCGCTCGGCCAACGCCACGGGGAACGGTGCGGGGTGTGGATTGTCCTGTTCCTGTCGAATCTCCCACACGTCCCCGTAGCGGTTTGCGCCACTAGCTAACTTGAACTGTTGCTTCGCTATGAGGTAGATGACCTCGTACGTTGGCAGGAAGTACCCCGGGTTGAAGTTGATACCACCCTTGCGCTTCCAGATGATGATCTGACGGAAGGGCATCCCCTTGAGAATGTCACTTCTATCTTGCAGAAGTCCGTTTTGTACCCGCCACTTGTGGTTGTAGAAGATGGCACCCGTGTCCGGTAGCAACCTCAGCATCTCGTGAAGGCACTCTCGCTGCCAGCGGACATACCCGTCGTGGGGCATGTTGTCGTCGTGCGTATCGTAGCCATCCATGAGTGCTGCATTCGCCCACTTCCCGCCCCCACCGTAGGTCATCCCGTTGCCAGTTGAGTTCTTGAGGTTGTACGGCGGAGACGTGATAATCAGATCCACCGACTCATCCGGCAGCTTCCGCATGACTTCGACGGCATCGCCGTTGATGATCTGATTGAGAAACTCCGAAGGCACCCTCGGCCGCTCTTGGCTTGTGCTCTGCATGTCCACTACCTGTCTAGCGGGATCACCCGATCCGAGCATCAGCTTCCACCACGAGTGCCCCGCCTGCGAGATCGCCAAGGTCAATGCCCTCATCGAGGGGCAGCTCGTCCTTGCTCGGTAGGCGATCGTCGAAGATACCGCTCAGCACGGCGTGCTTGCGTTGCAGCACCGAGCCAACGATGGCGTCGATCGACCCGTCGAACGCACACACGAGCGTGGTGGTCGGGCGGTTCTGCCCGATGCGGGCGATCCGGCGAGTTGCCTGAATGAACGTCGCCGCAACCCATGGCAGCTCGACCGCGACGAGGTGCGCAGCTCGCGTGAGCGTCAAGCCGGTGGCAGCCGCCTCGTAGCTCGCCAGCACCACGTCGCAACGGCCCGCCTGGAAGGCATCGGCTGCCTGAATGCGCTCGACATCAGGAGTCGCGCCGATGATGAGCCGTGCGCGAGCGCCGAAGCGAGCTGCCAGATCGCGCAACGGTTGCACATGGTGGCCGAACACCACGACTGGTTCGTGGCGCTCGAGCAGACCTTCGACCATCTCGGCTACTGCCGGTACCTTCGCAAAGGCGAGTTCTGCGCGCAGTCGTGAGAGCTGCGAGCGGGGTGGCATCTCGCCTCGCTGCAACCGCCGTCGCCGAGCGTTCTGGCTCGCCTTGTAGTTGCGCAACGCCAGGCGTTCCTCCTCGACGAGGCGAGACGTCTCTGCCGACTGTGGCAGGATCACCGTGCGGATGGTGTTCCGCGGCAGCTCCAGCGTGTCCTCGACACGGTGCCGGATGAGCAGCGGTCGAAGCGCGCACGCAAGCTCGCGCTGTCGCTGCTGCTTGATGCGGCCGCCGAAGCGTCGCACGTAGGCAGCACGATCCGCACCGAGACCTTCCGCATCGACGACACGCAGCAACGGCCAGAGGTCTTCCGGTCGGTTGCGTGCCGGCGTTCCGGTTGCGAGGATGATCATCGAGGCGTGACCGAGCACGCCGCTCCCCTGCTCCCCACCGAGCACCGCGAGTGTCCGCTGCGTCCCTGCGTTGGCATACCAGTGCGCCTCGTCGATGATCACCGCATCCCAGTGTTGTGCTGCAAGCTCTTCGGCCATGGCAACCACCGACTCCGGGTGGGCAATCAGTACCGACGCATTCGCGATGACACCACCAGGCTGCGTGGAGACGACCACCTCGCTGGCTAGATGCGTAGGATCGAGTGCTCGCAAGGTGCGCGACCACACCGTGACCACGAGCTGCTTCGGGGCCACGATGAGAACCCGGTGCGGTGCTGTGGCTGCGACCGCCATCACCGCGCTCAGCGTCTTGCCAAGCCCAGGGTCGTCTGCAAGCAGAACGCGGGGCTGCTCGAGCACGATGCGATCCACGTTGGCGTACTGGTGAGGCATTGGTATGACGCCCGCTGTGCGCCGAAGCGGTACCTCGAGACCTGCTGGCGTGTGGAAGTGGACGACGTCCTCGAGATCGGCAAGGAAAGGCCTCGCTGCTGGCGTCACGACCGCCGGTAGCTGATCGATCTCGGCAAGCGTGCGAGGCCGCCACACCTCATAGTCGGGATCCCATGCGAGCTTGCGCAGATCCTCCCAATGCACCGCGAGCGCATCCGGCTCGCCGAAGAGCGCAAGCCTGTTATCCACGACATCCAGTTGGATCGGGTGTGAGCCGACGCGAGGTGTCGGCATATCGTTGGGGGGTGTGGTACGAGCAAAGGCGTCCAGTACGCCGAAACGACGCGCGATCTCCGGTGGCATGAGCAAGCTCACAAGCACCTCCGTTCGTCGTTCCGCGCAACGGACTCAACAACTGTGGAACGACACACCGTTGAGCTTAGTTATGGTGATAGTACCAACAACTCCGTTCGCCAAAACAGTTTCCACGAGATAGGTCTTGCGGCGAATGCCACCGACGAGAATCCCCTCGTACCCAGGCCACACCACCACATCGCCGAGTGCTGGCGGCACCACCCCACCCAAGGTGGTCGGCAGGTCGGCTGCCTGGCAGATCCCGCTCGCGATCTCGACGCTCGACGGTCCCGCTGGCATCCCTGCGTTCTGGCCGAGCAGCTGGGAAGCAAAGCTCATCTCGGTCGTGCCAGGGCCTCCAGCGGTGACCCAGCTTGGTGCCGTGGGCGTTGTCGTGGAAGAACCCGGTATTGACGAACTTGGCGTGCTCGATGATGACGGAATGTTGTGGCGAGCCAGCGCCGACGCCGTGGCTTGTACTCTGGCGACGTATGAGGCTGTGGTGTCCACGATTCGATTGTCGTACATCGTGATGCAAGCTGCTGGATCAGCAACCCACAAGCCACCGCAGTTGTAAATGCCAACGGCTCTGGCGTCACCGGCGCTCCACGAGCCAGCGGTTGCTCCGTCGCCACAGAGCATGACAGCGGCTGCGGTGAGCGCGTCTGGGATGTTGTCAATGCTCGGAGGTGTGGTACCACCTGGTGGCGATGGGGTGAGTGCTGCCACGATCGGTTCGTAGGTGCGCCAGGTAGCAGGCTCGAATTGCATCGGCCCCTGCGCTCCGGCGAACGACGTGCTCGCCACACCTTGCACGTAGCCGTGCTCCACCCAAGCAACACCAAGCAGCACATCGGGGCTGATGTGGCACGAGCTGATCTCGGACGCATACACCGCACCCTGCTGGTAGACCTGTGGCACGTCGAGTGCGCTCGGCGAGACGACGACCGGCCCAGGTGGTAGCGGTGCGGTACTGGTAAAGCCGATCACGAGGGCAGCGACCAGAAACGCCGCGAGCAGGATCACCCCCACGACAGCCGCAAGTGCTGCCTTGAGAAGGACTGACAGTCCAGAACGGTTCTCTTCTCCGTCCTGGCCCGATGCGTCTTCGGCTGGTAGCGTCGTCGAAGCTGCCATAGCGCTCAGGCTTGGGGGCGTCGTGCAAGCAGGCGTGCTGGCGATGGCTGGGGCATCATCCACCTCCGTCTCGAACATCTGGGATGCTAGTCTTGCGACCATGCCTGCGTCTGCATCGGAAGGCAACGGGCGGCTCTACGAAGGTTCCGGCACAAGTCAGAGCTCGAGCCTTGAGCAACAAGCAACGACATACTTGCGCCGGAGCGCGATTCTGTGGGATGATGGCAGGGTGCGTCACGAAGGTACTGACCGAGAGATTCCGGGCAACGTGGTGGAAGCGCTGCGCACCATCGCCATCACGGCACCGATGCGGCACCGGGTCAAGGATTCGCAAGTGCGCGCTGAGATCGATGCGCACAACCACCGTGCGTGCGGTAGCGACTGCCCGCTCCCGCCCGTCGAGGTGGAACAGGCCGGAGATAGCTGCTGGGTGCCCTGGTCGAACCTTGAGTTGGCTGGGGTGGCGTACTCAGCTGAAGAACTGGCGTTGCTGGCATCCAAGCCAGACCCAGGTGCCAACTGGCTGGGCTTGGCCGACCTTCGCATCGATCACGTCCATCCGCTCACGCACCTGCTCAAGGCAGCGCCCCCGGTTGCCCACATCACTACCGCTGCGTATCTGCAGTACACCCGCGATCCGGTCTACGCGCTGGAGACGATCACGGCAATCGGCGGCGTCGAGCTGCGTTGGGTGATCGCGCAGCTGGTGCAGCGCCATGTGCGATCAGGACGAGACGACAGTCCATTCACCGAGCGTCTGTGGTGGGCGATGCTCCCCCAACTGCCCAAGTACCACCAGTTCGAGGAGATCGTCGCTGGCCTGCGCGACGGCCTGCGCGAGCTCGACATTCGCGAACCCAATGCGATCGTCCCTTCCTTGCTCGTGGAGATCACCACCCCCATGGTTCGCCATGTCATTCTCGAGCATGCGATGGCAAGCACGCCGTCGAAGGATACTGCGCAGCTGTACACCGTTCGCAAGTTGCTCGAGGAGGCCAACCCCTCGCAGATGTTCTCCTTCCAGGGCAATGGGTGGTTCCGTCTCTTGAACGAGGAGCAATCCCTGCGAACGAAGTGAGCGCTGCTCAGGACGCATACAGCGCGAGGGTGTAGCCGCTCGTCGCTCCCTCAACAGATGGAGGAGCAGTTTGCGTCAGCGAGACGGTGAGCGTGAGCGTCGCCGTACCCCCAGGCTGGATCGCCACGGGTACCATGAGCTCGGAACCTGCGAGCGCGCTCGTCAGCGGTAGCGACGTGCTCCCATTCGGCGAGCTCAGGCCCACCGTGACGTAAGGAGCCACGACCCCTGGTGCGCCGTGAATCGCAAGAGCGATCTCGCTGAGAGCCGTGTGGCCGGTGTCGGTCACGCTGAAGCGCGAACTTGCCGTCGAACCAGGCGAGAGCGTGTCCGCAACGCTGAGCGAAGAGCTCACCGTCGCCGACACGCCAGGAGGCGTGGTCACCGTTGGTACGGGAGGCGTGGTCGGCATCGCAACGTAGAGCGGATTGTGCGCTGCGTTGGGAGGCAGAGGAATGGGAGGCGGGGGCAGTTGCTGGAGCAACCCGGTGACGAGCCCCGGGGCTACGGGTGGTGCTGGCTTCGTGTCGCTGACCAGGCCAAGGCTGCCAACGACAATGCTCGGGAGTAGCAACAGCAGGCCGAGCGACATCAACCCGATAAAGGTACCGCTCGTGCGCCCAATGCCAATGCGTCGCTTCATGTCTGCACCCCAGCAACGATGAACTCGATGGTCACGCTCGACGAAGGCGTGAGCGCGTCTGTACCGGTCACGGTGACGGGGAATGTCACGGTTGACCCAGGGGCGATCGTCAAGGGTACGGTGTTCGCTGTTGTAGTGATTGGAATCGCTGTACACGTGGTGCAGGGATGCGCAGCTACCGACACGGTATTGGTTGAGCCGGAGATAGCCAGAGTGGGCTCGAGTGACACCGTGCCGACGTTCTGCACCGTTACCTGCACCGTCTCGCTGGCACCCGGGTACATGTCGACGAGCGTGCCAGGAGTGACGGTCGCGCTGATCGCTGCCTTCGTCGTGCTGATGACCAGAGAGCCGGTACCGATCTGGGTGAGTGGCGCAGAATCCACCGACAATCGCACGACGCTGCGTGTCGGGATGAGAGCTCCGATGACAGGGTTGATGAGAACGATGCCAAGAACGACACCCAGGAGAACGACTATGCTCCGTGCAACGGACGTGAGTGAGATGGAGAAGGACTGGTGGCTACGAGTACGACTGTCGCTGATGCTACCAAGGAGCACCGCGCTCCACAACGCATACTCGCTGTCGTCGCGGTCGCGATCTCGATCGCCAGCGTCGTCGTGGTTCTGCATCTACTCGCCCATCCGTTCTACCTCATCGGCCTCGGGCACACCGTCTTCACGGTACGCCCAACCCGCTCGGCTGCTGTCAGCATAGGCAACACCATCATCGCATCGCCGCCGATCCCGCGCTTGGCGCCGCCGATCGAGCAGGTCGTGGCAGCGGTGCAGCGAGCGAAGCTCCATGGCAAAGTATTTATCGTCGTCGAGACGCGCAACCTGCATGGCCAGCTGCTGCCGTGGCGTATGACGCTTCCCCACACCGTGTACGTCGTGACTGGCACCCTGCCACAGGTGCTCTCCTCGCTGTTCATCGCGATCCACCGCAATCCTCGGTGGCTCGATATTGCCTTCATCGGCTCTGTCCTCGGCCTGCTGTTTTTCGGCATCTCGACCGCACGGTGGATCCAGCTGATCATGAAGCGACACCGTTCACCGTCGCAGTAACCGGCAGGGCAGCACCTTCGGCGCTCTGTGGGGTGGACGGATCGAGCGAGAGCTCAACGAGCACCAAAGTCCGACTCGTTACAGTGCCAAGTTCAATCGGCTGTGCTGCTGCCAGCAGGCTGTAGGTGCCGAGAGTCACGGGTGCGCTGGCGCAGGTGTTGCCGCTGGTTGCTGTGCAGGTCGCTACCCCGACCGTGACGTACGGGGCAAGGGCCGACGCAGTCGTGAGGGCGAGCGACGCAGATACCGGAGGCACGGGACTCGTCGGCGTAACCAGGAACGACCAGGTGCTCACACCTGATGGTACGAGCACGTTCGGTGCGCTCACGTTCGTGGCGCGCAGGCCGAAACCGCTGGTAAGTACCGTCAGCGGCGAAGTGACCGGGGGCGCGATGAAGACACCGTGTCCGCTCGGGAGCGCAAGCACGAGACCGACGCCCGCCACGGCCACGGTCGCGCTGGCAAGGATTGCAACATGCCGCCGTTTCACACCACGAAGCGTAGTGCAATTGCTACGCACATGCGACAGAGGCGATAGTATCATTGCGACGAGACGAGGTATACGCAATGAGCGACGAGCGGATCAGAACGCCGAAGATCAAGGCAGCACTACCAGCGCGTCTGCTGCCGATTGGATTCACCAGGACGAGATGTGCGCGGTGCCACTCCAACAACTACTTCGATGGCAATCGTTGCACCCTCTGCGGCTCACACTTCAACATGACGCGCCGATGGGTAGCCATGCTCGGCACGTACTTCGTGCTGGCGTGGCTTCTTGACCCAAACCGCTCGTGGATGCGACAGACGTTCCCTCATGTCGTGTTGCCGTGGGCACTGAACCTTGGTCCGATCACCGACATTTCGATTTGGACGTTGTTGTTCTTGTTTGGTCAAAACTATCCCGTCTTTGTGTATCCGTTTGTCTTGACCGAGCTAGCGATACTTCTTCTGGTGATCCAGAAATTCCATGGATTGCCCGAGATGATCCTGAAGCGCCTAGCGACGATCGTGGTGCGCATCGTTCGCGTCGGTGGCAAGAACGCCAAGTACCGAGGCTGGGCGATGCTGTGGTCGATGGCAGGGTTCGTCGGCGTCGTCATGCTGACGCTGCTCGGCGTTGGCCCCATCGCGAAGCTCCATCTCACCCACCAGCCAGTCGCGTTTCGGTGGACGGTCACGCTGGTGGTTGCCGTCCTGGTGGCGAGGCTGCATCCACTACGACTGCTCGCCGAGCTCGAGTGGGCCATCGTGAAGCCGCTGCGGTTCTACCTGCTCGGTGGTTGGCTGGGGTTCCGACGGTTGGTAAGTCCGTATCTGGCGAAAGCGGACTTGTTTAATGGCTACAAACAGATCAGCTACGTTGATAGGAACAAGCAACGAATCCCTGTCAACGGTGTAAACGTGTTCGTGTTGCAGCAACGCGCGCCACGACAGAAGGCGTCCACGGCTCGCTGAGCAGCGCCACAGGGATGTGGAGCTGCACGAAACAACACGAAGCCACAGCACAGGGTTATGCTTAGGGCGACGTAACGGCGCAGAGGGAGGAGCGATACGTGACCTTGGCCCGTAGAAGGCGTTCGCTCGGGATGACGCTTGGAGTCGTCGTCATCCTGGGTGGGGTAGTAGCAGCTGGAGCCTACGAACTGTTCTCGCGCAACACGCAGACCATCGACATCGTGGTAGCTGCCCAGCAGCTGGTGCCGGGCGAGACGCTGAACAGCCACGACCTCACCGTGGCGTCGATCCCGCAGGCATCGCTCAGCAATGGCATGATTCCGGCAGCGGCCTTCCAGCAAGTCGCCGACGAGATCGTCAGCGTCTCGGTACCGAAGGGCGCACCGGTGCTCACGACCGAGCTCACGCCTCGGCTTGCGCATGGTGATCGCGTATTCGCGATCACGCCCGCCATCGTGCCACCCAATCTTGTGGCTGGCGACACGGTGGACGTCTACGCACCGCTGCAGGCGCAGCAGGGAACGGCGAGCGGTCAGAACCTCAACACCACCTACCAGGCACCGACACCGTACATGCCAGTAGCAACTGCAGTTCCGGTGCTGGCGGTGATCACGCCTCAGAACGGCGGCAACCCAGAGGTCGAGATCGAGGTTCCACCCAGCGAGGTGTCCGAGGTCGCATCCGTGGCGAGCTCGAACCAGCTGGAGATCGCCTTTGCTCCCCCGGGTGCCAAACCGGTGCCCATCGTCCAGGATCAGCCAAACGTGCAGTCCAAGCCGGTGAGCTGATGTATCTCGTCATAGGTACTTCACCCGATCTACCGACAGGTCTCGTGGCGACGCTGATCGCTGGTGCCTGGCCGACGAAGCGCGTGCTCATCGAGGGCTGCGGTGCCGAGGAGCCGTGGAGTGCGCGCGATCCGGAACACACGCCGCTCCCCGGCCAGCGAGCCATCGTCAACTCCGTGACGAATGATGGGAAGCTCTCGTCAGGCGTGGCCTTGGGCGCTACGCACGATCTGTGGACCGGCACGGTTGTCGACGACCTCGAGCGCTGGCAGGAGCGTGACGTGCTGCCGGTGATGCTTGCCGAGCCGTGGCAGACCTCGCAGATCCGAAGCAAGCTCGTCACCAACTTGGTAGCACTCGCACAGTGGCTGGAGGCGGAACCGCGCAACGTCGAGACGGTGTTCGACGGTGGCTACGTCTTCGACACCACGAGCGCTGCGGCTTCGGTACTCGACCGAGCCGACAAGAGCATCGTGCTGCTCGCTCCTACCCGCCAGGACTTGGCACGTCTTGCGCTACTGGTACGCGAAGGGGTGCAACCCGCTGCGGTGATCCTGTTTGCGGAACAGGCGCTCGGCTACTTGGATGCAGCACGTGCTGCGGTCACGACCGCGACCGCCCACGTCGTGACGACACCACCACCTCCCCCCGATGTCCCGATCGCAGCGGTGCGCGAGCTGCTCTTTCCGACGAAGGCAAAGCGTCGTCAGCGCCGAGTTGGGGCATTGGAGCAGCTCGTTGCCATCGTGGCAGCACTGGTACGCGAGCAGACAGCGGGGGTGGCGGCGCAGTGACCTCGACGAGCGCTGCGATCATCGCCGGGATCATCGGCCTCACCGTGAGCGCCGTCGCCTTCCTCGTCGCCATGTGGCCGCGCGGCAGGGACGACGAGGCAGCGACTGGTGCTGCCAACTTCGACACGAGCGCTGCGCAAGACAAGAAGGCCAAGAAGAAGGAGCAAGCCAAGGTTCAGGTTCAGCGCGTCAAGATACCCTGGTACAAGACCTTCGGACAACCTGGCGTCGATCTGCGCCTCGGCGTGGCAGCGGTGCTCGCCATCGTGATGATCATCGAGCACTTCTACGTCCTGGCGATCGCCTTGGGGATCACCGGCTGGGTGTTCGTGGACACCTTCGTCACCACGGCCCCTGCACAGCAGCAGATCGAGAAGCTGCGCGATCTCAGCGTCTTCATCTCGACCTTGATCTCGACCGCCACCGGCGGTGGGAACATGGGGTTGCGCGACGTCATCCGCTCGGCCATGTCATCGAACCCGGAGAACCGCTTCGTGATGAACCGTGCCAGCCTGTACACGCGCCTCCTCGAGGCAAGCGCCGATCCCGAGCAGCGCCAGCAGATCCTGGAAGAGCTGATCATGGTCGCCGACGACCAGCCGAGCCGCACGGTGGACTCGGTGGTGATGCTCGCTACCTCGGATCGAACGCAATCGGTTGCACCGCTGCTCGCCGACCTCAACGAGATGCTGGCGAACCAGCTCTCCACCTACGAGACGGCGTACCGCAACTTCGTTCTGTCCGACATCTCGAACGCGCGCGTCATGCTCGCGATGGCACTCATCATGGTGGTGGGGATCGCCATCTACACCGCGCCCACCTACGCAGCGCACCTGGTGGCAAGCCTCGTCGTCCAGGTGCTCATCGCCGTGGCGCTCGCGTTACTGATCATGATCGTCGGCAGCGCTCGACGTCCGTTCATCGTGAAGTCCTGGTTCGTCTAGGGAGACTGCTGTGACCCTTGCCTCGCCGAAGACCCTTGCGATCCTCACGGGTCTGTTCATCGTCGCGCTCATCCTTGCGGTTCGCGAGCTCGTCCGCTACCGCCGGATGCGCAGGCTCGTGCGCTGGCAGGATCACCCCGCCGAGCTTGGCGGCCCGTCGTTCCTGCGCGGCCTCATCGATCTGCTCCAGCGGCGCAGCTCGACTGACTCACTCGCGGTCGACCTTGCCTTCAGCGGCGTCTCGTGGGATGAGTTCGCACGGTTCACCGCGATCGTGACGGTGGTTCTCGGGATCGTGCTGGTCGTGCTCATCTGGTTGCCAGCTCTCCTAGGCTTCCTCGCCCCGGCCATCGCTGCGGTCGCAAGCGTGATCGTGCTCCTGCTGGCACTACCGCTCGGCTTGCTGGCGAGCCAACGGTACGTGCGCACCGGCGCAGCTCAGACACGCAAGGAGAGTGCGCTGCTCATGGTGCCGATCCTGGTGTACCTGCGCCTCGCGATGACAGGTGCTGCTATCACCCTGGAGGCAGCTCTCACCGAGTACATCGCCGTCTATCGGGACTACGCCACCGACCAGGGCCAGGCATGGCTGGATGATTGGTTGGCAAGGCTCACCAGGCAGAAGCTGCCTCAAATGTGGCTGGAATGGGGTCGCACCTACCAGGTGCCGACGATCATTACCCTTGGGGCGACGTTGTTGCAGGCACAGTCTTCCGGCGCGCCCATGCTGCCGGTGATCGGCTCGATGCTCGATCAGACCTGGCGTGAGAGCACGGACGTGCTGGACAAGAAGCTACGAGCCCGCCAGGGACGCTCGATCTACGTCTTCTTCCCGCTCATGATCGCTGTTATCGCCATGATCCTGGTGGGCATCTTCCTCGGCAACAACGCAGGCCAGGCGTTGCACCTGATCGGCCTGTGAGGATGATCGCAACAGCTATGAGGCAACAGGGCTATACTCTCGGCAACCGGAGATGCACGAATAGTGGCGAGATGAACACGAAGTGTGCAGGAAGCCCCGAGCGGCGCAGATACAGAGAATGGAGGTACCAACGACGATGAGCAAGCACACTACGCGGATGTCCCACAAGGCGCTCGCCGCGGTGATGGCAGGGGCGAGCCTCGCGCTCGCTGCCTGCGGATCCACGG
>Ga0080006_1144733_pt1 | contig 24176 bp, 19 predicted proteins | sample RS3BMetagenome_FD_69209 | JGI IMG/M metagenome (GOLD analysis project Ga0080006, IMG submission 69209) | Ferric oxide microbial mat and aquatic microbial communities from Rainbow Spring, Yellowstone National Park, USA - RS3B (SPADES... ...
GACGATTCGGCTCGGCGCGAGGGCGCATCGGCGCACCGGGCGCGCCAGGCGACGAAGTAGCCCAAGGGTAGAAGCACCGAAATCGACGGGGGGGGGCGCGCCGCGTCACCCGGCGCCGGTCCCCCCCCATGGCGGCGCCCCCCAAGCCTCCCACCCCCTATATCTGGCGCGGTATTGCGGAAGGAAGCCGCAACGATCTCGAAAAGGCAGAAGCCGATTTCCGCGAGGCCGTCAGACTCGATCCGAACAATTCCGCTGGATATTTGGAACTCGCCCAAATCCGCCTGGTGCAGAAGAAGGAGCAAGAAGCTAAGCCACTACTTGAGCAGGCACTTCAACACAATCCCAACTCGGCGCGTGCTCTGCGTCTGCTGGTCTCCTGCCTGATGTTTGAGAAGCAGCCCGCGCAAGCTCTCAGTCGTGTCCAGGAGCAAATCGGGAAATCTCCTCAGAATGCCGAGATGTACTCTCTGCTGGCAGATGTTCAGATGGCGATGAAAGATCCAGCTGCCGCTGTCGCTTCAGCCGATAAGGCGATGCAACTCAATCCGAACGACAACTCAGCAGTCATAGCCTACAGTCGCGCTCAGGTTGCGAACGGCAACACCGGCGCAGCCATTGCCAAGTGGCAGCAGTGGACTGCGTCTCATACCAACGATGCTCAGGGTTACACCATTCTCGCTTCGCTCCAGGAGTCCCAGGGCGATCGGGATAAAGCCATGGACAACTACAAGAAAGCGCTCTCCATCCAGCCCGATCAGCCCATCGCCGCCAACAATCTGGCCTACCTTATGGTCGAAAGCGGGCAGAACCTCGACGTTGCACTCTCACTTGCGCAGATCGCCCGCCGCGCCTTGCCGAATGCTCCCAGCACCGCCGACACTCTGGCGTGGGTCTACTATCAGAAAGGCAACTACGCCTCCGGTCGCGACCTACTCGAAGACGCCGTGAAAGCCGATCCAAACAATGCTTCCATCCACTACCACCTCGGCATGATCTACACGAAACTCTCGAACAACAGCGACGCGAAGATCGAGTTGAAGAAGGCATCCGTTCTTGCTCCGAATACCCAGACCGCCAAGGATGCCGACAAGGAATTGAGCATCCTGGGCTGATGTCAGCCGCTACAAGGGCATTCCTCACGATGGGCGTGAGGAATGCTTTCCCAGAAGGCCGTCATAGGCTTCGACGGTGCGGAGCATCATGGCCTCGGTCGTGAATCTCTTGGCAACTGTCCGTCTTCCAGAGGCGCCCATCTCTAATAACCGTTGCCGATCCGCAAGTAGCCTCATGATTGCAGCGGCGAGCGCAGATGGATCTTCCGGTGGCACGATGTAGCCATTGACGCCGTTTTCAACTGCTTCGGCGTTTCCCCCGACATCGGTGGCAACGACCGGAAGAGACGCAGCCATAGCCTCGATAATTGCATTCGAAAAGCCTTCGCTTCGGGAGGGCAGAACGAAGATATCCGCCTCTGTCAGATAGCGTCGCAGGTCGGTTACGCCTCCGGTAAATTGAATGCGGTCGGCGACACCCAGCTCCCGGACTAGCTCCTGCAATTCCACGAAATACTCCGGTTCCAGCACGTCGCCCCCAACTCGGAATATGACAGAAGGAAAGTGCGACGCGACCAGGGCAACGGCCCTCACCAGAATATCGTGCCCCTTCACCCGCCGTATGTTCCCGATCGTCGCCACGACGAGCTCATCATGTTCTCTGCTCTCATGGGGGATGACACTCCAGTCGGACAGATTTAGACCGTTGTAAATCGTCTCCGTTCGATCAGGCTCGACATGATCTACCTCAATACAATGCCGGCGAACCTGGTCAGACACGGCGAAGACACGGTCCGGCAATCCCGCCATTAACCGGTACGCAATCCAGTGTTTGCGCCCCCGAAGAATGCCCATGTCTCTTCGGCTCCAGATCAACTTTGCGCTGGACATGAGCTTCGTGACACACCCCCCCCAGAGGTCGGAACTCTCGAAAAATGTCTGGACGATCTGGACTCTTTCCTCCTCCAGGAACCTCCTTAGCTCGAATACAGCACGAATCGCATCTAGATCGTATGTCCGATGCAGAGGCAGAAGGAAGATGGCACAAGGAGGGGACTTGAGACCCTCACTCTCGGGATGGGCCGAAAAGGTAAGGATTGAAGCCTGAAATCCGTACTTTGGCAACAAACCAGCGAGCCTGAGGGCGACCCGCTCTCCGCCGCCCAGCGTCCTTGGAAACTGATCGATCACCAGGAGAACATGCGGCATCCTCCCCTGCTTGCCATTGTGCCCACCCGACGGCGCGCTCCGAAGCGTCGTTATCTTATGCATTCTCTGACTTTCTACCAGGTTCCTCAGGAGACAACCGTAATCTGTCCATCAACGAAAAGCGAGGTACGGGTTTGCGGCCACACCGGTCGGAGCCGACATCGCTTCCACAGGTTGTGTTTGCTCGCTGAACTCAAGTGCCCGAACCGCTGCCGCAACATTGACCCAAAGGAGCCCTGTGATCTCCAGATAGGTCCAGCGATCTCCGAAAAAATTGGCAACAATGCAAGCGCAGACTGCCAGGAAAAGCCCAAGGCCCAGTCCTTTATAAAGAGGATCGCTTCCCGTCCTGAAAAGCCGGAACGGCAACGCGAGCAACTGGGCCAGCAAAACGACAACGAAGACCAAACCGATGACCCCCGTTTCGACCACCACCTTGACGTACCAGTTGTGCGTGTCTCGAAGGCCGTCTACATGGGCCTTCAGCCCGTAAGTCGCGTATCCAGCCCCGAAGATGGGGTCGTTTAGGATCGACTGCTCGGCGGCTTGCCACAGTCTCACCCTTTCCTCGGCAGAAGCCTCAAGATGGCCGCTTGAGTCCTCGGTCATATTGACCCTCTCGCGTACGGCCGTCGGAACGACGACCTGCCAGGTCATCAAAAAGCATGCTCCAATCAACAGCAGTTTCCTGTCCTTCAACAACCCAAGCACGAAGACGCTGAAGACTACTGCGATATATGAGGCACGGGAGAAGGTGTACATGGTTGCCAACAGCGTCAAAGCCACCAAGCCATACAAGAGGACCTTAATCTTGATTCTCTTTACGAATTGACCAACACCCCAGAAAAACATGGCAAATTGCGCGAGAAACGCGGCGGTTTGGTTCGATCCATAGCCGAGCGGCCCCCCGCTCCTCTTATTTTCGTCAAAGCTGCCCCAGCTATGCGAAAGGCTATCCAGTAAACAGCTCCTATCAATGAACAATAAGGCGCACGCTGTGATCAACATGATCGTCCTCACCGCTTTTCGATCTTCCACGACGAGCCCCGTCGCTAAAAAGACGAGCGGGATGAGCATATAGTCCTTCCATATCGCGAAGTTGACGTCAGAGATCCAGATCGGCGCGGGCGCATTTCCCAATGCAGTTCCGAACCACATCGAGAAATACAGATAGATTCCGAACACCAGCCAGGTCAGATACAGCTTGGATTTGGGGATATGCTTTCCGCGGATCAAGGCGCCCACGATCACTGCGAAGACCAGAATGGTCAGCACATTTCCCCCTAGCGGATAATCGAGGAAGTGGTCGCGCATGGTTCTGTACGGCAGGAATGGCACAAGATAATACAAGCCGAGAAGCGGCCGGCCTGATAGCGAGACCAGGCACATCACCCAGAATCCGAAGTAGGCAATGGGCGGAATGTAATGGATCAGACCTAGTCCCACTCTTCACTCTCCAAAAGGCGACACCGGCCTGCTAAACCCATATTTTCTTTCGCCCTGCAAGAAAACTGTAGAGCGCAAGCACAGCGGCTGCATTCAACATGACAAACGTGCTGGCAACGGCTATGGGCTTCAACCTCGTGGCGGAAGGAACCGCCATCCCCATTACCGCCAGCCCATAAAAGAGCATTTGAATCCAAAAAGCGGCACCGTATGTCCGCCCCCCTATCTCAGCAGAAGTCGCAAGCATTCCAAGCAAGAGAAGCGGGACCAGCAGCCTCAGCAGTTTGTGGCTGATGAACCGGAAAAGCAACGGATTTTCCGAGGAGAGCAGCCAGGGCGCAAGCCGTACGAGCTGATAATTCCCAGTCAGGGTACGCACCTTGCGCGAAAACTCTTTCCCCTTCTGCTTGAAGACCAGGTCCCTTGCCGTCGCCGACGGCTGGAAGACCACCCGTTTGCCGGCCTTCACGACATTCATCGGGACGAAGACGTCGTCAAGTAGAGTCTCAGCGGGCATGTTCGTATATAGCTCACGCCGAACCGCGTAGATAGCGCCTGTCACCCCTATCACTGAGCCCGATTCCGATTCAAGCTTTCGCACCATCTTTTCAATTTTCCAATAGAGACCGAGGCCGTCTGGGGAAGGAACACCGGATGCCGTCTCAAGCAAGAGTTCGCCGCTGACCGCTCCCACCTCTGGATCTGCGAAACAGGCGGCTAGTTCTCCGACCGCGTCTTTATCGATCATCTGCCGCGCATCGAGGAACACCAGAATCTCACCTGTCGCAGACCGCACTGCCTCATTCAAAGCGGACGCCTTGCCGTTTGAATGCTCAAGAATAATGGGATGAACCCCCGGGGCATCGCGCAGAATCTCCGCAGTCCCATCGGTCGACCCGTCTGAGACGATGATGATTTGCAGCCGGTCCTGCGGGTAATCCAGCGAGCGAATATTTTCCAGTTTTCGAGGCAGGTTTGCTTCTTCGTTGCGGGCGGCCATCACGATCGAGACAGTAGGTGTGATCTGTCGCTTCAAGATCGGCCGTCGGCGAAATCTTCTGCAAAACGAGAGCCACACCGCATAGCCCAGATAGGTATAACCAACCAGCGCAAGACACAACCAGAAGAGGAGTTTCATGTTTGAGTCCTCTCGATCGCGACACACCGCATAACCAGGAGAGAGACGGAGCACCGAGGGTAGAGGCAAACGTATCCACGTACCGCGGATCCTTCAACGCGTCACCCTACAGTCTTGCAGGCGCTCGCCTTTGTCTTCACAATACCTCGATGCATCTCATTCTACTAAAACAGCCTGAAGGAACTCGGCGCGACTGTATTCGCGATCGAATATTGTTAGACCGCTATCGAGTCATCATAATTCGAAAAAACAGCCTGCACTCTAACTCTTTCAGGGGATCAAGCATAACCATCGCGGCTGGCAAATCCAATCTGCTCGACTAAACTGGTAGCGCACAGCACCAGCCTTGTCGACGGCGCAATTCCAGGCAAGCCGGCCGCAGCGGTTTAGCACCTTGTGAATGAGGGTATTCGTAGCGGTTTCTCGTAACCATGGCCAGCAAAAAACGATTCGCGATCAACGTGGTAATGAACTGGGTGGCCATGGCAACCGGCATGGTCGTTCCATTCTTTCTGGCTCCGTTCGTCGTCCGCCATTTGGGGCCTACCGTCTATGGCATCTGGATCCTGGCCGTTTCAACTGTGGCATATCTCAACATGCTCGATCTGGGCCTGCGCAGCGCGATCGTTCGCTTCGTCTCTAAGAGCACGACTGAGGGCAAGATCGAAGATGCCCAGAAGGCGATTGGGGCGACTCTCTGGTTTCGCCTGTTGATCGCGGCCTGTGTAGCCCTTATCAGTATCGGACTGGCCCTCTGGTTTCCTCATATTTTCAAGATCCCGAACGATCTGCAGCGCGCCGCGCAAGTCACGGTCTTACTCTGTGCGTTGGGAGTCGCCGTATCGCTTCTGGCGGGAGTCTACAGTGGCGTACTGACGGCGATCAATCGCTTCGACATCTTAAGCTCTATAACCGTCCTGCAGACGCTGGGCAGAGCTATCGGAGTGATTCTGATTCTCCGCAGCGGTCACGGACTGGTCGCACTGGCTTGCTGGGAATTCACAATCATCCTGTTGTCGAGCTTCGCGTTCTTTGCAGCCGCGCTCAAGATGTACCCTCCATGCCGCATTCTCGTTCTCCGGCCCCACCTGGAGACTCTCAAGAACATCTGGGCGTACAGCTTCAAAACGTTCATCATCATCATCGCCGTACAGATCGTCTTTTATACCGACAACATCGTCGTTGGCGCGTTTCTCTCCGTCGGCTTGGTGACCTTCTATTCCATCGCTGGAAGCCTTGCCATGTACTCCGGTCAGGTGTCGACGTCCATGGGTTCTACCTTCATCCCCATGGCGAGCAGCCTTGAAGCATCGGGCCAGGCGAGCAGCCTGCAGCGACTGCTCTTGCGCGGAACCCAGGCCATGCTGGGCCTGATGCTCCCCATTGGATTGACGCTTCTACTTCGCGGAAAGACCTTCATTGGCCTCTGGATGGGTCCGCAATACAGCGAAACCTCCGGAACAATCCTTCAAATCCTGCTGATCAGTCAGTTCTTCACCATCGCGAACTCCACAGCAGGACAGATCGCGTACGGTGTCGACAAACATAAGTCGGTTGCAACCTGGGCAGCTATCGAAGCGGCTCTGAACCTCGGCCTGAGCATCATTCTGGTGAAGACCATCGGCATCTATGGAGTTGCATGGGGCACCTCCATCTCGCAGGCTCTGATTCATCTCGTATTCTGGCCCCGTTTCGTCAGGAAGGAGCTTGGAGTTCCTGCCTGGACCTACATATGGCAAGGTTGGGGCAAAGTGACCTTGATATCGATCCCCTTCGGAATAGTCTGTGTCGTCGCAGATAAATACTGGCACGCGATCTCTCTGGTCACCTTCTTCGGCCAGGTGTTCGCTACGCTACCCGCTTACGCCATATTCGCAATCTGGATCTTCCGAGATGAGATTACGACCATGCGGAGGTCGTGGAACGCCTCCAGGCAAACTCCGCTGCGCGAGCCCGCATAAGCCTATTGACGGGGCCGCCGCGACTGCGAGCTCAGCGCAAGCATATGTCTCAGGCGGACAAGGTCAGGTTTTCTCTGCATCGCCGGACCGGCCACCAATATCGGAAATCAAATCGGAACGCACGCATCCTGGTCCACAGCATATGGGCGAACACTCGGTAGCGATACGACGTAATCACAGTTCCGCAGAATGGCCACTTGATCAACGACTCGAGGGCAAACTCCCAGGCACGATCGTTGTCGACCTCCCGCAGATTCAGGGAGAGCCCGTAGTAAATTCGCGCCTCGACGATGCGCTTCCAAATGATCCTTTTTATTCCCGTCAGATCGGTCAGGAGCAGTGTATCCAGCAGGCCCAGGGCGGCTTCTGCCACGGCCATAAACTTCTTGCTCTCATTGTTCTCCCACCATCGGTACATCGTCAGACTCTCGGTCACCTCTTGAAAAGCTCCTGCCGAATATCGCCTCACGAGCCGAAACCAGAGATTCCAGTCGTCGACGCAATAGACCTTTTCGAACCCGCCGATCTCCAGTAAAGCCGACCGTCGAATCACAGCTGTAGATGGAAGAATGGGCGTTCGGTAGCGTATGGCAGGCCAGAGTTCTCGAGCGGGAAATGCATCTACGCGCACGGTCTTTCCATCCGGATACAAGTAGGTAAACGCGGAGTAAACGACAACCAGATTAGAATTCGTCTCAATGACCGCAGTCTGCATTTCGAGTTTCTGCGGAAGAATAAGGTCGTCGTGATCCAGAAAGGCTATCCAGTCGCCGGTAGCTTCGCGGATCGCTGTATTTCTCGCGCCTGCAATACCTTGATTTTGCTGCTTGATATATCGAATGCGGTCACCAAACGAGCGCACTATCTCTTCTGTCCGGTCCGTCGATCCGTCGTCCACAACGAGAACTTCGTATGCGGGTTGCGTCTGCGCCAATGCGCTTTCGAGCGTTTCGCGAAGGCAGTTTTCGGAGTTATACGCGGGAATGACGATACTGATTTTAGTCATAGTGGAACCGGCCTAGGCGACACATTATGGATTTACGACACGTAAAATTCTCAATTCGAGCGCAACCCGTGTCTCCTCTAGCAGACTATATCGGAAGCTTTCGGGCTCTGGAAGTCTTCGCGCTAACGCTGTCATCCAACATAGGTTGTATGTCCTTCGACGGTCACACTCAGAGAGAATGGAGCGTGATTTGGTAAGGCGACGAAGACCGGCCTCTGGGGCGACAGGCATCTATGCCTGACTGATAAGATCGCTGTATTCGGGAAGCGTTCGAGCGAACAGCCGGAAGTCTGCGGGCATTCAACAATGTCAAATTTCTCAGAAGATATCACGCGCTACAGATCCATGGGCCATCGGGGAAGGCAGCTTTGGCTCAATCCTGCGATCTGGGCTATTACCATTTATCGCTTCGGCCATTGGCTATATTCCACGAACCCCTTTTTCTTGATTCGCATTCCACTGAAACTTTTATACCTTCTCGCCTACATGTTCTCCGAGGTTGTGATGGAGATGTGTCTTGACCCGCAGGCGACGATCGGGGGCGGCCTCTACATCGCTCATATCGGCGGAATTCACATCAATCCGCAGGCGATCATCGGAAGCAACTGCGACATTGCCCATCGCGTCACGATCGGAGCCTCAGCAATGGGTCGTCAAGGATCTCCCGTCGTGGGCGACCGCGTCTACATTGGAACCGGCGCCACCTTGGTCGGCAAAATCAAGATTGGCAACGGGGCCAGGATCGCCGCCAATACCCTCGTTATGAGCAACATTCCTGAAGGAGCAACCGTCATGGGCGTACCCGGCCGTATCGTCATGCGACCGCCGAAGACTTTTTCCAAAGCCGAAATCTCCACTCCGGAGACGATCCATGCAGAGTGATTCGGAGCGTCAGGACCTGCGCCGCATCCTCAAAGATGCCGCAGCCAGACAAGACACAAGCGCCGTTGTGGAGCAGAGCAGAAAGCTTCTTGCCGCCTCCGGCAAGCCGGCGGACGTCATGTTCTGCGCCTCGATCTTTGCCGCCCTTGGTGACGTGCTCGCGGAGCAGCCTGGCGTGAAACGTGTAAGAGCCTACATCGTACGTTCCACCACCATTGAGCCGATCCTTCCCTTCCTCACGACAGAGGCCGTGCTCTCAAACTATGTACTGGACCTGCAGGTGGGCGGATACGGATCGTACGCGGATGAACTGCTCAACCCACGGAGCGGTCTGGCCGAATTCAAACCTGACATCGCTCTGATTCTGCTCGACCTTGAAGACATCGCGGGGCGTCTGCCGGCGCTTTGCGCGGACGGTATCGGAGAGAACGTCGAGGCTGAGATCGACGCGTCACTGACCTTCGTTTCTCAACTTCTTCGTAACTTCCGCGCTCAAAACAATGCCCGCATTCTCTTCCAAGGTTGTGTCCTGCCTGACCAGACCTCTCTCGGCGATGTGGGAGATGCAAATCGACCGCACAGCCTGACGAACGCCGTCAGCCAACTCAACGAGAAGCTTGCTGTCCTCTGCGGCACCATCCCGGATTGTGTCTTCTTCGATGTAGACCGCCTCGCCGCTCGCCACGGTCGAGCCAACTGGCGCGACGCCCGCATGTTTCTGGCCTCCCGTCTGCCGATCTCATCGAACTCTTTCAGCGCTTTCTCACGCGGTCTCATTCGCTCACTGTCCACTTTCTTCCGGGCGCCTCGCAAGGTGCTGTGTACGGACCTCGACAACACCCTTTGGGGCGGCGTCCTCGGCGAAGAGGGACCCCAGGGGATTGCCACTGGCTCAGCATTTCCGGGGAACTGTTACCTCGAGTTTCAGAGGTACCTCAAGCAGCTATCCTCTCGCGGCATCCTCGTGGCGATCGTCTCCAAAAATAACGAAGCCGACGTGCGGGAGGCGTTTCAGGTTCGCGCTGCCGACCTCTCGCTGACCCTGGATGATTTCGTCGCGACCAAAATCAGCTGGAAAGACAAGTCGGAATCAATTCGCGAACTCGCCGCAGAACTTTCCCTCGGCCTCGACTCCTTCGTCTTCATCGACGACAACCCGGTTGAGTGCGAGGCAGTTCGCCAGCAATTGCCAGAGGTCGCGGTCGTCGAAGCACCCATTGACGAACCATGGAAGCTGGTCGATCTCATCGCCTCCCAGCCCTTCTTCGACGCTGCGGTCATAACGGCCGACGACATCAACCGTCTGAGCGACTACAAAGCCCAGGCGCAACGAGTCGACCTGGCCAGCAGCGCAGGCAGCCGAGATGAGTTTCTCGCCTCACTTGATATCGTCTGCACCTTTATCAGCGCCCTGGACGCGCCGCTTGAGCGGTCGGTCCAACTGCTCGCTAAAACAAATCAGTTCAACCTCACCACCCGGCGTTACTCCGCCGCAGAGGTCGAAGACTTCGCCGCGGATTACGCATCCGGTGCCATCGCCGTGCGCGTGCGCGATCGCTTCGGAGACGCCGGCGTCGTAGGTCTGGCCCTCTCGCGGATAGAAGGTGACTCTTGCCGCATCGACTCGCTGCTATTATCGTGTCGAGTCATAGGGCGAGGCATCGAGACTGCGATACTGGCGCATCTCGCGAAAGCAGCCGTTCAGGCGGGCGCGAAGCGGCTGGTAGGAGAGTTCATCGCAACCAGGAAAAATGCTCCATGTGCAGCGTTCTATTCCGAACACGGCTTCGTTCAAGATGCTTCGCGAGACATCGCACGGCCCGATTCGGTCTTTTACCACTTCGATCTCACCGCTTCGGCTCCCATGAGCCCGGAGTGGCTAACCTTGGAAGGATTTGTATTCAATGAGCTCTCAACAAGTGCCATCGTCGCTTCGTGACCTCCTCGCGGACGTTCTTGAAGTTTCACCAGATAACATCACGCCAGAAACCGGTGTTGGAACCGTGGAGAGCTGGGATTCTTTTCGGCATCTCCAGGCAATACTCGCCATCGAAGGCGAGTATGGAGTTCAGTTCGATCCTACACGCATTGCAGACCTCACCAATGTATCCCTGATTCAGGCCGAGCTAATGGCAAAGGGGGCAAAGCTTTGACGCCGGATGAACTCGGCTTCCGGCTGCGCCATGTAGGCGTCGCGGTCGCCGCTTTAGAACCGGCAGCGGAAGCACTCGCCGACCTGTTCGGATACAGAGTTGTTTCGGGTCCTTTCGACGATCCCATCCAGAAGGTGCGCGTAAACTTCCTCGCCAAGTCCGACACCGATTTGGCGGAGATTGAACTCATTGCACCGCTCGGCGAAGAGTCCCCGATTACAGCGATGCTTGCAAAGAGCAGCGGTGCGGCGTATCACCTCTGCTTCGAAACGACCGACATCGACCAGGCGCTGGTGCACGCAAAGAACTGCGGATGCCTGGTCGTCAGCCGCCCTGTTCCAGCCATAGCGTTCGGCGGACGCAAAATCGCGTGGATCATGACACGCTCCCGTCAGCTCTTCGAACTCGTCGAGGCTGCGGTTCAGCCCCACGCGACACCTCTGTAGCCCATCTCTCCGAGCAGAAGACCTCAGACGTAAATAGTGCTCGCTGAAACGAGATCAAACCGTTGACCCAGCCGCCAAGCAGTCTCTATCTCCTCTACCACGAGATTCGAACCAGCAGAACGGATTACTCCTATGCCATCGAGGCGGCGGAGTTCGAACGCCAAGTCGAGCTCTGCGCGAAACTTGGGCAGACGAGCGCACCGAGCCTGAAACCTGAGATTACCTTCGACGACGGTCACATCTCCAACTTCGAATACGCGCTACCGATCCTTAAGTCGCGAGCAGTCAAAGCGCACTTCTTCATCACGGTCGGTTGGACGAATCAGAGATCGCACTACATGGGATGGCAGCACCTGCGGGCGCTCCATCAGGCAGGCCAGTCCATCGGATCCCATGGATGGACCCATACGCTGCTGACGCATTGCAGCCCCCGGCAGTTGGGTAAAGAACTACTCGATCCGCGACTCGCTCTCGAGGACAAACTGGGAACTTCGATCACCACAATGTCTCTTCCCGGCGGACGATACAACAAGCGAGTCCTGGCTGCCTGCCGCGAAGCCGGCTACACCCAGGTCTTTACCTCCGTCCCCAGAGGGGAACCTGAGGCACCCGGCTATACCGTGGGTCGTCTGAACATACACGGAGACCGGACGCGGGACTGGATCGAAGGTTTGCTTCAGCGTGACAGTAAAGTCCTCGCCGATCTTTATCGCCGTTATTATTTGAAGAATGCCGTGAAGAGCCTGCTCGGCGACGGTCTATACGAGAAACTGTGGGCTCGCTTGAATCGACAAGAGCTGGATACTCCAGGGGAAGGCGCCGCCGCAAATGAAGATCCTGCACATCATTAGCAGCGGCGGGATGTATGGCGCAGAGGCCGTGATCCTGAATCTCTCTCGCAGTCTCGATCCGACGTCGCATTCCAGCGTTCTCGGCGTTTTTTGCAATTCCTCAAATCCAAACCTCCAGCTTCACGAAGCCGCCACTAGCGAAGGCATTGAGTCCCATCTCATCCCCTGCAGAGGCCAGATCGACGGCACCGTGTTGCGCAGCATCCGAGGCCTGGTCGACTGCGCGAAGCCAGACATCGTTCATGCCCATGGCTACAAGGCAGATATATACACCTATCTCGCGATGCGCAAATCCGAGGTTTCGCTCGTCTCCACCTGCCACACCTGGTATGACAATGACCTGCTTGTGTCGCTCTATGGCGCAGCCGACCGGTTAGTACTTCGCAAGTATGCGGCGGTTGTATCTGTCTCCGATGAAGTCACTCAACGCCTGCAGAGATCCGGAGTCACTGCGCGGAAGATCCACCTTGTCAGGAACGGGATCGACCTCCGCCCCTTCGATGCAGCCATTCCCTCTCTTCGCGAGGACAGCCGGATACCTCACGGGAATTTCATTGTCGGTTTGATCGGCCGTCTCGCAAATGAAAAAGGTGTCGACATCTTCCTCCGAGCAGCAGCGCGCATTGTTGTCGCCATTCCGTCGGCGAGTTTCGTAGTCGCCGGCGACGGTCCGGACCGCCACGCGCTCGAAGCTCTGATCGGCGAACTGAAGCTACGCAACAACGCATTCATCCTGGGCCAAAGAAGCGACATGCCCTCTATCTACGCCTCATTGGATATCATGGTCTCCTCATCGCGGCAGGAGGGACTTCCCATTGCACTCCTGGAAGGAATGGCAAGCCACTTGCCGATCATCGCGACCTCTGTAGGCGAGGTTCCCTCGCTGATCATCCACGATGAAAGCGGAATGCTTGTACCGGCAGAAGACGATGTGACACTCGCCCAGGCAATCGTTTCCTTGCTGCGCGACTCCGCGGCACGTCGACGTCTCGGAGCGAGAGCTCGACAGACCGTAGAGCAGGAGTTCTCCGCCAACCGCATGACAGCGGACTATCTCCACGTGTATGAACAGGCTGCTATAGCCAAGCGTCGTGGATCAAACATCATCGATCAGACCAAAGACTCCCAGGTTCAGCCCAGGTGACCCAGAGCCAGCCCCGCCCGCGCGTCTTCATGATGGACCTCTTCGCGACCGTGCCATATTACACGGCGTACCTCGCCAAGGCACTCCACGCACAACCCATCCACCTCACGGTAGGCTCCATCTCTTACTATCTTGATCCGGGTTGCTTCGCCGGACGTGGAATCAAGCTCGACGCCGGCCTGCTCAATGTAGTTGGGAGATTCCAACTGCCACGTCTGCCGCGCCGAATCCTGAAGGTGGTCGAAGGTATCCTCAATCTCCTCGCCCTGACCGTACGCTTTCTCGTCTCCCCTCCTGAGATCGTCCACGTCCAGTTCCTTACGCTGATGACATCGCGAATCCCCCTAGATCTCTGGCTCGTCAAGTTGTGCCGCAAGCGAGGCTCAAAGATCGTTGTTACGGTTCACGATCTCCTGCCTCATGACACTGGCCTGACCCACAGGCAGGTCTTCCATAAGCTCTACCACTTTGCCGACCGCATCATCTGTCATTCAGACGCGATCAAGATACGGCTCGTCAATGAGTTTTCCCTGGACGACAGCCATATCTGCGTAATCCCTCACGGTCCATTCTTCTACGATCTGCCCGCCACCAGGTCCGACGCAGCTTTACCTGCGTTTGCCATCGGACCCGAGAAGCTGCTCGTACTTTGGCAGGGCATCATTCTGCCCTACAAAGGAGTCGATCTCCTGCTCGAAGCCTGGAAGCACATCGAGGCAGCGGGAACCGATGCCCGTCTCCTGATCGTCGGCACCGGATCGAGCGGGCTTGTGAATGCGATCTACCGACAGATCGGCCGTCTCAATCTCAGTCATGTCAGCTTTTATCCTCACTTCATCTCTTCCGAGCAGTTAGTGGCCATCTACCGTTCCGCCGACATCGTTGTCTATCCCTACCGTGCCATCACCACCAGTGGGGCACTCGCTACCGGCCTCGCCTTAGGCAAGACCGTCGTTGCTAGCGATCTGCCCGTCTTTCGCGAGTTGCTGAAAGACCGTGAAAACTCTCTCCTCGTTGCTCCCCACGACACTGCTGCTTTGTCGACCGCACTCCTGGAACTTGCCCAAGATCCGCACTTACGACGGCAGCTCGCAGAGCACGTCCGTGAGATGAACTTCGGCGATTCCTCCTGGCTGCTCATCGCAGAACAGACCGCCAGATGTTACCAAAGTGCACTCACCCTCCATCCGTGATATAAAACAGTTGTTCCTCTTTAAGTGTTCGTCGATTTCACGTCGTCGTCTTGCTCTGCCGGTTCCAATGATTAGGAGATTCGCTCTCTCGAGCTATCTTTCGAAGGCAGGCAAAGAACTATCTTCCGACATCGAACTTCCCTCCCCTCTGCTCTTTTTCCTACCGCTCTATTCCCGACGGCAGTTCGTGTCTTATCGAGTATCAAGGCGGATTCAATCCTACCATTGCGTTCCTTCCGGAACTCGTCTGCCTAAACCCGCAATTTTTCAGAGATGTCCCGAGGGGCACTCGTAAGGCATCCATAGCCTAGTTCCTTCGCCTTGAACTGGATGTTTTCCTGACCTGACCTCTCCGGCCCGGTCGCAGACCTGCGCCTCAACGACCGCGCTCATGACCCTTTTGTGTGAGAGAAAATCCCCATTTGGGTAACTGTAGTAACCACCATCTCCCTATACCTTTCATCTCTAGAGCCATTAAGAGAAATGCGCCTACGGAGTTCCACAAAGGTTGTCGAGAGACAAACAAGCTTGTAGTTCAGGGGTGTATTTTGGTGAAAATCGTTAAGACAGCGGCGTCCACCGCAATTTTTGGACTGCTGCTTTTTTGTCTGGGATGCGGCTCCGGTCTTGTTGTGAATGGCGGTCCGAGCATCGATCAGATCCTTCCGCAGACCCTCGTAGCCGGCTCCAAAGCCGTCACCATGAAGGTCACCGGATCGAACTTTTCCAGTCAAGTCGTCCTTCTCTGGAACGGCACCCCTCTAACTACATCCTTTGTCGATGCAAATACGGTGACCGGGTTAGTCTCGAGCAGCAATATCGCTGTACCAGCTACCGTTCAGATTCAGGCGCAGAACATCCAGACACAGGCTGAATCATCGCCCGTGCCGCTCGTCATTGCTGCAGCCGCGACCTCCACTACCACTTCCCTGGCAATCTCTTCGAGCACTTTACCTCTGGGCACGGTCGGCACACCGTACAGCGCCACCCTGACCGCCACTGGCGGAACACCCGCCTATACTTGGGCACTCAGCTCAGGACAACTCCCCAACGGACTGGTCCTTACTCCATCGGGAACCATCTCCGGCACACCGGCTGCCAGCGGAAGTTATTCGTTCGGAGTGACCACCGTTGACTCAAGCTCGACCCTGCAGTCTGCAACAGCAAATATAACGCTCTCGGTAGCCCCACCTGTCGTAGCACCATCACCCGCACCCACCCCAACGCCAACACCAACGCCAACACCAACGCCAACACCAACACCTACACCAACGCCGACGCCTACACCCACGCCGACGCCTACACCAACACCCACTCCAACGCCGGCGCCGACGCCGACGTTGGCCATTCTTTCCGCGCCGCTGCCAACCGCAACAAACGGAACCGCGTATGGGACCACACTGCAAGCGTCGGGCGGGACGGCTCCTTACGTATGGTCGATCTCCTCAGGTAATCTCCCCCTCGGCCTAACCCTGAATCAAGGCACCGGAGCCATCTCCGGCACTCCAAACGTGACCGGCCCATTCACCTTTACTATCGCCGTTAGCGATTCAAGCAGCCCAACCCAAAGCGCATCGGCCACAATCACCCTAAACATCGCACCCTCTACCCTGATCGTCACAACAACTTCGCTCCCCACTGCGATTAACAGCGCCCCCTATTCGGGCACCTTGAAAGCCACGGGCGGCACCGCTCCCTACACCTGGGCCATATCCGGAAATCTCCCTGCCGGACTGACTTTGAGCACACATACCGGAACCATCTCCGGCACTCCAACCTCCAACGGCACCGCCTCCTTCACCGCAACGGTCATCGACTCAAGCAGCCCGGCACAATCCAACTCCATCACTACCTCCATCGTCGTCTCCCCTGCCACCCTTGCCATCAGTTCGGCGACTCTTTCCGCCGGCATTGACGGCACCGCATACTCCGCGAATCTGGCGGCAACCGGCGGCACCACCCCCTATGCGTGGAACATCAGCTCAGGCAGCCTTCCTGGCGGCCTCACACTCAACGCAAACACCGGCGCCATCACCGGAATTCTTACCTCTAGCGGAACCGTCAGCTTCACGGCTACCGTCATGGACGCCAGCAGCCCGACGCAGTCCAAGTCGGCCACAATCTCAATCACTCTCGCTGCTCCATCCCTGTCCATCACCACGACCACCCTCTCACCCGGAACAGACGGCACCGCATACTCCATCGCTCTCAACGCCATCGGAGGGACCCCGTCCTACACCTGGACCATCTCTTCCGGCACTCTCCCCGCCGGCCTGACCCTCGCAGCCACCACCGGCACCATATCCGGCACACCCACCGCAACCGGCACCTCCACATTCACCGCAACCGTCACCGACAACAGCACCCCGGCGCAAACCAGATCCCTGTCCACCTCCATCAACGTAGCCGCCGCCGCGCCCCCCCCGGGTCCCGGAACCACCTGGTACATCCGCCACGACGGTGGCACCAACATTCAATGCACAGGGAAGACCAACGCAGCCTATTCCGGGTCTGGAACTGCGCAACCATGCGCCTACAATCACCCCTACCAGATGCTGAACTATGCCGGAGATTGGGCGTCCATGGTGGGGGGAGACACCATACAGTTCGCCGACCCCCCGACGAACACGACTCCTTACTACATGGGAGAGCAAAACGGGGGACTGGGAACCGATTGGGGATCGCAGTTGGGTGGAATCTGCCCGTCCCCAAATGCATCTTCCGCTGCGGGAGCTTCGTGTATTCTTCCCTACCTACCCTCTGGAACGGCGTCCGACCCAACTCGAGTAATCGGTCAGAACGCAGGGAACTGTCATACCACCGGTCATACCGGCCTCGTCAACCCGACCATCTTGAGCGGCTTAGACGGAGCGTTCGCCGTAGTCAGAGTCCAGGGGACGAATCACGTTTCAATCTCCTGCATCGAGATCACACAGCCGGACAATTGCACGAGAACGGTCGGGGCAGGTGTGTGCAACAACTCAAATAACTTCGTCAGCTATGGGGGTTTGGTCTTAAGTTATCTGACTGCGCAAGGACCCTCGAATCTCACCCTCCAGGACATTGCCGTTGTCGGTACGGCAGGAAATGGAATTCTGGGTAGCCATGTAAACACATCGCCCTCGGATGTGTTTACGGCGTCTGACATTTATGTGATCGGCAACGGAGGTGCTGGCTGGAACGGCGACGGAGGCGGATGCGGCAACTCATGCGAGTCGGTCGGCACGATGAACATCTCCTATGCGGATATCGAGTGGAACGGATGCGTTGCGGTAAAACCTTACAACATTGGCATGCCAACCTCTGCAAATGCATTCAACTACTGCTACGACGACTCTACGGGAGGATATGGAGACGGGTTCGTTCAAATTGCCGCCGGGAATCTGACTCTGAACGTCGACCACAGCCTCTTCCGCTATAACACCCAGGACGGCTTCGATTCATTGCACCTCAGCGACGATCTCAACACGTCTCCGGCGATCCATATCTCCGATTCTCTATCTGAAGGAAATGAAGGGCAAACATTTAAATTGGGGGCCGGGTCGGCTTCGACGGCCATCAATAATGTTTCGATCAGCAATTGCCGCGTTCTGGCTACAGCTTCCAACTTTCCCAACAATCCGCCCGGATGGAACGCTGGAGTCTCTGATGTCTGCCGTGCATCCGGTGACGAGTGGGCCTTTCAACTGAACAATGGGACCGTCGTCACTTTGGAAAACAATACCTCTGTCGGTTACGGCACTACAATGTACGACGTAGGCTGTGCCTACGCGATGCCGAACTGTATGTCGAATGGCGCACAGTTCATCTTCAAGAACAATATCAGCAAAGGCTACCCTGATCCCGGAAACGCTGGAAGGCTTGCCTCTGGCTTCTACTTTGGCAGCGGCAATCCATTCGCGAACGCCGGATCGGCTATCGATCACAACCTATGGAACACGATGGACACTGGCTGTCCAGATTCATCAGTTGGTTTCGAGACAATTTATGTGTGCGGTGATCCGATGCTTGCAGGAGAGTCGAATATCAATGCCATCAATCCTAATCTGGTCTCGGGCAGTCCGGCCGTTGGTTCAGGCATTGCCATCAGCGGGATCACGAAAGACTTCAATGGTGTCACACGCCCCGATCCTCCAGCCATCGGCGCGACTGAACCGTAGAGATGCGATGAGGAAGAATTGGATTACCTATCCGAGTCAGACTACCTGATCTACAGCCTTCAAACGGAAAGTATGTAAGCCGCGACTGAAAAAGGAGACTTGCAGCAACAGCTCGGTCTATACTGACGCAACTCGACTCATACCATGGACTAGACTATGAAGCCTATCCCTTGTTTGAAATTGGTCTGTGCACTCGTTATAGGATGTTTTTGCCTTCGTCTTTCTGCCGCCACCTGGTACGTACGGCCGGACGGCGGAACACGTTACTCTGCAAATGTTGCTTCGGGACAATGCGACGGCAAAGCAGACGCGGCCTACTCCGGCAGGGGATCGAACCAGCACTGCGCCTTCAAGGATGTGCGCCTTCTATGGTCCGACGCAACCTACAGCACAGGCGACAAGTTTCCTAGTTGGGGATGGGTGATCGCTGGCGGCGATACCGTTATCATCCGCGGCTCCATCGGCGCTGGGGTGACTTACCGGGTAGGTTGGAATAGCGCATCCACCTACTGCGACAAGACAGTATGCTGGGGCGTCGCTGGAGACACCTTTGCCTCAGGTGCGCCTCCGCCTCCATCGGGAACGGCGGCGCAGCACACACGAATCCTGGGCGAGAACTACGCGTCCTGCCAAGGTGCTTCGGCGAAGACGCAACTTCACGGCGGTTGGGCAGTGACGAACGTGCTGAATCTTTCCGGGTCCTCCTACGTCGATGTGGCATGCTTGGATATCACGGACTTCTCAGCCTGCGGCAAAGCTTCGCAGAAGGTGGGATGTGGTTCTACCCAAGACTTCGCGCAAGTCGGAATTCGATTCACGAACACCACAACAAACGACACGCTAACCGATATCCGCCTTCATGGTCTTGCCGGCTCCGGCATTCTTGGTCCGACCGGAGACGGCGTGGTCCTGGATCATGTGGACATCGTCGGTAATGCCGCATCGGGCTGGGATGCAGATGCTGGAAACGGAACGACTGGCAAGGGCAGTCTCCTCGTCAAGAACTACAACATTAGCTGGAACGGTTGCGCCGAGGAGTATCCAATCGTGCATCCGCTTCCTTACGGAGATTGCACTGATCAAGACCATGGGGGATACGGCGATGGCTTTGGCACAACGACGAAAGATAGCGATCCCCCAGGCTGGCAGGTGCATTTCGATCAGGGAACCGTCAGTTACAACACGCAGGACGGACTAGACGCACTGCACATCGGCGGCAAAGGCTCTAGCATGACCGTCACCCGCACTCGAGCGTTCAGCAATATGGGGCAGCAGATCAAGGTCGGAGGCGCAACGGCAACCATCACAGATAGCCTTATTGTGGGAAATTGTGCCGCGATGTCCAAATCGATCCCCGGCACCCCGCCTGGTTACAACGCCCGCTTGGATCTGTTTTGCCGGGCAGGCGATACCGCCATCCTTATCATGGTGCCCGAAGCTCAGCCGGCGATCTTTCAGAGGAACGTGATTTACTCGAACAATCATGTTGCATTGGAAGTGGAGTATCCAGACGATCATTCTTCGTCTACTGCCACAATCAAATACGACGACAACATCTTCATCGGATTTCCTAACTCCGAAGGGCAAAATCCAGCGCCGATTTACAGCAACACGGACCTGAAGATGTTTACGAATCCAGGATCCAGCTTCAAGAACAATGTTACTTACCATGCCAAGAGTAGCTGGAAGTGTCCCGCTACATCGTTACACGAGACAGGTGGTAGTTGCAGCGACCCGCATCTCAAAGACGAAACATGGCATGCATTCGGCTACGGCGATGCTTCACTCCCCAATGCTGACAGCAAGAGTTCGTCTCAAATCAAGCCGGCTCCTCCTCCCGGCACCTCATATGGCTCGGTAGGAATGAAGTCTCTCGGCATCGCAGCTGTGGTAACAGCAACATGGAGAGGGGTGCAACACCTGTGTGACCGCGACACAGGTGCATAGTTACTTCTCTGATCTTCCAAAAGAAGATCTACCGCGTGGATTGAGTTACTAGCTTCGACGCAGTTGGATGACGCTAAGGGTCTGCTCGGCGCTCATTTCGGCTCTTCCCGCCAAACGACTGTTTTGCCTTATCGAGCGCACCGCGGGCTGCGCCTGTGACCCAGGGTCTTGCGGACGCGTACGCTTGCAGGATTGGCCACATATACCGAAACCATCTCTCTGAAATTATTCTTTGCTTCCGGATATTGATCAACTGATCGATCATTCTGTCAAAGACCAACTCAGGCGCAAAGAACTGCTCCCACGCATCTCTCGCTCTTCTGCCTCTCTCCTCGCTTTCCGAGACACGCGGTTCCAGCAACTCAGGTAACCTCCCAAAATCCCGCTCGGGAATTCTAAGCAGAAAGCTGCCCCAGTCTGGCCCCGGCGGAAGCGCGTACCGGTCGGATAGTAGTACCGGAGCCACACCCATCTCCATCGCCTCGAAGAGGCGGATGCTGCCCAACCCCATTCCTCGTGGGCAAAGTGCAAAATGAGAATGCGCCATTATATCCGCAAAATCCCTTTGAGCTTCCTTGTTGCCCACCACGCCGTCTTTCCAGTGCATGAAACCCGTCGTCTCTAGAACATGCACATCCTGACGGTTATAAGGGTAATCCAGAATGTTCGTTCGCACCCGGCAGTCCCGTCTGCCACGAAAGCAGAACAGAAGCTCCTTTGACTCGTGTGGCCGGTGCCTTACCTCTGGGTTTCTCGAACTTCCAAATCGCGAAAAGTAAATGTTGCTCTGAGTTCTTCTCAAGTTCAGGTTTGTCGCCCTGCCTGCGCTCCCATAAACTCCCGGCAGGTACGGTACGAGGGCATCGATCTCCGAGTACGCCATTGTCTTCTCTGGATAGAGCTGAATCAGTTTGTTTGCCTGTGCCTCAGCCAAGGACTCCAGGTCGCCTGCCAGCAAGATGATCTCCGCAGCTTCGGGATTGTCAGTCAGTTGGTGACGCTGAGTGCGGGAGCGCGTCTGCAACTCAATCAGTTCATTGTGTCGCACAATACTCTTCGCGGTGTCGCTTGCGACGGCCACATGAATTAACATGGCCAATACTAGCATTGAGCTTTCGGGCTTCGCTGCCCCTCGAAAGAGCCATTTTCAACAAAGAGGAAACTGGGGAACCGGCCTCACGCCAGGAGGCACCTAGGATGACCAGAGCTCGTGGCAGACCGCCGAATATGACATCAACGGCTAGCCGAAATGCATTTCAGCAGTAGCGAAGCAGCGGTACGCGCGTTGCTTAAATCCAATGGATACGATCTCAAAGCTCGTGCCGAACTCCTCAAAGCATCTATCGCCCGTCCACTTTTTTGCAACGCTTCAGCTCGCTGTTTGTAGCATCGACTTAAGGCAACTTGGCGCGCCATAAAGCCACAACCCGGAGATCCAAAATGCTTTTGAATGAACTGCAATTGCGCTTTCAGCATCCGCTCCGAGTCGGTTGACATCGACCCAGCTGCCACCCTGTAGTGCGCAAGTAGTTGCGGTGAAAACGCGATCTCATACCGCATCGCAATTCGAAGCCAGAGATCACGGTCCTCTGCGGCTCTCAAGCCTTCGTCAAACAGCCCCACCTCGTCGATGCATTTTCTGCGAAACGTAATGGTAGGACAGGGCAGATCTATTGTGCGTCTGTAAATGTATGTTGCGATCCTTCCCTCAGCATACCTGGGGATGGTATCAAAGGTTCTGGTGGTTTCACCGGCTTCGTCGATCAATGAGACGAAGCCATAGCTCAACCCCACTTGCGGACGATTCTCGAAGCACTTCAATGACTCCGACAAGCGACAGGGCAACCACACATCATCAGCATCGAGCAAAGCCAGAAATTCAGAGGAAGAATTTCGAATTGCGGTATTACGTGCTGCCGGCAAGCCGCTGTTTGGCTGTTTTATGTACTGGAGCTTTGGGCCAAGTTCACGGATGAAGGGGCCGACTATTTTTTCCGTGTCGTCCGTGCTTCCGTCGTCAACGAGTAGTATCCTCCAATCCTCAAACGTCTGTGCCATAACACTTGCAATCGCAGTGGGTAAGTATCGGGCTGCGTTGTATGCAGGTATGATGACGTCTACTTTCGGCATTGTGGCATCATTCTCCGGGCATCGTTGGCACTGTACATAGTCATAAAGATCAGTAAAGTGCCGCGCTATTTAGCTCGTCTTGATGGATTCTAGAGCAAAAGATCATTATGCTATGCTGATCAATCGAAGAAAATCAGTTTGATCTCACCGGAGTTACCTAGGCTCCATGTTCAAAACTTGGATGACAGTGACGATTCGATACGTTGTGCTTGCCTTGCTAAGTATGGCCGCGCTCGTCTCGGTTGCAATTGGCATTCACCACGCCTTCCAGTTTGGCAGCCATGATCTGCAGTGGGGAGGAGCCCGCCTGCTCGGCCAACATATGGATCCATGGCAGGAGCAAATAGAGCGCTTCCCGCATTTCAGCCCGCCGAATTATCTACATCCGCTCTATCTGATCCTTCTCCCGTTGGGTTTGCTCAGCTTCCATTCCGCTGAGATTGTTTGGACGACGATCAATGTATGCCTGTCTTTCATTTGCGTCCTGATGCTCCGCCGGCTCTTCACTCTAGACCACTTTCAGACCGCAATTGCCTTATGCCTCCTCTGGATGAGTTCTCCATTTCGGGTTGTGCTGGAAGTAGGTCAGATGTCCCTCTTCGAGCTGTTCTTCCTCTCAGGAGCCTATCTAGCTACGTCGGCGGTGGTGGGTGGGTTGTCATTCGGTGTCAGTTTGGTGAAATACAGTTTTTCGCCTGTAGCCGCCATGCTCTTTCTCTTCCGCGGCCGATTCCGTTTTCTCATCTATGCCTTTGCGATCCCCCTCGTTGGCCTACTAGGTGTCTGGCTTTTTTTGAACACTCCGCTATCCAAGCTTGCGCTCGAACCGTTCGTTGTGTCAGCTTCCCCGACGGCTGTCAGTCCCGGCTTCGCAGACCTCATGACTTTAGCTGAGCAAGCACTCAAGTATCACATCGCTCTCACTCGAGCGCGGCAAGTTGCTTATGCTCTCGGCCTATCCGGCAGTGCGGCGTATGCCCTTCTGTTGAGTCGTTTCCGGCTTTCGCGTTCCGAGGAACTCACGCTCATTTCTATCGCAAGTCTCTTCTTTGTCAAACACCTCATTTACGATTATGTCTTTCTGGTTGTCCTTCTGTGTTTTGCCGTTACTCAAAAGAATCTCAGAATCAAGCTGCCGCTTGTCGGTGGAGTGTTGATTTTCTGGTTCCTTCTGCCTATCTGGGAGAAGAAGGCGCAATACAATGAAACACACCTTGGGCAGCTCGCCCTCAATTGTGCGCTTCTAGGGAGACTCTGCGCAGGCGGCTAATTTGACGTTATCGGTGAACGGCTTGAGTCGGCCGCCAGTTTGTTGCGATACTGCCGTTCTTTAATTGGGTTTTGGGCGGGGTGTGCGCTGTGTTGAAGACTCGTTGCCTGTTTTCGGGCGCTATACGGCCAGCGTTGCCAGGTGCTTGCGGTGGAGGTAGAGGTTGATGAGGGCGAAGTTAGTGC
>Ga0080006_1194792_pt1 | contig 24176 bp, 20 predicted proteins | sample RS3BMetagenome_FD_69209 | JGI IMG/M metagenome (GOLD analysis project Ga0080006, IMG submission 69209) | Ferric oxide microbial mat and aquatic microbial communities from Rainbow Spring, Yellowstone National Park, USA - RS3B (SPADES... ...
GACGGGCGCCGCGCCACCCTTCCCAGCCTGATCGACGTCGTGGGTGCAGTACATTCCTGCATCCGCCATCCGGCGGCGTTCCCGGCCAGGCCTGCTTGCAGCCGTGCAGCCCCTCGACTTCTCCGGGGTGCCGTAGGACCAGCCGCTTCAGCGTCGACGCCAGGCTCGAACGCCGCATCCCCTGGTGGCCGGCGATCGCGGGGGTGGGCGGGCGGGCGCGGGCGGCGGAGAAGCGCGCCTGAGGACGCGGGACGGGGCCGAAGGGCCGGCCGCGTGCGGGACCCCGCCCCACCGCGGGCTGGGAAGGAAGGGCGGGTTCCCCTTGCCCTCCGTCCCACCCAACCCTCCGGAGCCCGGGCGGGTGATACGGGCAGGGAGGGGTGCATCGCCGTGACCGACCGGCCGGGGGGAGCGCCCTCGTTCGCCCAGGTGGCGGATGCCCTGATCCCCCAGGCTCTGCGCGCCGCGCGCCTGGTGCTGGGACAGCGCTCGGGCCTGGCGGAGGATGCGGTGCAGGAGGCGTTGCTGCGGGCATACCGCGCCTGGCCCGCGCTGCCGGACAAGGGTCGGGACCCCTGGCCCTGGCTGCGGACGATCGTGGTCCACGAGGCCCGGCGTCTCGGCGCCCGGAACGCCCGCACCGCCCCGGGACTTCCGTCCGGCCCGGAGGAGGAGGCGCCCGGCAACGCCCCAGATCCCCTGGAATCGGTGGTCCTGGAGGAGGAGCGCGCCGAGGCCGCCCGCGCCCTCCTGCACCTGCCGGCCCTCTACCGGGTCGCCGCCGAGTTGCGGTACACGCACGGGCTCTCCTGCGCCGAGGCCGCCGCCGTCCTCGGCACCCCGGTCGGCACTGTGAAATGGCGGCTGCACGAGGCGCACTCCCGAGTGCGGGCGGGGCTGGACGACGGACGTCTCTCGCGCGCAACCGCACCCGAGGCGGATTCCGTCCCGCCCTGCCGGACCGCCTCACTCCCCGCGGCGCCGGGAGTGACCGCCCTGCCCGGCCCCTGGCCCCCGCGCGCGCTGGAGGTGCCCGGCGGTGCCCGGCCGCGCTTCGCCGTCGCCTCGCGGGTCGGGGGGCGGAGTCCGGCCTACTGGGTCGGGACAGACCGCGGGCACCACCTGTGGTGGTCGGCCGGCCCCCGGACGCTGCGCGCCTCCGGGGCCGGCATCGCCGCCGTACGCGCGCTGGCGGAGGCATCCGCCGGTGGCTGAGGGCGGCGCGGACGGGCTCCTGCAGCGGCTGTCAGGCATGCGCGTTCTTGCGGGACAGCACCGCATCGCGCTCTCGCCGGACGGCACCCGCGTGGCCTACGCCACCCGGGCGGCCCACGGCGAGCCCTGGCCGGCGGACGGGTTCTTCCCGACCGGCGCCGGCGGCCTGGCCATGGGCTGTGAACTTCGTGTCACAGACACGCGTGGCGGGGAGACCGCGACACCCCTGCCCCTCGCCTCTGGACGGTCGTGGCGCCCCGCCTGGTCGCCGGACGGCGGCGCCCTGGCCTTTTATTCCGACGCGGGCGGCGCGGTCCACCTCCACGTCTGGCGCCCGGGCGGCGGCGCTGCCCGGGCCTACACCTGCGCCGTGGTGCGCGGCCGCGGCTTTGCGGGCGACCGGCCGCGCTGGAGCCCGGACGGCCGCCGCATCTACCTGCCCGTCTGCCCCGAGGGCCTGGAGCGTTCCTTCGTTGGGGATGGCGGTCCAGACCCCGGACGGGACGGGCCGGCCACCGTACTCTATTCGGGCCGCGCCGCGCCGGCGGGCCGGGTACAGCCCGATCCCCGGGCCCTCTGGGGGGCGGACATCGGCGGCATCGACCTGCGGACCGGCACCCTGCGCCGGCTCTGCAGGGGCATGGCGGCGGCGGAGCCGCATCCGTCCCCCGACGGGGCGTGGATCGCCTTTCACACCCTGGCGCGCCAGGCCGGGCCGGACGGCGGCGGGACCTGCGACCTGTACCTGCTGCCGGCTGAGGGCGGGGATGCCCTGCCCGTCGCCGTCGGTCTGCCGGGCAACAGCCAGCGGCGGCACGAGCCGGCCTGGCACCCCGGCGGCGACGCCCTCGCCTTCATCCGGGACGGGCAGGCCCTGGTGCACCGGATCGCCTCAGGACGCGCGGAAGCCGCGGCCGAGATCCCCGACGCGGCGGACGACCGCTACCTCGCCTGGACGCCGGATGGGGACGCGCTCCTGGTGCGGGGGTCCGGCGGCGCGCTCTGGCGGGTGCCGGCCGCCGGGGGCGCGGCGGTGCGCCTCGGCGTGCCGGACGGGCACCGCCTCTCGCGCCCGCTCCAGCCGACCGGCGGTGATGTCGCGGCCGTCCGCGACGGCGGCCTGCTGGTGCCGGCGGTGGAGACCGCGACACACCGGGCCCGGCTCCTCTTGGTGCCGCTCGACGGCAGCCCCGCGTCCGTGCTGTGGGAGGACGAGGCCGCCCTGGAATGGCAGGCGTTCAGCAACACCTGGCACTGGTTCGCCGATGCGACCCCCGACGGATCCGCCGTCGTCTACGCCCGCGAGACCGCGCAGGAACCCCCGGACCTCTGGGCGCGGACCGCGGGCGCCCCGCCGCGGCGGCTCACCGAGCTCAATCCGGGCCTCCGCACCGCCGTGCGGTCGGAGGTGCTGCCGTTTCCACTGCCCGGGGGCCAGCAGGCCCGTGGACTCCTCTGGACACCGGGGACGGGCGGCGGCGGGCCGCATCCGACAGTGGTCGTCCTCCACCCGGACCTCGCCCCCTCGGCGGGCCGGCACCGCTTCGCCCCGGAGGTCGCCGCGGGCTTTGAGCCGCAGTACCTGGCCGCCCACGGCCTGGCGGTGTGGATGCCGGACATCGCCTGGCCCGGGGGACCGGGCGAGCGCGGGGAGCGGCTGGCGGCGGACGCGGCGGCCGCCGTGGACGCGGTGGTCGCCGTGGGGCGCGCCGATCCGGCGCGGCTGGCCCTCGCGGGTTACGGCCTGGGGGCCTACGCGGCGCACGCGCTGCTGGTGCGCACCGACCGCTTCCGGGCGGCGGTGAGTACGGCCGGTGTCGTGAACTTCACCGCGGCCCACGGCCGACTGCGGAACTGGAAGGGCACGGCCGACACGTCCGCCGCCGACCAGTGCGAATCGCTCCTCGGGTCCGCCGGCGGCCCGTGGGCCGAGCCGCTGCGCTACGTGCGGGAGTCTCCCCTGTTTGCGCTCGACCGCGTGAATACACCGATTCTGTTCATCGCCGGCCGCGACCGGGCCCCGGAGAGCGAAGCCATGTTCTCCGGCCTCTGCCGCCTCGGACGGGATGCGGCGCTCGCCCGCTACCCGGAGGAGGAGGGTGAGGCGCCCTTCGACTGGCGACCCGCGGCGTATGCGGACGTGACGCGACGGATCACGAACTGGGTGCTGCGGTGGATGGGGGCGTAGCGGCCCTACGCCTGTCGTCGTTGAAGTGGGCGTTCGAGGAACCGGGTTCCGCCGCCGCGGCGCAGTTGCAGAGCGCCTACGCCGACGGCCGGCTGGAGCTGATGGCGCCGGACCTCCTGGTGCCGGAGATCGCCGATGTGGTGTAAGAAGTGCACCCTGCGCCGGGAGATCACCGCGGACGAGGCCGCGCGGGGGCTGCGGCTAGTCCTTTCGGGCCTGACGTTCCTCGTCGGCAGCGCCCCCCTGGCCGAGCAGGCCTTCCAACTGGCCGCCGCGCATCGAGTCCCCGTCTACGACTGCCTGTTTGTGGCCCTGGCCCTGCGGGATCGCTGCCCGCTTCTCACCGCGGACGGCACCCTGCGGCAACGCATGGGCCCCGCGCTCGGGCTGCTGGTCTCGCTTGAATATGCCTCCCGGGCGGAGTGTCGGCCCCCAGGCCGCCCACGATCCGATGCGCCGTCAGCGCGCCGTGGGTGGAATCGGCACCATCAGCACGTGCTGCGGCGGCCCGCCGCCCGGCGGGGCCTCATAGATGCGCACCTGCCGCGCCGTGGTCGCCGCGGCCGCAGGCAGGGTCAGGCGCGCCGTGAAACCGACCCACCCCCCGGGCGAGGGCGAATGCTCGGCCACCTGGCTCAGCACGCGCCCGTTGCCGTCCAGGGCCTGCACGACGAAGGTGCCGTCCGCGACCCGGGCCTGGCCCTGGGCGATGACATCCACCCCGCCCCGCACGACGGCGGTGACGTGAAAGACCGTGTTCGTTGACTCCGGCGAGCGCTTGGGCACGATCGCGTTGCAGCCGCCCGCCGCGGCGAGGGTCAGGACCAACGCCAGCAGCAGCCCGGCGATGCGCGGGCCTCGGCGCGGGGTCACGCCCACCCCTCCCCCGGTCGTCGACACCGGAGTCAGGATGCCCAGACCGCGGGGGCCGCTACGCCCGCACGCCCGGGGTGGCAAAGACGTGCATGAACCCGGCCCGGCCGTCGCCGCGGCTCGTCTCCTCGAACCGCCCGCCGGTGTACTCCACGACGACCTTCCTCCAGAAGGCGGCGGCGGGCGGGTTGCTTGCCATCTGCGGCACCTGCCAACGGCCGGGAAAGCGGTCGAAGAGGGCCGTGGCCGCGGCCCGGCCCACACCGCGCCGCCGGTGCGCCCGCAGGACGAAGAACTCGGCCAGGGAGCGCAGCGGCGGCGGCCCCTCCTCCAACGTGCGCACCAGCGCGAACCCGGCCAGCGCGCCGCCGGCGCGGAGGAAGAGGGCGTGGCGGCCGGCCTCGGTCCAGTAGTGGTCGAGGTAGCGGTAGCCGAAGAGCCCGTCCGCGCCGACCGCGCACGGTTCGAACTCGGAGAGGTCGTGCGCGTGCAGTTCGAGGAGGTGGCGCAGGATCGCCTTCTCTGAGTAGGTCGCCGCATTCAGGCACACATCCATCGCCTGGCCGCACCATCCCCCGGCGAAATTGGGCCGCGACAGGCGTCGCGGCTCATCCTGCCCGCCCCATACCCCCACCGCCCGTGCCGCCCTACACGAGCCCGTGGGCCTGGTCGATCTCGCGCTGGTACGCGTCGGCCCGGCCCGAGAGCACGTCCTCCACGGCCACGGTGCGACCGGCCGCCGCCGATTCCAGCACGGCGAAGGCGCAGGCCAGGTCCCCCATGCCCCGCCGGCCGTCCGCCTCCATACCGCCGCCGGTGGCCACCGCCCGGACGAAGTCCAGGAACTGCAGCGCCTTGGTGTCGCGGATCCCGCCCGGAAACCACCGTACCGACAGTTCTTCCGGGACGCGTTCCTGCAAGTCCGCCGCCGAACCGTCCTCACCGATGAACCGCCGGCCCTTGAGCACGCCGCGGGCGCCGTAGACGACCGGCCCGCCCGGCCAGAAGGTCGCCTCGCCGCGCCCGGCCCAGGAGAAGGCCGCGTGCCCCGTGCCGCCGCCCGCCAGCCGGAAGAGGGCGTGGTAGGTGTCCTCGACGTCGGGGGTGACGCGGTCGAGCACGTGCCCCGAGGCGTCGCGCGTGAAGCGCTCCGGCGCGATGCGGGCCGTCATCGCCGAGACCTCGGCCACCTCGCCGGCGACGTAACGGATGTGGGCGAACTGGTGCACACCGATGTCGATCGCGGGACCGCCGCCGGCCTCGACCTTCCGGTGGCGCCACGGGGTCTGGGCACAGATGAGGTCCGGCGACCAGGCCGTGCCGACCCCGCCCGTGAGCAGCATCTCCACGGGGCCGAGCAGGCCCGCTTCCACCGCGTGGCGCTGCAGCCGGGCCGTGGCGTCATAGATGACGCCCTCGGCGACGCCCAGCGTGAGGCCGCGCCGCTCCGCCTCCTCGACCATCGCCCGCGCCGCCCGGACGCTGACCGCCAGCGGCTTTTCGCAGAAGACGTGCACGCCGGCGCGCAGGCAGTCCAGCGCCTCGGTGTGGTGCCGCCCCACCGGCGTGAGCAACAGCACCGCATCGACGCCGCCGGCGTCCAGCATCGCGCGCACGTCGGTGTAGGCGTCGGGCAGCGTATCCGGATGCAGGTCGCTCACGTACATGTGGGGCGCGGCGAGGGGATCGCCGCCCGATCCCACGGGCGGCCGGGGCGTGGGGCCCTCCCCGCGCCGGCGGAAGGACAGGGCGCCCTCCATGGTGCGGCCGACCAGGGCGGTGACGCGGAAGTCGCCTAGGCCGGCGTCCAGGAGTTGCTTCATACCGCGCAGGTGCGCGGGCAGGATGCGTGCGGTGCCGACGATCCCGAGACGGAGCACGGCGGATGCGCCCCCCTTCGTGGGCCGGGACGGCGGCGGCGCGGGATGCGGCGCCCGGTCGGGACGGGGCCCGGACGGTGCGGGAACGGAGCGGCCGGAGCGGGAGGCGGCGGACTGGGCGGGACGGGGCCCGAGCGCATGGCGGGCGGGTGCGTGCCGACGGGAGGGGCACGGGAGCCGGGGTGCGCGCCGACGGGCGGGGAAGCGGTCGGAGAGCACACCCCCCGCGCGCACCGAGGAGGGAGCAGCCGACGGGGCGTGCTTTCGAGAAGGGCGGGCGAACGTCCTCCGGCGCCACGGACGGCCGTGGAATGTCCCGTGGCGGCTGCCGCCGACCGTGCGACGGACTGGAACATCGACCCGGAGCGTCGGGTCTGGAAGGAAACCGCGCCCACCTGTCGAACCCCGCATCCATCGCAGTCAAGACCAGATGTGCGCGACGAACCGGCGGGGGGCCGCCATTCGGCGACGTTTCGGCATCACTGAATGGCGACTTCCGGGGACGGCGGCGACGACGCGCCGGAGGCGCACACGGTGGACCGGCCAATCGGGGCGTGCGCATTCGCCACACCCGCGCCGGCGGTCGCTCGGCGCGGCCGGTTGCGTCCAAACAATCGGCTCCGGGGACGGCGGCGGCGCCGGACGACCGGGCCACGGGAGGGCGGCGGGTATGGGCGCCATCGATTGGGAAGGCCGGCAGGTGGGCCCCACCGACCTGTTCGGCATCGCGCGCGAGGCGCGTGATCGGGACTGGCTCGACGAGCCCGCCCGGAGGTTCCTCCACCACTGCGGCATCTGTCTGGCGACCGACCGCACCCTCTCCGAGTACGAACGCGTCGAACTCGAGATCCTGCTCAGCCGGCTGCACCAATTGGGCTGCCGCGTGCTCGCCGAGACCCCCGCGGCGCAGTCGGGCTCGCGGCACGACGAGGATGTCGTGCAGTTGGAGAGGGACCTGGCCGCCCTGCGCCTCTTCCTCGCCTCGGCGACGGAGCGCGTCGAGGGGTACTGGAACCGGTTGCAGCGGCTGAAGCACGGCCTGCCACCTGAACCCCATCCCCTGGGTGGCGGGTGATGGCCGGCGCCGTCCGGGCGGGGCTCCTGGGGACGGCGGCTGGGGCGGCCCCGGGCGGTCATGGGGGCGTCGCCCTCACCGTCGTGGCCGCGGTCGCCGTGGCGGTCGCCGTGATGGCGGAGTTCGCCGGGCGCCGCCGCCGGGGGCGAAGGTAGACGGGCTTCGGGCGGCGGTGCCAGGGACCGTCGGCCGAAGTCCTTCACGCGCGAGTCGGGCATGGCCGCCGCCGGGGGGCCGACCACACCCCGGGGCCCGGGCGTGTCGAACGCATTGCCCTCCTACCCCATTGCTCCCCCTACCCGCGCGCCGAGGGCGCGGCGATAATGATCTCAGGCGACCGACCGGAGCCGGGCGCCCGCAGCCCGCCAGCCCCTTCGGGCCGCACTTCTGCGCGGAACCAATACACCCCCCGCGCCGTCGTATCCGGTGGAGGTCTCCGCCGTGCGCCCCCATGTGGCTCCCTGCCTTCGCATGCTCGCCGCCCTGTGCGTCGCCGGGATCGCCGCGGGGTGCGGTGCGTGGCCGCCTACCCCCGGCCGGAGCGGCACCGCGCCCGCCCGCGTGGCTTTGGCGGCCGCGTCCGGCACGGCGCACGCCGCGCCCGGGTCGGATACGGGTGCGCCCGGCGCGCTGCCGGTCGCCGCAGACCCACCGCCCGGGATCCCGGCGGCGGCGGCCCCGGCTGCCGGTGGGATGACCCCGGCGCGCCTCGTCCCCGACCCCCTGGCCGGCCTGGACGTCCACGGGGCCGCCTTCCTTCCCGGTGGGATCGGCTTCCTCGCGGCCTGGAGCGGCGCCGGCTGCTATGGCGCGCCGGGCCTGTGCACCGGCCGGATCCTCCGCTTCACCGACGGGGGCCACACCCTTGGCGCGGTCTATACGGCGGGCGGCTTTCTGGGGGACATCTCCTTCCCCGATCCGGCGCACGGCTGGGCGCTCGGCGGCACGTGCAGCCCGGAGGAGCCGGCCGCCGGCTGCGCCTCCACCCTGCTGGCCACCGCGGACGGGGGGGCCTCCTGGAAGCCGGTTTACTCCCGGACGGACGCGCTGTTCGCGAAGGTGGACTTCGTGGACGCGCGCCACGGCTGGCTCAGCCTGCGCACCGGCGGGCTCCTGCGGAGCACCGACGGCGGCCGCGCCTGGGTGCCCGCCACCCCCCCGTGCGCGGGCGTCCCCGATCTGACGGCGCTCGGTTCCTTCTCGTTCCTCAACGCCGATGTCGGCTTCGCCGTGTGCGAAGCGCCCGCGGCCGGGGCGACGGTGGCCAAAGAGGTCCTGCGGACGGCGGACGGCGGGCGGCACTGGACGCGTCTGAACGCGGCCGTCCCGTCCAGCGGCGGGGTCGTGGATCTGGCCTTCTCCTCCCCGACCACCGGCTGGCTCTGCACGTGGCCGGTGGGCGGCCCCCTCTTCCGCAGCCGAGACGGCGGCCGCATCTGGACCCCGGCGGCCGGAAGCCTCGGGGGCGCCAACGTCGTGGCCCTCTCCGCGTCCCCGGCCGACCCGGGCCGGGTCTACGCGGTGATCGGCCTCGGCCCGAGCGCCGCCGTCGTCCGCTCTTCCGACGCCGGACAGACCTGGAACGGCGTGTATCCGCGGGTGGGTCCCTTCCTGGGGGCGGGCGGGGGCCCGGCCGTCCTGTTCACGGGCCCCGAGGTCGGCTACGGCATCGGGGTACCGTCGGATCCGACGGCCTTCTTCCGAACGGGAGACGGGGGCGGCTCCTGGACGCCGGTGGGCCGGCTCCCGGCGGGCGACGCCCTGATCGACTGGAGTTTCGGCGCGGGGGGCGCGGGTTGGGCCATCGTCGTGCCACCGGGACGCCCCCCCGAGCTCGTCTCGACCCCGAACGCCGGTCGATCGTGGACCGTGGTGGCCGGCGCCCCCGCGGCGCCGCCGCGACTGGCGGTACGCACAAGCGCGGCGGACGGCGTTCTGGTCGCGGGAGACACGCTCTTCCGCACCGTCGACGCGGGGAAGCGATTCACATCCGTGGGCAGCGCCGCCGGGATCGCGGCCCTCGCCCTGCCCCCGGCCGGCGCGGGTTGGGCCATCGTCCGGGGCAGGCTCCGCCGCAGCGGCGACGGCGGCCGCACCTGGGCCGATACGGCGGTCCTGCCGGCGGCGGATGAGGCCCTCGACGTGTCCTTCGCGGACGGCAGCCATGGGTGGGTGCTGACCGACGACGCCTGCAACCGCGAGGGCGCCTGCGCGCAGGCGCTGTGGTCCACATCCGACGGCGGGCGCACCTGGACCTCCCTGGCGCTGGGGGGGCTGGATGTCGCCGCCATCGATTTCACCACGGCGGCCGACGGCTGGCTGACGACCAGTAGCGGCGCCCTGTACCGCACCGAGGACGGGGGACGGACGTGGCAGGCGCTGGATTGACGCGGGACGGGGACGCCTCCGGCCGCCCGTCCGTCACCGACCGCTCAGGCGATACGGCACCATGGCGATGATGATGTCCCGGCGGGAGACCAGTCGGGCCTGCAGGAGAAAGCCCATCTGATTGTGCAGGATGCCCTGCCACCACTTGCCGACCACGAATTCCGGGATCAGCACGGTGATCATCGTGCCGGGCGACTGGCTGCGGATGAGATCGACATACCGCAACAGGGGCTGCACGACGGAACGGTACTGCGAATCAATCGTCACCAGCCGCACCCCTGGATTCCATTCCGCCCAGCGCCGTTCGAGTTTCTCGGCCTGCTCCTTGTCCGAACTGACATGCAGGGCGATCACCGTGTCGGACATGGTCTTGGCATAACCTAGGGCGTGGGCGACGACGCGCGTCACCGTGGATACGGGGACGATGACCACCGACTTGGCCGGCTCGGGATGGAAGTCCAGTGAAGGCAGGCGCAGTTCCTCGGCGATCGCCCCGTAGTGCTCGTGGATCTTGAGAAAACCCACGACGAGCAGGGGGATGACGATGAGGACCATCCAGGCGCCCTCGGTGAATTTGGTCACCGCGAAGACGACGACGACAACGGCGGTGAGGACACCGCCGAAGCCGTTGATCAACGACCGGCCGAGATCGCCCTGCGCGAAGCCGCCGCGCGCACGCGCCTCTCGCACGCGCTGCACGACCAGGCCGAACTGGCTGATGGTGAAGCCGGCATACACGCCGATGGCGTAGAGGGGAATCAGCCGGTCCGTGCTTCCTCCGAACAGGATCACCAGCAACGCCGCCACGGCCGCTTCGAAGATGATCCCGTTGGTGAAGACCAGGCGGTCGCCGCGGGTCTGGAAGAGGTGCGGCATGAACTTATCCATCGCCATGGTGTACGCGAGTTGCGGAAAGCCGGCGAAGCTCGTGTTCGCCGCCAGGGCCAGGATGGCGGTGGTGGCGAAGGCAACCGCATAGTATAGGATGCTGTGCCCGAAGACGTGCTGCGCGACCTGGCTGAGGACGGTGTTGTCCTTGACCGGGCCGATGCTGAAGGCGAAGGCGAGGACGGTGGTGCCGAGGAACATCGTGCCGAGGAGGCCGCCCATCACGGCCATGCCGGCCTGGGCGTTCTTCACCGCGGGATCGCGGAAGATGGGCACGCCGTTGCTGATCGCCTCGATGCCGGTCAGCGCCGAGGACCCGGAGCTGAAGGCCCGCAGCAGCAGGAACAGCGAGACTCCGCTCAGGCTACGGACGGCGAAGACGTGGTGCACCAGGAGGCCGTGCACGCCCCCGTGCAGCAGACCGAGGCCCACCATGACGAGGATGAGGATGACGAAGGCGTAGGTGGGACCGGCGAAGACCGCGGCGGACTCCCGCACCCCGCGCAGGTTCACGATGCAGATCAGCGCGATCAGCACCAGGTCCAGGGGCACCCGCAGGTGCGCCAGGGGCGGGAACGCCGAGATCATCGCATCGACGCCCGAGGTGACGCTGACGGCGATCGTCAGGGTGTAGTCGACGAGCAGGGACGCCCCGGCGATCAGCGCCGGAATCGTGCCTAGGCTGTCGCGGCCGACCATGTAGGCGCCGCCGCCGCCCGGGTAGGCGGCGATGACCTGGCGGTAGGAGATGACCAGCACGGTAAGCATCAGGATGAGGAGCAACGCGATGGGGAGCGAGAACCAAAGCGCGGCGACGGAGATGCCGACGAGGACCGTCAGGATCTCCTCGGTGCCGTAGGCCACGGAGGAGATGGCGTCCGGGGAGAGGATCGAGAGGGCCGAGAGGATGCCCAGCCTCTCACTGCGCAGTTCCCGGTTCTTCAACGGCCGGCCGATGAGAAACTGCTTCAGTGACCAGTGCTCACGCTGTGCCATAGGCGCGGCCGCCGCGGGCTTCCGCCCCGCAGCCGGCCGTCGTCAAGCCTCCCCCACCCGCCGGCGCAGGCGCCGCAACGGCGCCGCGCCGGCCCGCGGGACCCCGGGGTGGGCGCCCAGCGCCGCATCCGGGGCCCCGCTTTTAACTGTACACACATCCGCGCCGCGTCGGGGTGCATGTCGACACGCGCCGCGCGCGGCCCCACCGTGCGCGACGCCACACGGCACGGCCGGGCCGCACCCGAGGGGGGCCCGCGCACCGCGCAAGCTGCCAACAACCCCGGATGATGTGTGCGAGGGACCCCATCTGTCAAGTCGGATGGGCGGGCCTGTCGGACCCTGCGGCCGCACGGAGCACCGATTCCGCCACGGGACGGCGTTCCCGGGTGGCCTCCGGCCGCCGATGGCCAGGCGCTGGGTGGCCGTCATGGATGGCAGACGGGCATCACCCCGGGATCGGGTCCTACCATCCATCAGTGGCGGGCGGCCCTCCCACCCCGCACCGGCCGCGCCCGGCCCGACCCGCGTGCATACCGGGGCGCCGGTGCCCGTATCGCCGGGCCACACGCCCCGGAGGCGGCGGGCACCAGTGCGTCCCGGGGGCGCGGCACCGCCGGACGCCCCACCGCCGCGTGGCCCGGCGTGCGGCGCCTACCCCCTCCCCCCGCCCGGCCGCCGTCGCGACGCGCCCTCTGACTGACAGGCGAGTCGCAAATTGTCAGATCACTCGGTGTCTCCCACCCTCACCTCCGCCACGGCCGCCGCGAATGAGATGGCGAAGCGGCGCCGGGGCGGCCCTAGAGGCCGCAGAGGGCGCAGGCGCCGTACGGCCGGGGAGGTGCGCCGGCCCCGAACCCGGCCGCACGGCAAGGAAGCGCCGATGTGCGCCCGTCGACGGGCGCCGGACGGCGCAGCCATGGAGGTGTCGGAGCGTTGTTGCAGTGGACTCGACATGTCGCGAAGCAGGCGGCGGCCATAGGCGTGGGACTGGCCGTGGTGGGCAGCTCCGGTCTCGCGCTGGCCGACGGACACGGACACGGGCAGGGGCACGGGCGGCCGAATCCGGCAGCCCACTACAATTTCAACAACCTCGGCAGCGCGACCTGGGCCCAGCCCGCCCTCCGCCTCCTCGTCACCCAAGGTGTGCTCCAGGGCGTAGGGAACGGCCAACTGAATCCCAACGGGCAGACGACGCGCGCCCAGATGGCGACGATGCTGGGCCGGCTCCTGGGCTGGAACGCCGGCACGCCCACGCCCGGGGCGCCGGTGTTCCAGGACAACGCCACCATCCCCAGTTGGGCGCTGGCCTTCGTGCAGCAGGCCGCCAAGAAGGGCATCCTGCAGGGGGAGGACGACGACTTCCAGCCCTCCCAGTCCGTCACCTGGGCGCAGGCGGCGGTGATCATCGACCGCGTCTTCTCCTTCCCGGCGGTGCCCTCGGGCCAGGTGGGCGCCGATCTGGCCCAACTCCCGTACTCCGCCGGCACGCCCGGCTGGGCGGCCCCCTCGGTGGCCGCGGACGTCGCCGCCGGGCTGTTCCAGGGACTTCTCGGGCAGATCTACATGCCGAACCAGCCGATCAGCCGCGCGGAACTGGCCGCGCTGCTGCAGCGGGCGGAGCAACTCAAGCCCGCCGTGGTCGCTCAGGCCAACTCGGTGGTGGTCGGCACGATCACGGCCGTGCAGTCCGGCTCCGTCACGGTGGCCACGGGCCAGGGCGCGGTGACGGTGCCGCTGGAATCGAGCGTCGTAATCTACGAGGGCGGCATGGCGACTTCCACGTCCGTGCTGCAGGCGGGCGAAGGTGTCGTCATCGGGGTGGACGGCACCGGGCAGGGCGCCTTCGTCGAGATCACATCCGGCGGGCCGACGGCGCAGGCGGGCAGCACCGCGTCGGGTGCGGTGGCCTCGATCTCCCAGACTGAGATCTCCGTGACGGCAGGCGGCAACACGACCACCTACCTCTTCGCCGCCAACCTCTCCGTCACCGGCGCCGCCTCGCTGGCCGCCGTGGTGCCGGGCGACCAGGTCACCCTGACGGTGAGTTCCGGCAACCTCGTCACGGCCATCGACGTCACCGGCGCGGTGTCCAGTGCATCCGTCGGCGGCAACGTCACCGATGTCACCACGTCCAACATCACCCTCAGCCCGGCCGGCGGCGGTGGGCCCTTCGTCTACGCCTTCGCGGCCGGTGGCCCGACCGTCCAGGGACAAGCGACCAGCCTCTCCGGCGTCGCCGACGGCGACCAGGTGACGCTGACGCTCAATTCGGTCGGCCAGGTGGTCACCATCGACGTCACGAGCACCTCGACGCCGGCGCCGACCGGGAGCGTCAGCGGGGTGCTCGTCTCCTCCAATGCGACCTCCAACCAGGTGGTCGTGCTGGTCTATGCGAACAACCAGCCCTCGCTGACCTCGGTCTCGCTCCTGGGCGGCGCCCCGGTCACCCTCGCCGGCAACGCCGCATCCCTGGGCGCCCTGCAGACGGGCGATCCGGTCTCCGTCAGCCTCGACGCCCAGAGCCAGGGGGTGTCTGTGCAGGCCTCGGCCCTGCCCTCGGGCGAGCAGATCGTCTCCGGCAGCCTGGTGGCCGATACCGGCGGCCACGTCACCGTAGCCAACGGCAGCGGTCAGGTGACGCTGGCGGACGGCGCCTCCCCCGTCGCCGTCTCCGGCGGCCAGATCGTCGCGCAGGGCAGCATCGCCCTGGACACCGCTGTCTCCGCCGCGAGCGGGGCGGCCAACGGCAGCCTCCTGCTGGTGGTGCCGGCCTGACCCCGGCCAATCCCGCAACCGCTGCCGCAGGCCGGGGCGGGTGGGCCTCCCGAGGGGGGGGCCCCACCCGCCCCGCGCCGTTCCGGGCCTAGCGTCACGCCGGTATACTGGTGGCGTCGGCGGGGGCACGGCCCGCGTCCTCCGGGCCGCTCCCCGCGACCACACGCCCGCGAAGGAGCCCCTATGCCACTGGCGGCCGACGCGCTGGTCTGCCTGGATTTCGACGACACCCTCGTGGCCAACCAGACGCACTTCGATCGGGCTGAGCGCGAGTTGGCCGACCTCCTGCACGACGCCTGCGGCGTCGACACGGAGGAGGCTCTGCGGGCCTTCGAGCGCGTCGACGCCCGGCACCACCACCTCGGCCGCCACCGCAACCGCTTCCTGCTGACGGTGCTGGCGGCCTATGGCGAGGCCGCCGGCTCGGAGGCGGTGCCGCTTCACCTGCTGCCCCGCCTGGCCGCGATCGCAGCCCACCCGTACGATGCACACCCCGAGCCCAAGCCGGGAGCCGCCCCGGCGCTGGCCCGCCTGCGCGCCGCCCACCCCGGCCCCATCTGGCTGGTCACCTCGGGCGACCCGGTGGTACAGACGGGACGGGTGCACCGCTCGGGGCTCGCCGGCCACTTCGACGCCGTGCACGTCGTCGCGGAGAAGACCGCGGCGGTCTTCGCCGCGCTCGGCCACGGGCACGCCCACCGCCTGATGGTCGGCAACTCCCCCCGCACCGACATCCTGCCGGCGCTGGAGGCCGGTTTCGAAACGCTGTACGTGCGGGTACCGACCTGGTACCTCGACCTCGCGCCGCTGCCGGCGGCGGTGCCCCAATTCGACAGCTTCGCCGCGGCAGTCGAGGGAATGCTCGGCCCGTGCGCCGGGGGATAGCCGCCCGGGGCGCGGCGCCTCAGCGGCCACCGGGGGCGGAAGGGGTACCGCGCCCGGCGCGGTGCGGGCACCGGCGGGCGGCGCCCGGGGCGGTCCACCGCCGGCAGAGGCCGTTGCACGCCGCAGGCGGCGCTGCCGCCTGCGGCGTGCTCGACCCAGTCGCGGCCGCCGGGCGCGCAGACGGACGGCGCTCCGGCAGAGGCAGAGGCAGAGCCCCAGCCCCCGCGGGCCGGCGCCTCGCCGGAGGACCCGGGAGGGCGCTTCCGGCAGCCGGGGTTTGCCGGCCGGGTCGCGCCGAGGCGCATCGCGCCTGGCGCGCCTAGCCAGGGGCGAGGTCCGACGCGGCCGGACGTGGTGCACCCCGGGCGGCCCGCCGACCGGGAGGCGCGGGCCGCTCAGCCGCCGTCGGGGACGTGGCCGCCCAGGCGGCGCGCCACAAGGTCCACCAGCCGCCCGCGAAAGAGTGGTCCTCCGTCCTCCCCCTTGGCCGTGGCCGCGTCGCCCAGCGAACGGAAGACCCAGTACGAGCCGTCGGTGCCGAACCGCGGATCCCGGTAGAAGACCAGACTCGGCTTCGGCGTCAGGTACACGGCGATATCCCCGTCGCCCGCCAGCCACATGCCCCGAAAGCGGATCACGCGGGTACCGATCCCGGGACGCCCGATCCTGCGGATACCCAACCTCAGGTCCACAGCCGCGTATTCCTGCAGAGTCGATCTCCCCCCGGGGGCCGGCGGCCCCGCGACCAGTGTAGGCACCGCCCTGTGCCGCTCATGCCGACCGGCGTCCAGACCGGGGGCGGGGTCCGGTGAGGCCGCGGGGGAGCCCGCCGCGAATGGGGAGACTGCCGGCAGGACCGCCGGTGCCGCGCCCGAATGATCGGAACAGGAGTCGACGCCGCGGATCAGAGAGTACGGATCAGTGAGAGAGGGAGTCACCCGAATGCACTACCGCCGCCTGGGCCGCCTCGGTCACATGAGTTCGGTCGTCATGTACGGGGCGGCCGCCCTCGGATCGGTCACCCAGGAGGACGCCGACACCTCCATCGCGCATGCGTTGGAGCACGGCGTCAACCACTTCGACACCGCCGCCTCGTATGGCGAGGCCGAGGTACGCATGGGCCCGTCGATGTCCCGCCTCAAGCGGGAACGCGGCGAGGAGATCTTCCTGGCGACCAAGACCGGTGAGCGGACCCGCGACAAGGCGCGCGCCCAGATCGAGCGGTCGCTGCAGCGCCTGCGGGTGGAGCGCCTCGACCTGATCCAGCTCCACGCGGTCGGGGACTTGGCGGAACTCGACAAGGCCACCGGGCCTGGGGGCGCGCTCGAGGCGGCGATCGCCGCCCGGGACGAGGGTTTGGTCGGCGCGATCGGCATCACCGGGCACGGCCACCAGGCACCCGCCGTCCACCTCGAGGCCCTGCGGCGATTCCCGTTCGACGCCGTGCTGACGCCCTACAACTTTGTGCTGTACGCCAACGCCGACTACCGGCGCCAGTTCGACACGCTTGCGGCGGCGTGCGCGGAGCGGGATGTGGCCCTGCGCGTCATCAAGGCCGTCGCCCGCGGGCCGTGGCCCGCCGGCGCGCCCCGGCGTTACGCCACCTGGTACGAGCCGCACGACGAGCAGGGGCCGATCGACGACGCCGTGTGGTTTGCGCTCTCACGACCCGAAATCATCGCGATCGCGGGCCCGGGCGACATCGGCCTCCTCCCGAAGGTCATCGACGCCGTGGAACGGCTGCAGACGCTGGATCCCGCGCGTACGGAGGCGCTGCTGGCCACGGCTGGCGCCTACGCGTCCCCGTTCGGCGCGTTCTGATTCCCGGGGCCTCCCCCGCTTCCACCGGGTGCGGGGGCGGTCGCCCCCGCACCCGCGGGCATAGGGGCCCCTCCGGTGGGGCACGCTCTCCGCACGGCGGCCCCGCAGGGCGCCCAAGGGGACGTGTGCTCGGATGTGGCTCCTGATCGCTCTCCTACTGCTGGTCGTCTGGGGCGTCGGCTTGCTGGCCTTCCACCTCGGCGCCCTGATCCATCTGGTGCTCCTGGGCGCGGTCGTCGCCTTCGTCTGGCACTGGGTGTCGCGGCGGACCGCGGCGAAGTGACGGCCGTGCCCGCCCTCTCCGCGCCCCTCCCCCCCCACGATAACCGGGAGGGAGGAGGGCTCACGTTTGGGTGCCAGTACAACATCCGATCTGCACACCGGCCGCCGGTCCCGGACGGCCGCGTCGGGGACCTGTGCCGACGACATCCTGGGGCTGCTCGGGCGGTTCGGTGTCGCCACGCGGGCGCAGATCGCCCGCCACATCGGGCGGCAGCCCTCCGCCGTCGAGCGGGCGCAGCAGGCACTGGCCGGCCAGGGACTGATCCGCCCCGTCGCGCTGATCCGGCCGGGCGGCACCACCGCCGCCTTCACCCTGACCACCGCGGGCCTGCGCCACCTGCCCGCCCTGATGCCCAAGCAACGCTTCAGCCCGCGCCAGACGGACACCCTGTTGGCGGCGGTGGACATCGCGCGACAGGTGGAGAGCGACGGCCTGGGCGTCTGGCTGACGTGGCCGGAGGCCGTGCGCGAGGGCCGCGTGCTCGCGGATGCGGACCAACTACCGGCGGCGGACGGGCTGCTCCTGCCAGACGCGGCGCCATCAGGCGCCGCGTCTGGACTACCCGTCTGCATCATCCTGACGCGCACCCCGCGGCCCACGCTCCGCCGACGGCTCACGGCCGCCGCGCGGGCCGCGGGCGGCTCGGAGGTTCGCGTCTACGCGGCGCCGCACATCTGCGCCGACATCGAGCATGAGGCGGACGGCCTCGGCGCCACGGTCGTACCCTGGGTGCCGGCGGACGCCGCTGTGCCCGCCGATGCGGCGGCTGCGCCCGCCGGGCCCCGGCGCCGCGACGCCCTCACCCCGAAGCGGCTGCGCGCCCTGACCTTCCTCGGCCGCTTCGGCTACGTCACGGTGGATCAATTGGCTGCCGAACAGGGTACGCACTCCACGGCGGCCAGCATCATGCTGGCGGCCGTGGAGCGGCTGGGTCTGGTGCAGCGATACCGGCAGCACCATCTCCACAAAGACGTGTATTCGGCCACCGATCTCGGCATCAGCGCCGCGGGCCTCGACCTGCCCCCGGCGCCCCGGGTGCCGCCGCAGCGCCGCCACGCCCTCGGCCTCGTCGACCTCGCCCGGACGCTCTGCGCGGAGACCGGGGGCAGTTGGCTGACCAACCGGGACTTGGCCCACGGGTATGCCCGCCACCGCGCCCTCTGCCGCCTCGACGTGCCGGACGGCATCCTCCACCGGCCCGACGGGAGCCGGGTGGCGGTGGAACTCGAACTCAGCTCGCAGGCCCGCCACGCCGTGCTGGCGTTCGCAGCGCAGCACCTGGCGGCGGGGGACTGCCAGGAGGTCTGGTACGTCGTCACCCCGGAGTGGCACCGCCGCTACGCCGCCCGCCTGGAGGGCATCCCCGGGGTGCAGCTGCGGACGTGGGAACCGCCGGACCGCCTCGGCGGCCCCCGTGGCTTCCGCGCGGACCGCCCGACCCATGAGCCCGCCGCCCCCCGCATCCTGGGCCGATCCCGGCGCGGGGCGGGCACGCCCAGGCCCTGACCGCCCGCCCGCGCGCACCGAGGGGACGGCCGCCGGGACCCGTCCGCGGGCGCGGGACCGGTGGACCGGTGGACCGTGTCGAATCGAGGCGACAAGGCGTTCGGGCGCCTCGGCAGGAAGGTGCTTTTTCCGCACGGAATTTTTCCACGCGGACCATGCGGGAACAGTGGCCCAGGACCCACAGAGCGCGCTGTATGCAGGATGTGGCTGCACATGCGGGGGTCCCTCGGTCCGGCACCATCCTGGGAGGGGCTGCTGTCGCTCTGCCGGTGCGGGAAAGCGGACGAAGCGCTGGTCGGCTGCTGCCGCCGCCTCTGCGCCGCCCAGGGGTGGACCCGCGCGGTCGTCCTCCTGGCCGATGCGGTCGAGAGCCCCGCCGAGGCGCTCGCCACCTGCGGCGACGTGCCCCCCGACCCCGCGGCGTGGGCCGCCGGCCGCCGGATGCTGCCCCTTCGCTGCTTTGGCCGCGTCGTGGCCTTCGCCTACGGCGAACCGGGCGGGGAGGCTTCCGGCCTGGAGGAGGGCGAGTCCGCGGCCATCGCCGCGGTTCTGGCGCTGGCCGTCGCGGCCCGGGCGCGCCCCGGCGCCGCGTACGGTCCTCGGGGGTCGGGGCTCCTGCGCGCGCTCGACGCAGCCGTCAGCAGCCCTCCGGCCACGATCGCACCCTTGCTAACCAGGCCCGGCCCCTTCCAGTTGGCCGCCCAGCTGCCCGCCGGCGCCGTGCTCGTCGCGGCGGGCGGCGATCCGCTGTCCGGGGGCCGGTCATGGCGGAAGGCGCCACGGCCGTCGCCCTCCGCGGAGGGCGATCCGCTCTTCGCCGCCCTCCTCCCCCTGGTGCCGGGGATCGTGCTGGTCACCGAGGGCCCCGAGCACCGGATCGTCGCGACCAACCCCATGGCCCGGGCGCGCTTTCCAGACCTCTTCGCCGTCGGCGAGAGTCTGGTCCCCCTTCTCTCCCGCTGCGACCCGGCCCACGTGGATGCCCTTGACGACGCCTTCCACAACGGGGTCGGCATCGAGCGCCTCGTGCTGTGCACGCGGGATGCCGGCGCCACCGCGGACCCGACCCTCTGGAGCGTCGCCGTCCGTCCGTACCGCCGCCCGGGCGCGGACGCGCGGGGCCTCGTGCTCGTCGCGACCGAGAGCACCGGTCCCAGGGACCCGGCGGAGGCGGGGGCAGCCCCCCCCGGGGTCTTCGGTGACTCAGTGTTCGACAGTTGCGGCGTCGCGCTGATGCTCATCTCGCTGCCCGAACTGCGGGTGGTGCGCCACAATCCGGCCATGACGCCGCTCCTGGGCGGGGAGGCCGCCCGCCGGGGCGGTGCCGAGGGGATGCGCATCGCGGATCTCGTCGCCCCCGAGACGTGGGAGCAGGCGGGACCGGCCCTCCGGGAGGCCCTGGCCGCCGGCCGGGCGGTGCAACTCGACGAGTTGCGGGCCGTGTTCGCCGGCGCGCCAGAGGAACGGTACTATAGTTGGACCCTCGCCCCCGTGTCGCGCCCCGAGGGGCCGACGCACGTGATCGCCTCGGGGGTGGAGGTGACCTCCCAGGTCCGGGCGCGCAACGCCCTGGAGACGCGGGCCGCGGCGGCGGAGCGGCGGGCCGCCGGGTTGGAGCGGGCCCTGGAGGCCGCCACGGACGGCGTGGCGCTCTTCGACGGCTCGGGGGCCCTGGTGTGGCGGAACGCGGCCTATGCGCGGGTGCGCGCACCCGAACCGGCGGATGAGCAATACCTCACGGTGCAGGTGCCCGCGACGGGCGGACGCCGCCGTTCCTCCGTGTTCGGTCCGGTCGGACGGGCCCTTCTCGGCGAGACGGTCGAGGGGGAGACCTACCTCATGCACATGGAGGACGGGGGCAGCGGCGCCGTGGACGTGTCCGCGTGGCCGCTGCCGGGTCCGGAGGACTCGGTCGTCGGCGCCCTGCTCCTGCTGCACCACCGCGGCGACGAGCGCGGCGAGGCCCGGCGCATCGCCCAACTGATCGGCGTCGCCACCCGGCGCTCCGACGCCCTGGCGGCCGTCATCGGCTCGCTCTCGGACGGGGTCCTGATCACCGACGCCGATGGCTCGGCCCTCCTGGTCAACCGCGCCTACTGCGACCTCTTCGGCGTCGAGGGCGTCCCGCGGGGCTTGGAGGAGCGCATGGCGGCCCTGGACGTCCGCGACCTGGACGGATCGCCGGCCGGGCCGGCGGATTCGCCGGTGGCCTGGGCCCTGCGCGGCCAATCCGTGGTGGCGGCCCGCCAGCGCATGCGGCACGCCCGCGGCCAGGAGATCGTCGTGGAGATCAGCGCCTCCCCCATCCGTGAGGCGGGCGGGCACGTCGCCGGCTGCGTCTGCGTCCTGCGCGACGTCACCCGCGGCCAGCGCCTGATGGAGGAGCGGGATGACTTCATCTCCGTCGCCGCGCACGAACTCCGCACCCCCCTCACCGCCCTGCTGCTGGAGACCCAGTTGATCGAACGGGGCAACGCCCGGGGGGAGATCTCCGGGCGGTGGTCGCCGCACCTGAAACGACTGGCCGCCTCGGCCGAGCGCCTGAAGAAGCTGGTGGACGGCCTCATGGACGTGGGCCGCCTGGAGCGCGGGGTCGTCACCCTCTCCAAGTGTTCCTGCGACCTGTCCCGGCTCGCGGCGGCGGCGGCGGAGCGGTTCCGGAGCCTCCACCCCGACCACCCGCTGGAGACCGAGACGGTGAAGATCACGGCGCAGGTGGACCCCGTGCGGCTGGAGCAGTTGCTCGACAACCTGCTGGACAACGCCGCGAAGTACTGCCCGCCTGGCACCCCCATCGAACTGACGCTGGCAGACGAGGGCGGGCAGGCGGTGCTCGCCGTCGCCGATCGCGGCCACGGCCTGCCGGAGGCCGACCTGGAGCACGTCTTCACCCGGTACTTCCGCGCCCCGCAGCACCCGGCCCGGCGGTATACCGGGCTCGGCCTTGGGCTCTTCCTCGCGCGGCAGATCGCCGAACTCCACGGGGGGGACATTAGCGCCTCCAACCGGCCCGGGGGCGGGTTGCGCGTCGCCGTCCGCCTTCCGGCCGACCCGGACGCCCCGGGCCCCGAATGATCCGGGGGGATCCGCCCGGGGACGCGGGGCGGCCGGCCGGAGGCGCCGGACCCGCTGCGGCAGCCGGGCGGCAGCCCGTCGGCGGCAACCGCACCCGCAAGCGGGGCGACCACCTCGCAGGGCGGATGCGGCTCCCGGAATTGCCCGTCGGCGGCAACCGCACCCGCAAGCGGGGCGATGGCCCCCCCTTACGTCCCGGGCCGTCCGGCCGGCCGTGCGCAGGAACGCTGGCCCGCCACCGGGCGCACGACGCAAAGGCTTAGGGGGTGGAGGTGGGGCGGTGCGCTTCAACCAGTTGGCGGTGTTCTGTCGCGTCTACGAGGACGGCAGCGTCTCGGCGGCGGCCGCCGGGATGCTGCTCAGCCAGCCGGCGGCCAGCATGCAGATCCGCGAGTTGGAACGGGAACTCGGCACCCCGCTCTTCGAACGCCGGGGCCGTCGGCTGCTGCCGACCGCGGCCGGGGAGATGTTCTACGCCTACGCGGCACAGTTGACCGCCGTCCGGGAGGAGGCGGAGGAGGCCGTCGCCGCCCTGCGCGAGGGGCGCACCGGCCGCGTCTCCCTCGGGGCCAGCACCACCGGCGTCATGTATCACCTGCCGCCGTTCCTGCGGGCCTTCGCGGCGCAGGCCCCTGACGTGCGGGTCGAACTGCAGTGCGAGAACACCGACCGCGTCTGCGCCTGGCTGCAGCGGCGGCGGGTGGACGCCGGACTCGTCTGGGGCCCGCTGCACGAGCCCGAGTTCTCGGCCGAAACCCTTGTCGAGAGTGACTTCACGCTGATCCTGCCCATCACGCACCCGCTGGTGGCGGCGACGGCCGGCAGCGGCGCCGTCGGCGGCCCGGACCTGTCCGGCCTACCGTTCATCTTCCAGGAGCGGCAGACCAGCACGCGCCGGTTCGTGGAGGGCGCGTTGCGGGAGGCGGGCGTCGAGCCGGTCGAGGCGATGTCGATGCGCTCGACGGAAGAGGTCAAACAGGCCGTGGAGGCGGGGCTCGGCGCCGCCCTGGTGGCCGCGCGCGCCGTGCAGCGCGAGGCCGCCGCCGGCGTCCTGGCCATACGGAGGCTGACGGGCTGCAACCTGCGCCGGCCGATCGTCCTGGTGACCCGGCCGGAGGGCGAGGCGGTGCCGCCCGCCGTGCGGCGGTTTCTTCGCTTCGCCCGCGCCGAGGGGGAGGGGCTCCTGGCGTAAGCGGCCGGGCCACTCCCCCGCCCCCCCATCCCGCCCGGGAGCAGGCGCGGGTCCCGGCACACAGGGACCCCCCGACCCCGCCCGGAATACCCCCGCGTCCGCATCCTGATCCCGGGGGGCGCACGTCGTGCGGCTGCGAATCCTGACCTGGAACCTGCACATCGCCATCGGCGCGGACGAGCGGTTGGACCCGGACCGCGTCGCGGCGGAGATCCGCGCCCTGAAGCCGGACATCGCGGCCCTGCAGGAGGTCGACGCGTACAAGGAGCGCACCGGCTGGGTCAACCAGTGGAAGTACATCGGGCGCGCCGTGGGTCTTCCCGCCTTCTTCGGCAGCAACGTGACCACCGTGGCGGCCGCGCCGCCACCGCAGGCACCCGCCGCGCACCCAGGCCGCTGGATGCACCAGTACGGGGTGGCCCTGCTGACCTCCCTCCCCGTGCGGTCCGTGGAGAACCACCTGTTGACCTACCGCACCGAGGGTGAGGGCTACAAGGAGCAGCGCGGCTGCCTGGAGGTCGAGACCCGGGACGCCACCCTCCTCTGCACGCACTGGGGCCTGCACCAGGAGGAGCGCCTGGCCCAGGTCCGGGAGGTGCTGGCGCTGGCCGAACGCGCGGACCGCCCGGCCGTGGTCCTGGGCGACCTGAACGCCGTCTCGGTCTCCCCGGAGATCGCGGCGCTACGCGAACGATTCCTCGACGCCGGCGCGGGGGCCGGGCCCACCTTCCCGTCCACGGGCCCGAACCGGCGCATCGACTACTGCTTCCTGCCGCAGACCTGGCGGGTGCTCGGCGCCCATGTCCTGCCCACACAGGCCTCCGACCACTGCCCGCTCCTGGTCGAGGCGGAGACCGAGGGCTAGGCCTGCCCTTTGGGGCTGAGCTCCGGGGCAGGCTAACGCCCCGGAAGCGTGCCGCCTGGTGGTGCTCCCGCCAGGTGGCGGACGCCGGCTTGCGCAGCCCTGGCGAATGAGTGGCGGCTCTGCTAGCCTCAAGCCAGGCGGCGGGTCCACCCCGCCGGCTGGCCCGCCCCGGCAGGGCCGCAGAGGCTCGTCCGCCAGGGCCGGCGGCGGGCACCGGGCGCCAACCCCCGCCCTTCCCAGGCCCGGGGCCCGCTGTCCCCGAAAACGCGGA
>Ga0080006_1143980_pt1 | contig 24175 bp, 18 predicted proteins | sample RS3BMetagenome_FD_69209 | JGI IMG/M metagenome (GOLD analysis project Ga0080006, IMG submission 69209) | Ferric oxide microbial mat and aquatic microbial communities from Rainbow Spring, Yellowstone National Park, USA - RS3B (SPADES... ...
TTCATTAACATAACCAACGTTAAAGTTTGCCATTTTTACCCCTATGGGCAAATAGTACCCCCCCCAGCAGAAATTCAACTGAAACTTAAATTTTTTTATACTTTAGTTAAAAAACCTTATGATTTAGTTATTTAAAAGGGTTTAAATACAGCATTTTTGATATTTTTTAGGATTTAAGAGTTATGTGAGCAGCTTGATCCTAAAAACTATTTCACGGAAACTTCGTAATATCTTTAAGCGATTAAAATTTGACCGTTTCTGACCTCAGGTTGATTTAATCGCTACCAAAGTCTTTAAATTTGGCTAGATTTTACAAACCCTAAATCTGCTAAGTTAACCAACACCAAAAAAACCTACCGGATTTTTGTTGGGCTAAAAATACTCTCCTGTAGTTAGCAAAGCGAGATTTTTTTAAGCTCACAGCCTCTTAATTAATGAACCTTATCTTTTTGATAATTTGCTCAAAAAATTTAGATCAAAAAACTCTAGATAAAATACCTGGATTTTTAACTTTCAATTTCCTTTATAATTACATGAAATTACTTTTTGCTTTGACTAACTGATAGACAGAGCTATAAACTGATTAATCAGTCAATAAGATGAAAGGCGATCTATGACAGAACCACAAAACGTTTTACCAACTCAATTAGGTGCATTTATTAACGGCGAATTTCACTTAGAAGGTCCTCGTTTTGAAGTTATTAATCCTGCAACTGGAGAGATATTAGCTAAACTACCTAGCTCCTCTGAAGAGCTGGTCAAAAAGGCAATTCAAAGTGCGGCAAGTGCTTTTGAGAACTCCTGGGCAAATATGTCACCTGGAAGGCGCCAAAAAATCCTTTTAAAGCTAGCAGATTTATGTGAGGAAAATCTTGAAGATATTGCAAAACTAGAAACCCTAGATAACGGTGTACCTCTTAGCATAGTTAAAAACTTTTCAGCAGCAGCCTTAGTTAAGAACTTACGGTATTTTGCAGAGTGGATTGATAAATATCCAGGCGAGGTAGTCCCGTTAAGCACAAATAAGGCCTTTGATTATGCCATAAGGGAACCTTATGGAGTGATGGCTATATTGACTGCTTATAATACGCCTTCTTTATTTTTAGGTTCTAAGGCAGGCCCGGCACTTGCCATGGGCAACACAGTTGTTATAAAGCCATCTCCACTTGCAAGTTTAACCGCAATTAAATTCGCAGAATTAAGCCTGCAAGCTGGAATTCCGCCAGGTGTGATTAACGTAGTATTAGGAGGCAATGATGTTGGCAAATGGCTAGTGTCAAGCCCATTAGTAAATAAAATTAGCTTCACTGGTTCTAGAGCAGCTGGCAGTGAAATATTAAAGGCTGCAGCTGTTAATTTAACACCAGTTGCTTTAGAGCTTGGAGGTAAATCTCCTGATATTATCTTTTCTGACTTTCCTGTTAAAAAAGCTGCGGGCCCGATTGCCTTAGGTGTATTAGCCCTTACAGGCCAAGCATGTGTTGCAGGATCAAGAATATATGTGGAAAAAAATTCATACGATGATCTTTTAGATCAACTTATAAAAACAGCTGAGATGCTTCCAATTGGTGACCCATTTAATCCCACTACTGTATTAGGCCCACTTATATCAGAACAACACAGAACTCGGGTAGAAAGTTATTTAGATGTTGCAAAAAAGCAAGGAGCCTCATTAATTCACGGTGGAGAAAGACCTAGTGGAGACCTTGAAAAAGGCTTTTACCTTAAACCTGCCATAATTGCCGGAATCAATGAAAACTCACCAGTAATGCAAGAAGAAATTTTTGGACCAGTTGCCTGTATTACCCCATTTGAAGATGAGGATGACTTAATTAAAAAAGCTAACAGTACCCTTTACGGACTTGCAGCCGGAGTTTGGACAAGAGATATTGCTAGAGCCCATAGGCTTGCAAAAGCACTTCGAGCTGGAACCATTTGGATAAACAGTTACGGACAGGTTCCACACAACGCCCCGTTTGGGGGATATAAGCAGTCTGGATTTGAAAGAGAAGGCGGACGTTGGGCACTTGAGCTAGCTTCCCAAGTAAAAAATGTTTACATCGATTTAAATTAAAGGAGCACACAATGAAAACTGGGTTTGCTATGGTAATGGAAGAACCACAAAAGCCTCTTGTAAAAAAAGAGTTTCCCTTGCCAACACCTAAAGAAGGAGAGTTATTAGTTGAAGTTGTCCAAACAAATATCTGTGGATCTGATCTTCACTTGTTTAAAGGTGAAATGGCACCTGGATTTCCTAAGGATGTCATCTTAGGCCATGAGATGGCTGCAAGAGTTGTTGAAATAGGGCCAGGTGCTGAAACAGACTCAAACGGGACACCTTTAAAACCCGGAGATGAAATTGCCTTTAGGTACTTTGAGCCCTGCATGCACTGTGGATCCTGTGCGCGCGGCCGCTATAACCAGTGCCTAACTTCATTGGCATCAGTCCTTAGACCTGCTTCTGTAGCGCCCCACTTTGTCGGAGGGTTTGCCACTCATTATTTAGTTACAAGAAATCGCACCAGATTCAAACTTCCAGAAGGAGTAAGTGCAAAGTTAGCTGCTGGTGCAACATGTGCTTTATCTCAAGTACTATATGGCATAACAAAGGCCGACCTTAAACCACTTGAATCCGTGGTGATACAAGGATGTGGTGGTTTAGGCTTATATGCAGTAGCTTTAGCTAAACATTTAGGGGCTCATCCAGTTATTGCTATAGATATGCATCCGTCTCGATTAGAGGCTGCCAAAAGCTTTGGAGCTGATTTTGTAGTTAATGCAAGTGAAATTACTGAACCAAAAGAAAGAACTAAGGCAGTAATGGATTTAACACAAGGCTGGGGAGGTGATCTTGTAATTGAAGTAGTTGGGCGGGCCTCAGTCATTCCTGAAGGACTTCGCATGTTAGCCAGAGGGGGTCGCTACCTTGAGATGGGATCGATCGTACCAAGAGACTATGCCAAAGTTGATGCATCTATTTTGGTCGGAGCAAATCAGTCAATTATCGGAGTATCTTTATATGATGATGCAACGCTTTTAAAGGCATTGGAATTTTTAAAGCATACAACCGCTCCCGTAGAGAAACTAGTAGGACAGTCATTTTCTTTAGAACAAGCAAACGACGCACTTCAAAGAGCTGACGCACTTTCAAAACAAGCTGTAAATGTCTCAAGAGTAGCAATTTGTCCACACCTGGAGGATTAAAATGGATTTAAAAATTCCAGCCGAACACGAAGCATTATTAGAAGCATGTAAAGCGTTTTCAAAACGTCATTTAAGCCAAAACTATAGGACCTTTGAATCACAAAAACGTTTAAGCGATGAAGCAGTTAAAGGATTTAACGAGCTTTCATTAAATGAGCTTTACATAAAATTCCCTCAAGAAAACCAAGAAACGCTAGCGGCAACATTAGCAACTTTTGAACTTGCTTCAGTTGATGCTGGCTGGCTGTTTTATTATAACAATCCAGGACCAGCCTCAGGAGCCGCATTAATTGCAACCTCATCTGAACCGCTAAAAAATTTAATGAGTAATCCTATGAGTATTTTTCTAACTGAAGAAAACTTTTTAGGCTTTGGGGTTAGCACCACTGATGACATAAAAGATAAAGAGTTTATAGGCTTTGGTGCAACCGGAGCCCATCACTTGCTAATAGCAACAAACTCCTCTCTTATATATGTTGGCCCAGATGACTGCCAATTTAAAGAATTAAGATTAGGTGCATTTGATGCATCAGCCCCAGTTAAAATAACAGTTAAAGAAACTACTACAATACAAACCCCTGTTGATTTTTCAACGCTAACATTCATAAAATCTTATGCACGCCTTTTCACATCCTCAGTAATGCTCGGAGCAGCTAGTGGAGCTTTGGAGCATGCAATAGCTTATGGAAAAGAACGCATTGTCTTTAATTTGCCGGTTTTAGGACATCAGGCAAATGCCTTTTCAGTAGCAAAATGTAAATCAATGTTAGAAGCTTTAAAGACAAAGCTCACAGTTGCTGCATCGCTATTCCCACAAGAGCTAAGCTCTGCAAAAGCCTTAAATTTATTTTCTTGGTTAGCATCAAGTCTATATATCCAAGCAATTGAAGCAGCCAAGCATGTTACTGACGTGGCCGTGTTGTTACTTGGTGGACACGGATACATGGAGGATGAACCAGTAGAAAAATACTGGAGAGAGGTTAGAACATGTTCGCTTTTTTATGGAGGAAGAGACTCAGCAATGCAAGATTTGCAACAATTGTTGGAATTAGTAAGTGATCCAATGGTGGTTTAAATGAATATAGAAATTTCAAAATCAACAAAAGATGCAATTGAATTGGTTCGAATTATCGGCAAAGAGTATTTGCGTCCTCTTGGATTAGAAGCTGACAGGTTAAAGCGTCCTATTCCTAAAGACCATCCTTTTTATTTTATGGTTGCAAAAAGCGGTTATATGACCCAAGGCATGGGCTCTGAAGAACCTAAAACATCAAAAAGCTCTTCACACTCTGAAGGCTCAGTGCGCTCTGTATTAGTGGCCGAAGAAGGATCTTACTGGGACAGGGGCGCACTTGTGTCTTTGCCTGGACCAGGCCTTGGTGGCCCACCTCTTGCCAGAATGGGAACGCCAGAGCAAAAAGAAAGGTTTTTTGCTCCTTTTAGACAAAAAGAAAGACCTGTTTGGGCAGCTTTTGCCATGACGGAACCAGGAGCAGGGAGTGATGTGGCTAGGATTACCACTCGAGCTTTTAAAACTAAAGGCGGCTGGGTTTTAAAAGGTCAAAAAATGTATTCATCAAATTCACCAAGGGCCGAATGGGTAGTGGTTTTTGCCACAATCGATCCAGATTTAAAAAGGGCAGGACACAGAGCTTTCATAGTCGAAAAAAACACACCTGGTTTTGAAATCTTACGAATTGAACACAAGATGGGCTTAAGAGCATATGAAACTGCTACTTTTAGCCTCGATGAATGTTTTGTTCCTGATGAAAACCTCTTAGGCGAAGAAAGCTATTATGAAAGCAGCCAACAAAAAGGCTTTGAAGGAGCAATGGCGGCTTTTAACTCCACAAGACCAATAATTGCCTCCATGGCCGTTGGAATTGCGAGATGTGCATATGACTTAGCAAAAGATGCTTATAAAGATATAGCAATTCAAGCATTTAGGCGAAAAGAGACTGTCTTAGAAAAACTTGTTGAAATGCGAGCAACTATTGAATCTGCTAGGTGGGCATGCCTTAAAGCTGCTTTCATGGCTGACGCTCATATTCCAAATGCTATGGAAGCTTCAATTGCCAAAGCTTACGCTCCCCCTAAATCATTAGAAGTAGTTGAAACAGCATGTGAAATTTTAGGAGAGGCAGGACTGTTAAATGACTCAATTGCAGAAAAACTAGCAAGAGATGTTAAAGCTCTTGATATCGTAGAAGGGACACAACAAATTCAGCGCAGAGTCATTTCAAAACATTTAGGGCTTGTACTAACTAGTTCTGAATAAACTTTTTATTTATCTCTTAAAAACAACCATGACTTGTCAAGCTCTTTAACTGATTTACATCCAAGTAAAACCATATCTGTTATTAACTCTTGTTTAAAAATTTCCAAAATACGCTCTATCCCCTTTTGACCTGCAACTGAAAGCCCGTATAAATAAGGACGCCCTATCATAACAGCTGAAGCACCTAAGCAAAGTGCTTTAATTACATCAGTACCAGTTCGAATACCGCTATCTAATATTACAGGCACACTTTTTGAAACCTGATCAGCAATTTCAGAAATTACTTCAATTGTTGGCGGAGCCCCTTCAAGCTGTCTCCCGCCATGATTTGACACAACAATGCCATCCGCACCGTTATCAACTGCTCTCTGGGCATCCTCTTTGGTTAAGACACCCTTAATTATTAGATATTTGTCCCAGCTATTTTTAATTAATTTAATATCATCCCAACTAAATGGGGATGCTGCCATTTTAAGCATATCTTTAGCCATAAATCCCGACGATGGATTTTTACGCATTTTAACAAAGTCACTTAAAGTACCGTAAGTCCATTTTGGTTTAGATAAAATTTGATATAAAAGCTTTGAAGCATTCCTTAAATTGATATTTATTGGAGGTTTTACACCATTAATAGCATCTCTTAAACGATTACCAAGCTCAGGCGTATCAACTGTAACTACAAGAGCTGAAACATTCGCTTGATAAGCGCGATCAATTAATTGTTTAATTTCTTCTTGGCCCTTTGATGCATATAACTGAAACCACAAATTATTACTTTTTAAATCCTGGGTTACATCCTCTAAAGATGTTCCAGCAACAGCACTTAAAACACTGATTGTTTGAAACCTTTCTGCTGCTTTAACTGCACCCAGAGCGCCATCAGGATTCATTATCTTAACTAAACCACAAGGAGCCAGTAATATTGGCATAGAGAGCTTAAAGCCTAACAGCTCAGTTTCAAGTTCAGGTGTAAAGCTACCTTGCACCATTTTTGGCTTAAAAAATATTTTCTGAAACGCTTTTCTGTTATTAAGCATTGTGATTTCTTCATCAGCTCCGCCTTCTATATAATCAAATATCACCTTAGGCAATACCCTTTGGGCAAGATCTCGTGCTTGACTCACACTGTAAAAAGTTTTAGATGTCACAAATTACAAATTACCAAAAAAAGAAAACAAATTTTTATTTAAAACTTTTAAATTTAACTGCACTAGATAGCACGTGCTCTTTTAATCAATCGCAAATGATTAACACAATTTTTTTCCTAAACACTTTCGTCACAACATGAAAACTACCTTAAAAAATATCAACTATTTATCTTTAGGATTAAGATAATGTTATTTTTTAACATCAACAAGATAACAACTGCAGTTACTAATGACCAAAACCACTAATAATAAAACATTAATTGCCTTAAAGTTTTTTGCTGTTTTTTAAAACCTTTAAAAGTGCTATGCCGCCTTAGGATGCAGGACATAATGATCTTTTCATACATTTAAAAGCATCAATAGCTAAGATCTCAAACCTTAAATTGCCTAGGTGTAAAAAACAGAAAAGTTTTTGTTAGAGTTCAATTTATTTTTAAATAATAACTTAGCCGCACCAGTATCTGGTAAGAAATAAAATTTTTCATCAATCATACATCCCTTTAAAAAAAGACTGTTTTATAAAGGAAATCTCTTAGCAAAAAATGATTTAAGCCCGCTACAGTACCCACAACTACAAACTACAGCCTAGTACTTTAAATTCCTAAAGGGGAACCTGTTTATTTCAAGCTAATTTTGAACCATCCTTGCAATTTAAAAAAATTATCAGGGCTTTTTAAGCTATTACTCAAAGTTACACCAGATTAGGTCCAAATTTTTTAAGATGATAAGCTATTGACATGCTTGTAGATTACGCTGAATTTAACTCTGTAATTGGCAACAATTTGTATGAAATTGACCCTAACTTAAGACAAATCTTTGACCGAAGTTTGCAGGGACCTGAAAGGCAAACCGCAGAGGTGGTCGCAAATCAATTTGGTGAGCTTTTAGGAAAAAAAATTGCTGCACGTTCTGAAGTCGTAGATAAAAACGGACCAATTTTAAAAACTTATGATAATTGGGGGCAGAGAATAAGTGAAGTACAACATCATCCCTATTGGAATGAAAATAAAGCAGATTTAGTTCGCAATGGGTTTTGCAACCTTCCAAAGGCTTTCGGAGCACCTGTTGCAGGAGTTGTAATTGCAAGCGTTAACTATTTGTTGTCTCAATGTGATACTGCGCTTTTGTGCGCACTTGGTATGACAACTGCCGCTGCAACGATTGCTCAACTCCATGCACCACTTAATATAAGAGACCAAATAGTAGCAAGGCTTACTTCAATTGACCCAGATGAGGCATGGGAAGCAGGAATGTTTTTAACTGAGCGCCAAGGCGGCTCCGATGTTGGGGCCAATACCACAACCGCTTACCCTGATGGAGATGACTGGCGCATATATGGAGAAAAATTTTTTTGCTCTAACGTAGATGCTGAAATCTTTGTGGTTTTGGCGCGGCCGGAAGGAGCTCAACCAGGTTCTCGAGGGCTTGCTACTTTTCTAGTGCCGCGCAAATTGCCAGACGGAAGCGATAACGCATTTGAAATTAAACGGCTAAAGCCGAAATTAGGTACCGTTGGCGTTCCTACAGGAGAGGTTATATTAAATGGTTCACTTGCATGGCTTGCACATTATGAAAAGCCAAAAGCATATGAAGAATCCTCAATAAATCTAGCGCGCGATCAAAAAGGAATTGTGCGCATGATGGAAATGGTTAACGCATCTCGTTTTGGGGTTGCGCTAATGGGCCTAGGAATTCATCGTAGGAGCTTTTTAGAGGGCGCGATTTATGCAGCTAAGCGTTTTCAATTTGGCAAAAGAATCGACTCATATCCCATGATTAGAGAAAGTTTAGTTAATGCTTTAGTTGATTTAGAAGGGGGGATGGCATTGACTTTCCAGCTGGCAAACTTAGAGCGCCTTGGTAGGGATGACACGCTATTTTTAAGAAGGATTATGATACCAATGGCTAAAATGCGTGCCACCAGAAAGGCACTTTTACATACATCGGCTTGTCTTGAGGTGCTTGGTGGCAATGGTTACATGGAAGATTGGCCTATGGCTCGCCAACTTAGAGATGCCCAATGTCATCCAATATGGGAAGGAACTGAAAATATTCTTGCTATTGACGTAAGGCGAGCTATGAGAACAGCTAATTGCCACGAAGTTCTTTATTCCTACCTTGATGAAGTAATAAACAGCGCACCAAATCAACCAGCTTTTGATAAACCAGTTGAAATAATGACAAATGCTTTAGATATCATTAAGAAATCAACCGACCAAATTCTTGGATCTGATGAAAAACTATCAGATACGCAAGTTAAAAGATTTGCAAACTACCTAGGAGATTTATGTCAAGCTGTAGCGCTTTTAAATGAAGCAAAACACGATGCAACCAAACTTCAAGATTATCGCAAAGCATTAATACTGTCGGTATTTACAGAACTTAATTTACAAGACAGTAGGACTAATTCACTCTTGCATCCTGACATGCGCCCTGTGGAGCTTTTTGAACCAATTATCCGTTATGGCACACTTAAGTCATCTGATATCTGTTAACACTTACAGAGTTCTGAAATTCACAAAGATGAACTAAAACCCTACTTGCTTGATTCACTTTTCCTAAGCTAGCTAATTACAACGCTATAGGCGTTGTAATGCTCTATTACTATGAGCTTTACGCTTAATAACAATCTAAACATAGCAATTAACAAATGTTTTAACATCGGTAGTACAAATTAATATTAAGAGCATTGGCCTTGAAAATCTTTTTAAAACAATTAAGTTATCCTAAAATTTCTATTTTAATGTAGCAAGTAAATTCAATAAAGCCAACCTGAACCAATACTGGTTACTTATCGCTTTGCCAAGTTTAAACCTGGACTAATTGCGGATTTCTCCTCTAGGAGTGTGCCCCTCGTCTTTAAAAAAAATAAAGTACCAACACTGTCAAAATGCTTAAAGCAAGCATATATCAGATAAATTTTACTAACACTTAAACACAATGTATTTAGTTTAAAAAACTTATCACAAAAACTTTTCGGCTGCGATCCGCTTCTTATTTAAAAAGTAGTTTTTTAATCGGCATTAACTAACCTACGTAGCAGCGCCCAATAGTATCTCAATCTCTTAGTCATTCTAAAAGTTTTGGTGTTATAGATATCAGATATTGTTTTGCGTAATTCTTGCATTTCTTTTTCTGTTTTTTTAATATCGTTTAACCAGAGTGTTTTTTGTCTCTCAAAGTTTTGTGTAAAAGCTTCTAGATTTCCATTTTTGTATAAATCAGCGTAGAAAGTTCCTAATGCAGATAAGGTCTCTTCTAGGGTATTAATCCGAGTAGCTATGATTCTTTCAGGAGTTACCTCAGACTTTGTCCAAAATGAAATAATTAATGGGTTTTGATTAAGGCTTTTGATACTAACAGTACCTAAATGGCTCATATCCTTAATATCGGGGGCCAAATCTTGTGAAAGAATGACAAGGATTGCTTGTGTATCTAAATTGTCAGATTGCTCTTTTAAAAATTCTGACACTTGGGCCTTATCAATTAGTAAAGCTAGGTCAATTGGTTTGTTATTTGCCTCTGAAGCCAGTTGTGCACCTAAGCGCTTAACTACAAACTCTTCTAACTTTGGTTTTAAACTTTCATAGCGATTGGTTATCCCTATATAGACCGTAGGATGTTTTGTGTTAACCAAGGAAATAATATGAGCAACTAAAGCTGAGATAAGCTCATTAGTAGTTAAATCACTCATCTTGGCAATATTAACACAGCTATTAAAACCTTTAACAACTACCAACTCTGTCCTATTAATTTGTTTTAAGTCTGATGATTCTTTTGGTTTAAAAAGCTAAATGAAGACCGTATGTAATTAGCAAGGCTAGATTTAGCTTTTGACTTAAGCATATCATAAAATAAGTGTCCCGTCTGAATAACAGACCTTTCTAAAGTCTCATGTGCACTTATTACATTAGCAAGGTCTTCTAACACATCACGCGTATTACTTAGTAATTCATAATCATGACACACTTTATAAATGTAATTTTCAAAGGTCTCTATAGTGTTTTTCCATCTCCAAGTAACATCTTGTTTTTCTGACACTACAAAACGGTTTTCTAAAATCTCCCTTACGGCTAATTTCATAGAGCTGAAATCACTCACAGTAAAAACATTTTTATCCCAGCCTGTGCCTTTTAATTGCTCAAGGAGTTCTCTAACAACTTCACTACCAAAGGATATAACCCTTTTTCCAGCAGCTAGTGATCTTATCAACGGAAATCCAAAACCTTCATAAAATGAAGGGAAAACAATAAATTTTGCATTTTTATAAAGCCACGCAATCTCCCCTTCTGGCAAAAGGCCAGCTTTAACTGAAACAACATTTTTTGGTGGATCACCACGATAACCAATGGCCACAAATGATTGGTCACTGAATTCTTGGGCCAAATGATCAATTGTTGGATTTACCATTTTATGCTCATAATGATTGCCTATAACTAAAATATAATCTGCTTGTGTTACATATTGGGGTTTAACTGGTGGTGCATTAAATTGGTATTCAAGTGGATCTATTGAGGGCATTGCTACAAAATCATATTGGGGCAGAGCCCTGTTAAATCTTTTATAAAAATTTTGCCTCGCATATTTACTTAAAAAAGCCATACTTGTGGCGTGCTTTCCTACAAATTGCCAAAGCTCTTTTAATCTGACATTTTCATTGTCAATATATAAACAATCAGTAGCAATGTTATCAAGAAAATAAACCATGTGATATGCGCCTAACTGCCATATGCGAGCTGTCTGTATCCAATTAAATGGCTGCGCAAAGCTAACCACTATAGCAAAAGCATGCTTAATCCAATTAAATCCATCAGCTAAAGGGAACAAATACGTAAGGTCATTTAAATCATGGAATTTTAATGCTTCAGGCTCAGCTAATATAGAGATCTTAAATTTCTCATTAAAGGATTGCGAGCAAATGATTTCTTTCATTAATGATTTCACTAATTCAAACGTGCCGTTATAAAAAGGCTTCAAACAAGTTAAATCAAGTAAAACTGAAGGCCTATGAGAGGATAACAAGAGCTCAGATGCTACCCTTTCATATGTTCTTTGCGCAGAACCAAAATATTTTGCAATCGATGGATAATACTCAGGATAACGATCGCGCAAAATTTGAGAGTGTCGCTTTTCTAAAAAAATTGCTTTTTTTTCAAAGGACTTTGAAGACCCATGAAATACCCAAGCTTTATTGGCTAATAAGCAAATAAAGCCAATTCGATTTGCACGCATTATTAAATCATTTTCTTCATTGTAACCAGGTGAAAATGCCTCATCAAAAACTCCCACAAGTTTAAGAACTGAATTTTTTATAAGTAAACAAAATCCAGGAACCGTCGGTACAATTTGATAACGCTCTAAATAAGCAGAAGTTATTTTAAATAACTCATAACCTAACTTTTCATCACATTGTTCACCTTCTAAATACCAAGGAATAGAAGCAAGGGAGGCATTGTTTGATCTTGGAGCTACAAATCCAATCTTTTCATCAATTTCTAACACGCTTAACATTTCCGTAACCGCCCCTTTTGTAAATATGGCGTCAGAATTTAAAACCAAAGCATGGCAACCTTTTGATAGTGCTTTTAAAAGGCCTTTGTTTGCTGATTTAACAAAACCTAGGTTTTCCTCATTTTCAATAAGCTCGCAACTTATATTCATTGATTCAAGATCCGATTTAAAGCCTTTTAAGGCTAAGTTGTGACTTTCATCCTGTGGGGAATCATTAACAATAGTCACATGAACATCTAAGTTAACAAGCTCCTCAGATATTAAGCGAAACGCCATAGATTGAGCCTTAACAAGCTCAGTTTGTTTATAAAAAGGAATTATTATATCTAATGCCATGACTAAATTCTTTCTTACAATAAGCGTTGCTTAGTTAATTATACTTAAAATCTCCACGAACTATGAAGTTTTTTCATTTACTAAGAAAAACATTTTAAAAGCTCAACTAATAAACTTCATTAAATTTACAGCAACATCACTTAAAAGAATCAATGAAAAGTTAAACTAATTTATTGCTTCAGTCTTAAACTTTTAACATATTTAAATGCTTAGCGCATTCATCAAAGAGCTATTTTCCTTGTAGTTCTTAATATATTTTGTCAAGTGCAAATATTGCTCTTATTTGAAGTAATCCTTAGTTTGAGTATACTTTGGAAGGTGTTTAAACATTGAGCATCACCAAATAATAAGCTTATTGTAATTATTTTTAATCAAAATAAACTAAAGATATTTAATATAATGCAAATTGTTATAAAAATCTTTTTAAGTTTCTGTGTCGCAATTGCCTTTAAAGACTCACATTGCGCCCTCGGCAGGACTTGAACCTGCGCACCCGGCTCCGGAGGCCGGCGCTCTATCCCCTGAGCTACGAGGGCTAAATAAAGTACTAATTAAAAACGTTATTAGTCCTCCAATAACCCTAAAGAAATGACAGCTTCACGCTCCTCAAGAAGCTCCTGTGTTGTAATTTTTATCTTTTGCATAGCAAATTCATTATGTTCAATGTTTTCAACAATCTTGTAGGAATCATTATTAACTATGATAGGAAATCCAAATTGAAGACCTTCTGGAATAGAGTACTCACCGTGAGAAACAACAGCAAGCGATACCCAGTCATCAGAAGGTGTTGGGTTAATAATTGATCTTACTGAATCAATTACTGCATTAGCTGCTGATGCTGCCGATGAAGCCCCTCGTGCTTTAATTATTTGGGCACCACGCTGCTGGACAGTTGTAATAAAGTCTTGCTGTAACCAATTAATATCCTTGATCACCTCTGTGGCTAAAGCTCCTGAAATCTCAGCATGGTAAAAATCAGGATATTGTGTTGAAGAATGATTACCCCAAATCGCAATTTTTTTAACTTCACTTGAGTGAACTTTTGCCTTTTTTGCTAACAACGACTTGGCCCTATTTTGATCTAACCTTGTCATGGCAAACCAGCGATCTTCAGGTACGTCCTTGCCTGCATGCCTTGCAATTAGGCAATTTGTGTTACAAGGATTGCCAACCACTAATATCTTTACTGAGTCATCTGCGTACTGTGATATTGCATGACCTTGAGGAACAAATATTTTGCCATTGACTTCAAGTAAATCTTTTCGCTCCATTCCTGCTTTTCTTGGCACAGAGCCAATTAACAAAGCAAACTGAACTCCGCTAAATCCGTATTTTAAATCTGAGGTGATATCTACCTTTTCTAAGAGTGGAAATGCGCAATCATCTAGTTCCATTACAACACCTTCGAGAGCGCCCATAGCTTGCTCGATTTCAATTAAACTAAGCTCAACTGGCTGGTGGGGACCAAACATTTCACCAGCTGCAATTCTAAAAACTAATGAATAACCTATTTGGCCCGCAGCTCCAGTTACGGCCACTTTGATTGGCTTATTTTCACTCATTCATACCTCCTTAATAAAGTCAAATATTTCCGTTATTTTCCTTACAAGCGCTTAATTATTGCCTCGGCAAATTTTGAACAGCTTACCTCGGTAGCATCGTCGGTTAATCTAGCAAAGTCATAAGTAACAATTTTGTCTGAGATGGTTTGCTCTAAGGCTCTAGTAATGTCAGAAGCTGCCTGCTGCCATCCAATATGTTCTAACATTAAAACACCAGAAAGAATCAAAGAACTGGGATTTGATTTATCAAGACCTGCATATTTTGGTGCCGTGCCATGAGTTGCCTCAAATATGCCATGTCCTGTGACGTAATTAATGTTAGCCCCTGGAGCAATGCCAATACCTCCAACTTGAGCCGCTAGTGCATCAGAAAGATAATCTCCGTTTAAATTTGTCGTTGCAATTACATCAAAATCCTCAGGGCGTGTAAGCACTTGCTGCAAAGTAATATCTGCAATGTTGTCTTTAACTAATAGCTTTCCTTTTGGATCCCCATCGCAGTCCTCAAAACTAACTGCAACATCACTGAATTCTTCCTTAACTAATTCATATCCCCAGTTGCGAAAAGCTCCTTCGGTAAACTTTTGAATATTGCCCTTATGTACTAATGTGACAGACTTTCTTGAGTGCTTAAGGGCATAATTTATTGCTGCTCTGATTAAGCGCTTTGATCCAGTAATTGAAACCGGTTTAATACCCACTCCGGAATCTGGCCTTAGATTAAAACCCATTTCTTCATTTAAAAAAGAAATTAATTTTTTAGCTTCTTGGGTTCCTTCTTTTACTTCAAAACCAGCATAAACATCTTCAGTATTTTCACGGAAAATCACCATATCAACTTTCTCCGGATGCTTAACCGGTGAAGGTACCCCTTTAAACCACCTAACTGGCCTTAAACACACATATAAATCTAATACTTGTCTTAAAGTTACATTTAACGAACGAATTCCTCCACCCACAGGTGTGGTTAATGGACCCTTGATCCCAATTAAATATTCTTTGAAAGCTTCAACAGTTTCTTCAGGAAGCCAATCTCCTGTCTCTTTAAAGGCCTTTTCCCCAGCAAGAACCTCTTTCCATGAAATTTTTTTTCCATATTTTTCAACAGCTGCATCAATGACACTCTGGGCAGCGGGCCAAATATCAATACCAATTCCATCTCCTCGGATAAATGGAATAATTGGTTCTTCTGGAACATTGAAAGTACCATCAGGATTTTGGGTAATTTTTTCAGCCATATTTTAAACTCTAGCCATCAAAAAATGCCTATTACCAATTACAATATGTATCATTTAATTTGTTAATAATTAATCGACATGACGCCAGTAAGAATTTGTTACGTTTGCACAGGAAATATTTGCCGTTCTCCAATGGCTGTAAGCGTTACTAAAGAAATGGCTTTCAAGAAAAAACTTGAAATCATCACACAATCACGCGGTGTAGCTGGATGGCACGCGGGCGATGAAATGGATAAACGGGCCCAACAAGCGCTTTTGAAGCGTGGTTATAAATACATTGACCACAGGGCTAAGAAAATAACTGCTGAAGATTTTAAAGCCTTTGAACTTTTAATTGCTATGGACTCCGGACATTTTATGGAACTTAGTGTATTAAAAAGCAGGCTTTTAGGAATTAAAAAACCAAATGATGGCTTACCAAGGATCATAAAATTTACCCATTTTTTAAATCCCCCTTTAAAAGACACAGACGTACCTGACCCTTATTATGGGACTCAAAAAGATTTTGATAAAGTACTTGATTTAATAGAACAAGGCGTCGAAAAGATACTTTTTAACATTGAAAATAATGATAATTTAAATCTCGCTTCAAACTAGTTAAATAAAATGCTCGCAGAGATAAAAAAATTTGAAAACAAATATTACAAAGGACCTATTGAAATAAAAGGCGAGAAGATTTTCATTAAAGCAGATCCTTATCTGCCTTCAGAGTTATTTCAAGCTGAAGCAAAAGGGCTTAACTTATTAAAAGAATCTCAAAGCGTTAAAGTACCAGAGGTATTAGCGGTTGGCAAAAACTTTATTGCCACAAAATACATTAATGGCTTTAGCGCAAAAGAATCCGTAGCCTATGATTTAGGCATCCAGCTTGCAAAGTTACATAAAAACAAAGCCGAATTCTTTGGCACCAGTTGGCCACTTTTTATTGGATCAATTGAACTACCTCAATTAATCGTTTATTCTTGGCAAGACTATCAAGAAAAAATTAGGTTATATCCGCTGTTTAAAACTATTTCATCACAAAAATTACTTGGCAAAAAAGAGCTTGACCTTTTTAATACTCTCTTGGAAAACCTGGCTAAAATACCTCATCCAGCTAAAGCTGCATTAGTACATGGAGATCTTTGGGGAGGAAATATTATTTGGACCAATTCCAATGCATATTTAATTGATCCGAGTGCACATTATGGAGATCCAATGTGTGATATAGCAATGATGCAAATATTTTGTCCTAACTTTATTGACTTAATTCTTAAAGGCTATGTTGAAATCGCAGGACCTTTTGATGAATTTAAAGCAGACATTGAGCTGAATAAAACTTTTTATTTAGCCGTTCATTTAATTCTTTTTGGCTCAAGCTATGAAGCATCATTAATGAGATCAATTAAAAACGCCTTACGGATTTAATCCTAAAGATCTATAAATCTCCCTAGTTGCAGCTGATCTATTTAAAGTATAAAAATGTAGTCCTGGAGCATTTAAATTTAAAAGTTCACTGCATAGTTGCGCAGAAATTTCAATGCCTAATAACCTAACCTTTTCTTTAGAGTCGGCTTCAGAAACACCTTGGTCATAAGCTTTTTGCAGTCTTAACTGTATTTCTTTTGGTACCTCCGCGCCCATTTGGGCCATTCTAGGAATAGAACTTAGAGAGGTAATTGGCATTATGCCTGGAATAACAGGTTTAGTTATTTTTAATTTTTTCAAATCCTCGATTAACCCAACATAATCATCAAGCCTAAAGAAAAATTGAGTAATGGCAAAATCAGCTAGCGATAGCTTAGAAGCTAAATACTCCCTATCTTGCGTTAAACTTATAGAGCGCGGATGACCAAGAGGATGGGCTGCTACACCAATTGAAAATCCTCCTATAGCACGGGCTAACTGGACTAATTCAATTGCATACTTAAGTTCTCCAGCTTGCTCTTCTGGATTTTCAGGAGGATCCCCACCTAAAGCCATAAGGTTTTCAACACCAGCTTTTCTGAAGTCAACTAAAATCTCTGCAAGTTCTAATCGGGTATGGGCCACGCAAATTAAATGCGCCATTGGATTTAATGAGGTGGTCTTAAGCATCCCAACCACAAGATTATATGTCCTTTCCCTAGAAGACCTTCCACCCCTATAGGTGACTGAAACAAAAGAAGGCTTTAATGGTTCTAATTCTCTTAGTGTTCTAACAAGTAGATCATGCTCAGCTTGATTTTTAGGGGGGAAAAACTCAAAAGAAAAGGTCTGACCTTTTTGGAGTAGTTCTGATATTTTTGTCACTGTAGATAAATTAACAAATTTAACTAAATAAGTCTTTTATTTGCCAATTAAAGCCTTGCTGCTTATAAGCTGCCTGAGTTAGGTTAGCAAACAACATAGCTACAGTTACTGGACCTACTCCGCCTACTCTCGGTGTAATCATACTCGCTACTTCTTGAACTGTCTCATCAACATCAGGCAAAAGTTTCTTGCCTTCATAACGAACCCCTGCCCCAATTACAACCGAACCCGGCTTAACATGCTCGGGCTTAATTAAATATGGCGATCCTGCTGCTGCAATTAAGATATCTGCCAACTTCGTGTAGTTATATAAATTTGGCACCCCTGAATGCACCAAAGTAACACATGCATTGGCGTTAGCTCCCTTTTGCGACAACAGTATTGACAGCGGCCTTCCAATTGTCATTCCTCTTCCAACTATGACAACATGACGCCCTGAGATTTGAACTTTGTAAAAGGAGAGCATTGCTTGAATCGCAAGAGGCGTACAAGCAACCATGCAACCAACGCCTTGAGCAAGCCTACCTAAATTCAAAGGGTGTAGACCATCAACATCTTTATCTGGGCTTAATAATTCAATTGCTGCTTCATAACTGAGATGAGTTGGAATTGGATACTGAATCAATACCCCATCAATCCTATCATCTCTGTTAATGTTTTTTATTAGTTCATTTAATTCATCTTGTGATGCTGTTTTTGCTAAATGGTGATGAACATAGCTCATTTTAAGCTCGATGGCCTTATCATGTTTAAGATTTACATAGTTTAAAGAAGGTACGTCATCACCAACTAAAATGGTAGCTAGGGTAATCTTTCTACCTACTTTTTTTTCAAATTCAACGGCTTTATCACCAAGGGTTTTATATATTGCTGTGGCAACCGGATCACCCGGCATTAGTGAGGCTACCATTTTAATGTCTAAAGTGCCTTTCTTTAGTCATATACATTGCTAGGGAATTTTCATTTGCAACTCTAATAACTTCATTGTCTCGAAGTGAACCACCAGGCTGCACAATAACTTTAATACCCGCTTTAGCAAGCAGTTCAACTGCATCAGCAAAAGGGAAAAAGGCGTCTGAGGCAGCTACCGCACCCAAGGAGTTACCTTTAGCTTTTTTAATAGCAATTTCTGCAGCATCTACTCTACTTTGCTGACCTGCTCCAACCCCCACTACTGCTTGGCCTTTAGCTAAGACAACAGCATTAGAAGTAGTTCTTGCACACACAAGATATGCCAACTCTGCATCTTTAATTTCATCAGCGCTGGCCTCTCTATCAGTTACCAGCTGCCATCCATGATTAGAAACATTTACAAAATCAGGCTCTTGTATCAAATAAGCTCCATCAAGAGAACGTAATTCTAAAGTCCTAATAAAAGGTTTGTCAACTGAGAGTATTCTGGTGGCTTTTCTTCTAGCAACTAAAATTGAAAGAGCTTTATCACTAAAAGATGGGGCCAAAATCACATCCATTTGAGGTCCAGCTGCAATAGCATCAGCTAAAACTTCATCTACCTCTGAAGTAATTGCACAAATTCCTCCGAAAGCTGAAAGCTCATCTGCTTTCAAGGCCTTCTGAAAAACCTCAACAGGGTCATTTCCAAAAGCGGCTCCAGTTGGATTAGCATGTTTTACAATTACAACTGCTGTTGACTGAACGTCTAATTCTTTAATTTCATAAGCTAGCCTAAGCGCAGCATCAGAATCGTATATGTTTAAATATGAAAGCTCTCTTCCTGAATGTTGCACAATTGACTGAATCCAAGTTTTTTTATTAGGTTCTTTATAAATCGCACCTTCCTGATGAGGATTCTCGCCATATTTTAAATCAGGCTTAATTTTATTAAGGTACAAGTTAATCACATTTGGCAACTTAGCTGCACCTGAGTTTTGGATTTCAGAAAACCAATTAGCAATAACCTGGTCATATAAGGCAATTTTTTCAAAGGCTCGTTTTGCAAGCTCTAGACGATACTCCTGGGTGGTCTTACCATTGTTTAACTTTAAATGTTCAATTAATTCAGGGTATTGCTCAGGGTCAGTAACAACAGCTACATGTTTGAAATTTTTAGCAGCAGCCCTAATCATCGAAGGTCCGCCAATGTCAATTAATTCAACTGAAGGTTTTGTTTCAAATGGATACAAATTGCAAACAACTAAATCAACAGGAGAAACATTTAAATTTTCTAGATCTACTCTATGTTGCTCGATATCGATATCTGCAAGAATTGAAGCATAAATTTTAGGATGAAGTGTCTTTACTCTGCCTGAAAGCACTTGGTCAAATCCGGTTAAGGATTCCAGTTTAATGACCCCAGTCAAATGTTTATTCAAAAACTCAGCCGTGCCTGCAGAGCTTAATATCTCATATCCATGCCTGGTTAATTGCTGAGCTAAATCTAGTAGTCCAGTTTTGTCATACACTGATACAATGGCCCGCAACTTAAGTCTCCTTTCTAAGCTTCTTTATGTATTGTTTAATAGTAAGCGGATATAACCAGCGCTCAACTTCCTTAATTTTTTCATGTAGTGAATCAACAGTATCTTGTTCATCAATTCTAACTGGTTCTTGTGCTAAAATTGGACCGCTATCCACATCAGCTGTTGCAATGTGGACAGTAGTGCCCGTTATTTTTACGCCATAATCAAGGGCATCCTTAACAGCATGCCATCCTTTAAAGGCCGGCAAAAGTGACGGATGAGTGTTAAGAACTCTCTGTGGGAAAGCATCGAAAAACTCTTGAGTTAAGATAGTTCCAAACCCTGCCATTACAACTAGTTCAATTGACCACTTTTTAAGCAAATCAGCAAGCTCTTGAGAATACCTCGCTCGGTTAAAATTATCAGAGAAATCCCTGTAGAAATTAACAACTTTTACTGAGTGTTGATTAGCAACTTGCACAGCTAGACAGGCTCTATCTACAACTAATAACTCTACTTTAATACCTGACTTAATAAGCGCTTCAAAAACAGTTCCTTTTGATGATGAAAGCACTGCAAGCCTCACACTGGCAAGTTACCAGATTAAGAAACTAAAGTTAAATTGAGATGATTCAACCATTTAACTTAAAAGCTTATTTAGATAACAACACTGCAAGCCCTGCGGCTCTTCATCAACAGTATCTAAATCATCAACTGGTAAAAGTATTAAAAACAACTGGCTTTGATTCAGATTACGTTTCTGCAAAAGGGGCCTGGTTATATGATGAAAACAATAACGCCTACCTGGATTTTCTTTCTGGTTTTGGGGTCTATGCTCTTGGCAGGTCACATCCTGTAGTTAAACAAGCTCTAATTGATGCCATTGAAATGGATTTACCGAATTTAGTTCAACTTGATCATTCGCTACTTCCTGGACTGCTTGCAAGAGAGCTGATTAAAAGAGCACACCCAAATTTAACTAAAGTTTTTTTCACTAATTCAGGAACTGAGTCAATTGAAGGCGCAATTAAATTTGCACGAAAAGCAACTTCAAAAGAAAGAATTGTCGGGCTAAATCACGCCTTTCATGGACTTTCTACTGGATCACTGGCACTAAATGGTTCCAATGAATTTAAGGCAGGATTTGGTCCTCTGTTGCCAAAAGTTACCCACATTGAGCTAGGAGATTTAAAATCCCTTGAGAACCAATTAAAACAAGGTGACGTTGCAGGTTTTGTTGTTGAACTTATCCAAGGCAAGGGAGTATACATGGCCGATGCTTCTTACTGGCAAGAGGTTCAAGAGCTTTGTAGAAAATATCAAACAATTTTCATAGTAGATGAGGTTCAAACAGGCTTAGGCAGAACTGGCAAATTTTTTTGTTATGAGCACTACCAATTAAAGCCAGATATTGTCACAATCTCAAAGGCACTTTCAGGGGGCTTTATACCTGTCGGAGCCATATTAATGACAAAAGAAATTCATTCTAAAGTTTTTAATTCCATGGAAAACGCTGTTGTCCATTCGTCAACCTTTGGCCAAAATCACCTTGCAATGGTAGCAGGACTTGCAACACTTTACGTTTTAGAAGGCGAAAATTTAATTGAAAATGCACAAAAAGCAGGAGAAAAGCTTGTTGAAAAACTTAAAAAACTTACAGAAAAATATGAAGCTTTTAATGATGTTAGAGGGCTTGGACTAATGATTGGGATGAGTTTCTCAGAACCAAAATCATTATCTTTACGCTCAAAATTTAAATTACTTGAAGCAGCTCACAAAGGACTCTTCAGTCAACTAATTGTTTCACCGCTGTACACAAAACACAGAATTATTACTCAGGTTGCAGCCCATAATGTTAACATAATTAAAATTTTGCCACCTCTTATTATCCAAGATAAAGAGATTAATTATTTTGTTGATGCTCTTGATGATGTACTACAGGATATGCATAAAGGTAACAGCGCAATCTATGAATTTGGGAAGAATCTAATTAAAACTGCAATAACTTCAAGATGAGTAGCAATTATTTCCAGTCAAAGGCAGTCGCCGTTACGGGGGCAAACGGGTTTATAGGTTCAAACATAGTTAAAAAATTGGTTGAAAACAACGCTAATGTTTGTGCAATTGTAGAACCAAATAGCAATTGTGAAAATCTATCGGATTTAAATGTTGAAATTGTAAGTGCTGACATCAGAAACACAGATGAAATTAACAAAGCCTTAAAAGATGCTGAAATAGTGTTTCATACTGCAGCTCTTTACAGCTTTTGGCATAATAATCCTGAAATATTTTATGATATCAATGTCAAAGGAACGATAAACGTATTAAAGGCTGCAAAAGAACACAAAGTAAAAAAAATTGTCTATACATCAACAGTTGCGACATTCGGAATAGATCAAGCAAGCAAAGAAAATCCATCGAATGAAGATTGTTTTGCCAATATTGACCATCTTTTTGGCCACTATAAAAAATCAAAATACGTTGCAGAACACGAGGTGTTAAGATCTGCAGCCCAAGGCCAAAATATAACTCTGGTTCATCCAACAACACCCGTCGGATATGGAGATTTTCGTCCCACACCAACGGGCCAATTCATTTTAGATTTTTTAAACGGCAGGATGCCTGGTTACGTTGAAACTATCTTAAACATCGTAAATGTTAGTGATGTGGCAACCGGTCATTTGCTAGCTGCACAAAAGGGCAAACCAGGTAAAAGCTACATTCTAGGTGGCGAAAACCTCTATATGAAGGAAATACTAGCTATTTTATCTGACATAACTGGCTTGAAGTGCCCGAGTTTCAGAGTGCCCCCAGTTATAACCTATGCAGTAGGAATTTTATCTACCAAAGTTGAGCCACTTTTGTTAAAGCGTCAACCTTCAGTTCCCTATGAGGCCGTTAGGATGTCAGCTACGAAAATGGCTTTTAGTTCAGATAGGGCTTGTAAAGAGCTAGGCTACAGTCCACAAAGCAGTACTAAAGCTCTTTATGAGGCAGTAAGTTACTTTCTTGCAACAGATAAAGTAAAACCAGAGCAAAAAAAATTAATCCTGGATTCGACAAAAAAGTACAGCACTAGATTCTAGCCTGCAACACTTTAAGCTACTATCGTGGTGAATTCCTTAAAGAGCGTTCTGACGCTAGCCTTTTTTGCTTCTGAGTTCTCTTTCGAGTTAGACAACTAAAGCTTTTTTCATGAATTGGTTGCAAAATTTCAGAGTCCTTTATTGATGAAGTGTTAAATGTATTTTTCATGAATATTTCTTTAGATCACCGTCCTTCAGAGAAAATTGCGTGTTTTATTAGTCGCCGACAGATTTCTAATTCAAACATCAAGCATTTATCAATCGTTGCCTGGAATTTATCCATGAGTAAAAATTTAATGTTCAAAAAGTCTCATTGTTATCTAATTTCCTTCTCAGCTCAAAGTTGCTGATATATAAAATAAATCGTTAGGAAATTAAGTATATTTGATATTTCTGAAAACTTTTAAATACGATTGACTCATTTCTCAACTGTTGTGTGAAAGCTTTTAAAGCTTCTGACCGCTAAGCTTTTGAATATAAATCCTCATTATTATCTTTTTTTCTCTGCAAAGCGTTTTATAGTTCTGCGCTAGTTTTTCTTGTTCTTAAAATTAGCGACAATCGGCCACAAAACCAACTGAGTCTAAATGCTCAAAAAGCATTTAAATACCTAGAGCTGGGAAAGATTAAACTCTTATACCTACCTTATATGAATTGCTTGGTTTTATTAAAGATCTAAAGCAGTTTTACACCAAATTTTTCCCAAATAACATAACAAAACAATAGCGCTATTGTATTGGACAAACTACACGCCAATTCAAGCACATCGGTTGAGAAACCCAAATCCCCCGTAATCAGGTATGTTGAGACAATATTTTATAATATGGAATTAAGTTAACAGAAAATGAACACAATAGAGATTATTAACGAGATTGAAGCCAACCCTGGGCTGAAGGCACAACTTAGAGCGGTGCTGCTTGGCGATGAGTTGTTAGAGATGCCTAGGCAATTTGCAAAGTTAGTCGAACTTGTTGAAAAACTCGCAAAAACCCAAAATGAAATGAAGTCGGATTTATCCACATTAAAAGAAGGGCAGAAGCGGTTAGAGTCTGATGTTTCTACATTAAAATCTGATGTTTCGACGCTAAAAGAAGGGCAGAAGCGGTTAGAGTCTGATGTTT
>Ga0080006_1176861_pt1 | contig 24171 bp, 15 predicted proteins | sample RS3BMetagenome_FD_69209 | JGI IMG/M metagenome (GOLD analysis project Ga0080006, IMG submission 69209) | Ferric oxide microbial mat and aquatic microbial communities from Rainbow Spring, Yellowstone National Park, USA - RS3B (SPADES... ...
GAACCGCACGCCAGATGCGACCAATCACGGCAACATCGTTCTCATCCGCCACGTTCCGAAACACGGCATGCATTTCGAGGTCACCACGGAAACGTTCGATGACATGCTCGCTCTGAGGTGCGTGGAAGTGAATGTTCACCAGGCGGTACTGTTGCACTTGTGCGTCGCTGAGTTTGACTGGAGTCGGCGCCTCAGTTGCCGCGACCGATGTGCCATCGCCATCAGTCACCTTGGGGAGCTCTGGAGGGAGCTCTCGCAACGTCAAGGTCGCTGCTGGAAGCGGCGCTTCAAAGCCAGTGTCCTGTGGTAATTCACCGCCAATGGGCGGTGAAAGCGGAATATACTGCTCGAACGTCGCCGTCGGCGGGTGGATATCTAGTGGAGACGGCTCGAAGCGTTTCCACTGCGCAACTTGACTGGTTATGTCGAAGGGAGCGGCCGCAGTTGAGTATTCGAAACGCAACGCTTCTCGCTCCGAGAGCGCTATTGGCGACTGGAAACGTCCACAAGAGCACAGACGGTATGCATCAGCGAGACCACCCCACTTGGACGGCCCTCGCTCTGAACCGTAATCCCAGCAGAGGTTCTGGTTGGCTGCAGCAGCCTGCGGGCTCTGCACGTCAGGCACCTGCGCTTGCGTGTACGTTTGCATTGGACTAGCTCCGTCTTGGTTGCTCGGAGCGTTCACAGCACCTGCCGATTGTGCAGTGTCGCACTGTGCGTGCACGAGTTCAGGTTTGCCTAGAAGAAGCGCCGTGGAAAGCAGCACTACGGCCGCTCCTCGATCCCGCGAGAGCGCTATTCGCAATAGTCTCTCGGAGCCGCTTCCGAAATGAGCTGTCTCTATGCAATGAAAGACAACGGCATGCGGCGATGCGTGCACCGCGCGAGACGCTACGCCGATCGACGAAGGACACGTGTCCGACGCCGCATTGGCACATGCGTGTTCGAACCTGCGTACTGCACTTGAAATCCGGTGTCCTATATCGGAAACTCACGTAGAATGCTCTCTTGCGCTAGGCGCTGTCGCTGGTGTCGACGCTCCTGCCCATCTCAGTACCGCGCTGAAGCACAGTCAGTGTTGTGGCAGGCTTGGATCCCGATCATGCTTCCAGAAGACGCGTAGCGTTCGCAGCGGCGTTCGCTTGTGTGGATGAGGTATGCATCTCTCCACTCAACAGGAGTTTCGTTAGGTTTATTGATCGTAACCAAACTAGGCACGGTATGGCTCCTGAACTCGTATATACGTTTTTTGTGATGCTTGTAATGCATGCCGCACGGACGCTGCAATGAGGAACTGATTTGAATTGTGCTTCTATCCGGCGTTATGCACTGTCGACAATGACATTGCTTATCGTTGGCATGCTGTCGTCGTGGTCAAAGTTATGATGGCCGCTACGTCCCCCGGATCCGGTGATCTTGCTAGAGGCATCGCGCATGCGGCGTCTAAATGTACCTTGACGTCTGAGCCTCGCATTTTGCCTGGCACGATCGAGGCACATGACAAAATCACATACTGTATTCTGCTCTACTCTATCCGTTTACTGCCAATGGCGTTACTTATATGTAGTGGTGGAATCGCCAAACCGTAAACTTTCACGTACCACCGCCCGTTCCATATGCTCCCGGATACTCAGTGGCTACCCGTTGATTTTCCACTCGCATTAATCATACCGCGGAGCGTATGGATTTTCTTTCTTTTACTGCTCAACGGAGCCGAAAAGTTCATCGACCAAGAAGAGTATACATATCTACAACGCGCAGACGCCTCCCAGCGGTTCTTTTTTAACTGACCACCTACTATCGACTTCAGCTTTTCCTTGTAAACTTTGAACCTGAGAGGCTGCCCCGCAAAGCTCGATCGCGTCAGCTCCTCGGACCTCGCCTCCAGCAACGCACATCATCTGATATTGATGGTTGCGTTAAAGTCTCGGTTCGCGAACTCCATGCTTTTGCTGCTTCTGGATGAACTCACCATTACGAGGATTGCTATAGTTTGCGACCTCTGTATCACTCCAGTCTCGTCATCGCTCCGTCGTACAAACACGTTTTCTCGCCTATCTCCCATGTTCTTCCTCTTCCCTATGTGCTCCGTCACTTGCTCCTCTTCGCTCGATAGTCGGCGAGAAGAGGAGTTTTCGTTTTTCTCCGGCACTCGGCGATGACAACGCTCCAGGATCCTCGATTTGCATATCCATATCATTCCCTTGGATTCCATATTTCTTCACCTGAACGCTTCTGCTACGCACCGCGAACCAGCGTTTCATGACACGCACACGCGTGGGGAACTTCATGGAGGTGAAAGCCTCGACAAGCATTGTCCAATTTCATGCTGCATTGTACATATGCCGTTTTATACAGTTTCCGAATGCCACTGCTGGCTGCGCGCGCGCAGGCATCCAGCGAGCGGTGCGTCGTTGCGTCCTACGTACGCATCCATGCGACTCGTCTCGCAACTGCGTTTCACGACGAAGGCTCAAACGCAATGCGCACCCTTCCGGCTTTCATTTTCCCTCTAAACCTAACGCTCGAGCAAGTATCCTCAAGTGAAACTCTCTCACAGCGGGAAACGCGACCGAGAACGGTTGTACGTCGGGCAAGAGCGCGCCGTTCAGGGAACGGTGTCGAGTTGCCAGCAAACGCACTGAGCACCACTTGGCCTCTAGCCTCTGTTTACCCGAGTGTCTTGGAAATGCAGTGTGCTCAATCAAGACAACGAGACTCCATTCTACTGCAGAGGGCAACGGGCACCGGCAAAGGGCTCAAGTTCAGGTTCGTGAACAGCCACTCGGCTGATGCGAACGACGGTCTGCGTGCTGGTTCCGGTAAACCTGGTAGCTTGAACGCGCGTGGCTTTGCTGGTGGCTCCGGAGGCGACGGCGCTTCAGGAATGAACGCAAGCGAAACGGTGCCCTTGCCACCGTGGTCCCCACTCAGCGCCTCAAACGACGACGACGACGACGACGACGACGACGACAGCAGTGCAGAGATGCCGGACGGGAGCGAGGCTGGCGAGGCTGCATCGCGCCCTCGACGCGCACTTCTGCTCATCTCGGATACCGGCGGTGGTCATCGTGCTTCCGCGTATGCCATTCGCGATGCCATGAACGAACTCTATCCTGGAGCATTCGAATGGTTCATCGTCGACATGTGGGCCGAGTGGACGCTGTGGCCTTTCAGCTCCATGCCCCAGTCGTACCAGTTTCTGGCTAAGAATCCGCCTCTATGGCGAGCTACATATTGTTACGGGTCGTTTCCGCTCACGCGACGACTCACCGAGGAGGTCACAAATGCGATCTTGCACGATCGCATCCGCGCAGCGATAAACTGCATCCGACCTGACCTGGTGATTTCGCTGCACCCCCTGACTCAGATGCTGCCTCTTCGGGTACTCAAGAAAATGGGCATTAGGGAACGAATCCCCTTTGTAACTGTGGTAACTGACCTGGGTGGTGCGCACGCAACCTGGTTCGATCCCGACGCGGACCTGGTGTTCGTGGCCTCGGATGCGGTGCGGCAGTTGGCGATCCGTTGTGGTGTGCATCCCGAGCGCATTCGACAACACGGTTTACCAGTTCGCCCCGAGTTTTGGGCCGATGCCGAGAGAAACTACGAGTCCGAGCTCGAATCCCTGAATCGAGCGCAACGCATCCTCGAGTCGCGACGTGCGTGGCGCCGGCGGCTCGGTTTCCTCGCGGAGCATCGGCGAACAGTTCTCATTGTTGGCGGTGGAGATGGCGTTGGCGGCCTCACGCGTATTACACGAGCGGTCGTCGAACGACTAGACGCTCTGGCGACGGAGTCGCGTGCGCAGTCACCACCTGCATCGCCGCAGTTCCAGGTCATCGTTGTTTGCGGGCGCAACGAAAGAGCGCGCCACGAACTGACGCGCTGGGCCCGCGAGCGGCAGTCCCGACACGGTGATAACGCGCACACCATGGAGACGCGTACAAACCTAACGGTATTCGGATTCGTTTCCAATATGGGTGAGTTGATGGCGGCCGCCGATGCCATTGTCACGAAAGCCGGACCCGGTACCATCGCCGAAGCATTGATTCGGGGCGTACCGATAATGCTGAGCGGCTTTCTCCCGGGCCAAGAGGAAGGCAATGTACCTTTTGTGGTCAATCATGGTGTGGGTGAATACCACCAGGGACCCGTTGCGATTGCGAATCGTCTCGCCGAGTGGCTCGCCGACGAGACACTCCTCCTGCGTATGGCGATTCGTGCACGGGATCTGGGCAAACCGCTGGCAACCTACGAGATCTGTCAGGATATAGCAGAGCTGGCGCAACGGTTTCCAGGTTACCCCGATACACCGAACGAGTCGGATACGATCATGGGGCAGGCTCCGGGGAACATGCGCGAGCTACGCAACGGCAACAGCGATCGTGGTGATGTGGGTCTGGCGGCGCCCTCGGCGGCACGCCGTACAGACAGCACCGACGCTCAGCGCCGGCCGCTCGATGCCACTTGTCGAGCTGCACGACAACCGCAAGCTACCTGGCATAGCAGAGTCGTTTCCGTATCCTAGTGACAGCCGTGCTGGACTAGAATGCGAGGGGTCTTCCAGCTCGTGCATAAAAGTTAACGTTTGAGCCGCTTTCCACTGAGATCCATACAGGGTTTTTTCTGTGATTTCTTGCTTTTCCTCTGTCTTGTCTCAGGTTTGAAGTGCGCCGCTCTTTCCTGTTCCTCCAGCTCCGTAGTCAGCAGTTGACAGACGTTGGTGGCAGCGGTAAAGTGCCGATTTCGCTGTTACCAGTTCTTGTCAAAGCATAGCACGCCCAGACGGAAACTGGTATGCAGACATCGCTTGGCATGTTGATCGTGTTTTTTACACAGGCTCGATGCGCTTTTCGCAGCGATCGAACTCGGATGTGGTCAAGTGTTCCTGCGTATCCACCGTAGGTGCTGCGCTGAGCACCGCCAGGAGGCGAGTGACCGCTTGCTTCACTGCTCGGTACACGCAACGAAAGGTAGCAGCAGGTACACCTCGATGCCCTGCTTTTCTCTGCCCAGTGCCGTACCGAAGAACTGCGAGCTTCTTGTTCTTCTGGGCGATTTCCCCGGTCGGGGGTACGCTCTCCGCAGCACGCGCCAGCGCAGCGTGTCACCTTCGATATAGAATCAGTAGTGAGTGATGTTGTCCTTGATGCAACGAGACCCGGATACGAGAATCCGGGTTGGAGCACAAGTCGAGAAATTTCGATCCTTCCACGCGCCCTTCGTGCGAAACTGTAAGGCACTCGCCACTAGAAGCCATCGCTGAGACGACTGCATCCAAGGCCGGTTTCCGAGCGAGCGAAAGAGACGAGCGCCTCTCGGAGCGTGTCGCATGGGACGTATCGAGCTGCTGTGGACTGCCGTTTCGTCGACGACCACAGCGAGAGGAGTGTTTCTCTCTTCGAAGTGAATCTAATCTTTGGCTTGAGAAGGTTCGCGAAGTTTCCGAATAAGCTTCTGCACAAGTCGTCCAGAGACGGGATCAAGTTTTGGTTTTCTGGTCGCTCCAGTGGCGCGAATGCTTGCGTCTACGTTTTGCCTTGAACCAGAAAAGTCGAAAAATTGAGGACTGCGTGATTTGAACATGCCCCACGCAAAGAACGGACAAGAATCGAGCATTGCACATACGCACTGGATCTTGGAATCGCTTACTTTACGAAACCTAGTTCGAGGGTGTCGCAAGTCATCTGGATTCTGGTCAAACAGCGCATTCCAGGTGCAACGCGTCGAAGGACTCTGGACGTAAACGCAACCGAAATAGCCAAAGCTACGTATGCCTGCCTATGCCACCGTTGCCGTCATTCGACTACTACCAAGACGCTAAAACTGGGACTGGGGCGGGAGGCTATCGAAACGCCCCCACAGAGCCAGCAGTTCAGTCGTGCATTCCTTTCCCTACGCCTGGATCACGCGTCAGCAGCGTCTCGTCGCGTGCGGTCTCGAACACGCCTCGTTTAAACGCCAACATCGGATCATGTTCCCGAGAACGCTTTGCTCAAGAGCTTGGGAGCCAGATCGACAATCGCGCACTTTACATCCGTCGCTCGACGTAGGATTCACTGGGCAACTTTGGCATGGCAGCCACTGCAGCCACGCCTCGAGCCATCGCGATACGCAGTTGAGGGGATGCAACCAGAGAAATCGTCGTCCTTGTGCCGTGGTATTTGGCGGTGCCCAGGCATACGCCGGAGTCCGTTGCGGAGACTTTAGCGCTGCTGATTTGCGTGTCTATTCAACGCTAGGAGTACGCTACTTTTCTGGGTAACCAGCGCGAGATTCGAATGGACGCAATTCTCAACCGCATGAAGGCAAGCTGAGCGCCCCTGATGTGTGTTCGTGTTGGTGTGCTTCTTGACGAGCTTCTCGGTTATTCAACGAGACAAGACATCGACAGCCTTGCGCCAACAGCCGAAGAATCCGGGCGCATCTTCCGAAGATACCAACCGATCCAGCGCTATGCGCTGCTTTCTATCGATGCCCTGCTGCCGACTCGAGCAGCAACGCGCGCTACTCGTCAGCACCACGCCACCTGGTTCCGACCCGAGTTCACATCAAAACCATTGACGCATTCGGAAAACCCCCATTCGTGCTTGAACGCGAACACTATACCAACAACCATGACGGGCTTTCTATCAGTCGCTGCAGGTCCTGCAGAAACGCCAGACTCGCTGTTCGCTGCACGCGTCCTGCATCGTAGCTGAGAGTGAGCGTGGCAAAACGCAGTCGCTCGGTATCCAGCGGTTCCACGGATGACTGTGACGTCAAGTTTGCAGCTCTCGGAACAAGACGCCTCTGAGGTGCTCCGATCGCCAAGATACCTGCCTGTGGTGGGTTGATAATCGCCGTGAAACGCGCGATCGCCGGTACCATCCCCAGGTTGCTGATGCTGAACGAGCCGCCCTGGAACTCGTGCAGTTTGAGCTTGTTCTGTCGAGCTCGTTGAACAAGATCCTGCGACTCCGCAGCTATGACACTGACGCTTTTGGTGTCCGCGTCGTGAATGATCGGGGTAATCAGACCGGTCGGCGTGGCGACGGCAAACGCCAGGTCGACTCGTTCTGCGTTGGTATTCAGCGATCGATGCTCCCGCAGTGCAATCGCCACTGCACGAAGGAGCAAGTCGTTGACGGTGAGTTTTGGTGTTCGAAGCGCCTGCAACGAATTTGCTGCCAACATGTTGATGGTCTGGCGGAGCTCGAGCAGTGCCTCGAAGTTCACCACAATAGACTGGTACGCGTGGGGTGCCTTTTGTTTGGACTCTAGCAGGCGTTCCGCAATCACACGTCGTACCTGACTCAGGGGAATATCGCGAAACTGGGTTGTTGTTGTTGTTGGTGTTGCTGCTGCTGGCGATGGCGATGATGATGTTGGTACCTGCTGGTGTTCTCGCGACGGCAGCACCCTGGAGCCCTCAGCTGCCGTACCTGTTCCCGGCCCATGCGGTGTCGATGACACGAAAGAAGACGACGACCGCTGCACTTCAGCAGCGCTCTGTGAATCGCGACGCGTCGAAGCTGCCCCAGAACCCTTTGCTGCAGCCAGCACGCGCAGCAAGTCCCCCTTGAGGACATGACCGCGAGGTCCACTGGGTTGCAACCTTTGTACCAACGCCGCTGGTAGTTCGTGATTCGCCAACATGGTGGCCACTGCCGGTCCATACCGCCACGGCAGCGGCTCGGATTCCTGTTCAAGTTGCTGGGTCATTGACGTGTCTGCCTCTGTGGAGCCCGACGAGGCCTGCTGCTGCTGCTGCTGCTGCTGCATCTCCGTTGCCAGTGCATACCTTTGGCGCTGAACAGAGGTGCTCTCCGGTTTCGTTGCAGAATTCCAGTCCATACGTTGCAACGCGGATACGTGTTCTTCATCTTCAGCCAGAACGGCAATTAAGGTGCCCACGGGAACGTCCTGGGTGCCGTCGGGAACAAGAATTTTCGCTAAAATGCCCTCTTCCTGACTTTCAAACTCAATGGTGGCTTTATCGGTTTCGATCTCCGCCAACACATCCCCGGCGGTTACAGGTTCACCCTCCCGTCGCTTCCACGCCAAGAGGTTACCGGCTTTCATGGTAGGTGATAGCGCTGGCATCTTGATCGGAACGTGGGGCGGAAGCGAGTCCGCTGCCGCACTCGAACGCCTCCGAAGCGCACCTCGGGGGCGCCACCGGTCCACGCACGACAAACGGGTACCTGCAGCGACACATTCGGTTCTTTGTTGCTGGTCGACCACCTGACAGAGACGATGAACTAGACCCCAGGCTGTACGCTGCTGTACGTAGCGCCCAGCTGGGTCAGATCGCGGCTGCTCTGGACGTCGTAGCGCCCGGCTCCCGTCACCAGAACGAATGAGGTTGTGTCCACCGAACCAGGCTCCCACTGATCGTCGCTGTATACCGCATCGCCACCACCAGCTCTTGGTTTGCAGGCGAAGCATCGCTTTGGTTGCTTCCTCGACGCTCGTAGAGGCACGTGCTCCAAAGCGCTCCGGTCGCCGCGAGTTCGTATCGGACACAGTCGCTCCCGAGCGAGCTGCGCCAGCGATTCCCTCGAAGCGAAACGTCGGGCATCCTACGCCCCTGACGGAGGTTGTAGTGCTGATCGCCGCAGTCGAGGTCGGGGAACCGGTTCCGGGAGGTTCCATTGATGGACTAGGAGTGAATGATGCGTGCGACGGCGACGACAGGTTATGTCATCAAGTTGAACGAAGCGGTTTTGGGGCACAACGTCACAGGCAGCGACCAGCGCCTCGCTGGGCATTCGGGTGCCAGCAAGTGCGCGTGAACTCGACCAGACTCGGCATCGCTTGATTGGGCCGTATACGAGTGCCTGTAACTGAGCGGGGTACGCCCTCTATTTGAACACGCTTCAGGCAAGTCTCGTGTGGGGAGCGACAACGCCACCGTGTACCGCCCCAGGTGCGCCGCTGTACCAAAGGGACAGACCCTCAGAAAATCGTGAAACCTCAAGAAAGCTTTCGCTTTGATGCAACACCAAGTCTTCATGAAGCGTGCTAGGGGATGCACAGACTCGGTTGCTGTTAGGGAACGCGGCTTGTTGGAAGCGTATGCCATCGGAGCCGGGAGAGCGGCGGGAAGCCTCGGGCCTGCGAACATCGCCGCACGCCATACATGATACTGCGTCGTTCTAGCAGTTCTCCAGTGCGGGATTTCAAGCAGGCTGCGAATGATATCAGCAACACGTCCTAGTAGGCGCCTCCTAGACCAACGTCAGGTGAACATGGAACACTGAAATGTCCGCGGTGTTCCTGCTATTCGTATGTCCCGAACGTTTCTAGACGTGCAGCAGCGATATTCAAGGTGTGGCAATAAAGGCTTCCGGATTCATATTCATGTATGAGGATTCTGGCGCGTTGGTATCGGAGTGCGGACTTTGACGTTTTGCCGCTGGGATTCGTCACATCACCGGAGTCAAGATCATAGGCGCAGCGCTCAAGCAAAGGCTCCCACATCTCGCTACACCGTGATCCGGTTTATACGTACAATGCGCCACGCCTCTCCTTTTCTCATGGGTAGTGCATGAAAAAATTACGCATGCTTCACGTTTTCGGCCTTTCTGGTTCCGGGCAACCCGTACGTGCAGCCTGTCGTGCCGTTCGATTACAGAGATGAAACACCGACGTCGTTCTTTGACGACTAGTGTACAAGCGCATGCCGAACATTTCTTGAACTTGTCACAAAAAACCGATTCCGTCCGAACGAGGAATCATCTTGTATTCCTGGCTATCAAAGCAACGACATTCCACAATAGCGGTGTGATACGGCGCAGGGGGTATGCTCCCCGAGGCGCTCCTCTCGTCTATTCCCATGGAAACGACGCTTGGGCACGGAAAGCAGTAAGCGCAGGGATCGCATCCAGTGGGGCGCTCTTCACCGCTTTGCTCGACGTGAGCGTGAACGGATGGAGATTTCGCGACTTGCTCCCCAAGCCGGGGTTTTTTCCAACAAAACCCAGCGAGGCACATCGTTTGACGCTGGCACAGACGGTATCCCGTCCATGAACCTGAAAGCCGGTGCTACGAGCGTCGGCTTCGCAATGGCCCCCGCGCTCGAGCGACCGTTCAACGCCCACCTGACCCAACGAGGTATGCTGCGCGCACGTCAAAAGGTCTTGCGGGTCTTGCGGGGACCACGGTTTCCCCGGAGCTCGCCAAGATGCGCCCTCCGCTGAACACAGCGCGCGCTCTGCATCCAGTTAGTTAGGTATGGAACGCGCCAAACAGGCTGACACAGCGAATGCCTGTCGTCGCATCTGCCGGGAACCGCTGCAGCAGACGCCTACGCTGCTCGTTCATGGTGCATGCGCTCCTCAATAGAGTGAGCGAGCGCAAAGAGACGTTGGGCGGCCTCACGGAGACCGCGTTCAGCGCACATTTCGGCGTTGAGATAGCCGCGGACCTCGGCAAGTGCCAGACCAATCGCTCGACTATTCTCGTCTTCGATTGATCGAGCCCAGGTGCGTTCCTGTAAGGCAGTGCGCCACTCACTCAAGAACTTGTCTATGGAATGGAGGACGTGCACGGCTTCCGCTTGGTTCAGGGTTTCGTCTGGGTCAGCGAGCAATACGGAGCGCTCCAATTCTTCGCATTGCTTGGAAGCACTATTCGCGAGGCTCGCACGACGATGATACCAGGTTGCTGCTGACGGTGTCGAGGTATCCAGGGCCTGGGGCGGCGCATCTTCACCGAAAGCCAGTTTTGACGGTAGCGGTGGCGCTGATAGAGACCCTTCTGGCTCATGCTTGGTTGCGTGTCGGGTTTTTGGCTGCGGTGTCTTGGTCAGTGCGGGCGGTGTGGTGCGCCCTGCATCGGACGCAGGCGCCGCGGGCGAGCGCTTCACGCGGCGCTTTGAATACGGCGTGTTTGGCAGTGCATTCGCGGATAGCGCTGCTCTGTGTCGCCCGGTACGCTCGAATGCCTCAGTGCGGGATCGTGCATCAGCGAGGGGTAGCTGCGCAGCGTCGCCCGGTGGTGGCATTGGTGCGCCTTGCCGGCAACCGTCGTGCCGGGGATCACCGCTGTCACTTTCCTGGGAGTCGGATTCGTGAGCTTTCGCTGGACGAATATCCGCCGCCTTTTCTGTCTCAAGATTCGCGTAATGACCGGATGTGTGCTCGCGCGATGGTGAACGCGTCACTGTATGCACTTCCGCCGCGACCTGATGACCCGTTGCGGCATTGGAAACGGGCGTAATGCCCTCCCGATGCGTCAGCTGCATGAGTTGGCGCTGCAACGCCTCGAGTTCCCTGCACAGCGCATCCATCTCATCGCTGAACGCGGGCTGCTCACCTTGTTCATGGCAAGCGCTAGTCGGGCGGACGAGATGCTTTCCGGCTTCGGAAACGACGGATTCTGTCTGGGCTGACGGAGCTGCCTGGCAGTCGGCATCAGCCTCGTGAGCCGGTGCCTGCACCGCTGCTTCTACCGCTGGAGCAGTGCCTTCTCGTGCATCACCCTGACTTGGTGGTGTTCGCAACGACAGTAAAAACGAGGAGTATTCGCGATTATTTGCGGACATACGTGCTTCGAGTGGCTCCAGGCGCTGACGCGTATCCAATAGGTCGCGTTCGAGACGCTCACCTCGTTCGTGGCATTGAGCCTCTATCCGTTTGAGCTCGACGCGGCATTGCTCGAGTTCGGCAGCGATGCCCGGCTCTCGGCGCATGCGCTGTAAAAGGCGATCCTCGAGTGCTCCCATCTCTGAGCGCATGGTATCGCGTAATTTTTGGAATGCTTGCAACACACTGGCCTTGCTTGGACGATTGACGAGTCGGGCGTCCAAGGCGTCCCGGTCTACCTTATCGACGAGGCACTGACGCATCTCGTCTCGAAGCGCTTGCACGGCTCGCGCAACACATCGCTCTACGGTAGTCTCCAGTGGCTCCACGAGACCGGCCGCTCGAAGCTGCTCGCGGACGATCTCCGGAATTCGGGTTTGCCAATCGATGCCGCTCGCCATACTGGGCTTCTCGGTGGAATTCTCTTGTCTCCGCTGGTCTTGGAGCAGTCCCGAGAGCTGCGCCTGCAACGAGCCAATGGTCTTATCTAGACGTGTAACGGCGAAGAGGGGGCTCGGCTCGACGGCTGCAGACGGCGTCGACTCGTTGTAGCCAGATCGCAAGAGGTTTCCGGCGTTCTCCTGCAGTTCCTTGACCTGCTGCTGGAGCGCTGCCAATGACTGAGCGATTTCCGCGATGCTCTGCTCGTTGTGCTCCGCAACATGTTCTTGATTCGCTCCCGAGCTTGTACTCCGACGCGCTTGCTCCAGATGCCGCAAGCGCGTATCGAGGCTCCGCACCGATGCGGCGGTTTTGCATGCCAAGTTCAGAACGGCTTCGTGGAGGCTCTCAAACTGAGTCTTATTGTCTTGGTGGGTAACCGTTTCGGGTCCTGCACCACTTGGCTGACGCTGCTGCGCGGCTTGCTTGCGCTCGAGGCTGCGAATGCGCTGCTCACAAGCACGAACGCGTTCCTGCAGCGGAAGACACGTAAAAACCTCCTCCCAGTTGGACGGCAGAACTTGGTTTTCGAGTCTCGATACCCGAGAGAAGACGTGTCGGAGGTGCTGTCGCACAGCGAGTGGAACGCGCTTCCACTCGCCCTGACCGAGTGAGAGCGCTCGAATGAGGGCGCTGTCCGACAATAGCTCCTCGGAGACGTCATCGAGCTTTGATGCTTCCTTTTCCACAGTCTGAAGGTTTTCCTGCTGATGCTCTCGCAAGATCCGACTCATGGACGGCAGACGAGTATCTTGAACAGTGGAGGCGTTCCTTGCCGGGAATCGCTTTGAAGCGAAAACGCTCCCGGCATTTGAAATGGATCGGTGCACTTGGTTTAGAAAGATACAGTTATGTACAGTTAAGTCGCATTCACGTCCAAGTTCAAAACGCTGGCGCTCCAACCCATGCCCGCCACGCCTGCGCTATCCTGCTCTAGACGCTCACAGTACAACATACTTGTTCGAAGCGGTTCCCCTGTGGTCAGCCATGCCCGCGAATAACCCAGTAACTACCGACATCTGACTTTCACAGCAAATGCGTGGTGTGTTTATGGCTAGCGTCGGCCGCAGCCACGCGAAGCGGTACGAGCGTGCGCGTTGCAGACGCGGCGCTCGACTGTGGATGCTGCAGACGGCGTTTTTTCGGGGTGCAGGCTGCAGTGCTGTCTTCTGAACCGCGCTATGCATCGCGTCGCGTCGTTACGTGCACCAGCAGCGACCACATTGTACGTGTTGTGGGTCCAGGAGCGTGCCGGATCGGCGTACGCACACATGCGTTCATAACTTGCACCGGAAACCGCCTATGCAAGTCGACTTGCTGCTTGTTGACGCTGTACACAGGATGTATATCATGCGAGCGAGCGTAGACCAGCGTATACGCTATCCAAGTCGATATAAGGACGACGAGCGTTTCTACACGGGAGACAGAGCGGCGACGCTTCCGCGCCAGTGCGATGCGGCACGTGATCCCCTGAACGAAAAAAAAACCCTTCGGGAGCACCACATCCATCAACGTCTATTTCCGCTACGCGAGAATATGCATGGAAAGCGGGCCCAGTGACCATAGCGCTTCGGAGCTGGCCAATAAAGGCAGGATCCCGAAGCTGCCGCGCCGGTGCACAGCGCGCTGCATCGAAGCATGCTGCCTGCACGTTCGAACAACTGGACGCTTCGCTTCCGTCCACCGCGCAAGGACGTAGGACTGATCTGAAGGCACCTTCTTAGCGATGTTGGTACTGAAATCCCATAAAACAGAATCCGGGCACGATCTGCGGTGAACAGCAGGTACCAGGAACGTACGCTGAAGTGTCGCGTACGATCACGTATTATCCATGGAAGGCCAGTTGCCGACGTCCTTCGGAAGGCCCCGGCATCGACCCAGAGGCCACGAAAACGCCCTGAACGCACCACGGACACTGTGAATGTATGTATGCACATGTGCTTACTTGCCTGCATGCTTAACAGGTCTCCAGCGGTGCGCTGCCGGTTCCCCGCTCCACGCTGCGGGCAAGCGATGCTTGCGGCCGCCTCGAACGCAACCGAGCGTCATCGAGAAACCGCTGTCATGTGCGACTGCGACCTTGCTGCAGGCCGTTGTCGAGCGTCGCGAAGTGACCCGCACTTGCCACACACACACACACAGATGTCTTAATGAAGCTGCCCTGAAATGCTCATCCAGGTTGCCGCAATGCTATTCAGAACTCAATCAAGTCGCGTTCCGCCTGAGCCGGCCGCGAGTTCGACTCGGTTGCGGCCAGCGATTCGTTGTTGGTCTCTCGTCCGAAACCGTCAGACACCAAGGCATCATCGAAGCGAGCCCAGTCTTCGGCAAGCGGGTCGGCAACGGCATCAGCCGCATCGGCATTCCAGGTTGGACGCAAGGCCGCAGAGTGACTGGCGTCGGCGGCAGCGGCCTTGCCCCCAGCCGTACGATCGCGCTCAACCGACGAAACGCCCGAATGTCGCTGCTCTAATGTAGTTTGTTGCAGCAAATACTCCAGTGGAACTGCCGATGGGACCGCATGCTCCGTAACACTCCCCTGTGTTGGTCCAGCGGACGCGCCCGCTGACGCTGGCATCGAGAAGGTCCTCTCGGCGGCAACGCCTGGATCGTATCCAGCACCAGCACCAGCACCAGCACCAGCACCAGCACCAGCAACAGCGCCTGCACCAGCTCCGCTAGCGTCAACATCGTCGCCCAGCACGGAAGCGCGGTCCGCTGTGGTGTAACTCGTCATCGAAAAGCGGGGTCCGCCAAACTTGGCAGTGCTCTCACGGCGCTCGCCACGAACCCAGTCCGCGAGCGTACCAACCAGACGCTTCACACGGCGTTTCTGTGAACGTCTCACCGCAGCGCTGCCAACAGGAAGCGCCAGACTCGGATCCAAGGAGTCACCAGTAGATGAGCCACGTGCTGTGCTGTGCGCCCGCAGCGTCGCCTTCTCTGCTGCAGCGAGCGCAGATCGCGTCGTTTCACTCATGCCGACAGAGAAGGGTCCCCAGGCAGCTTCGGGGATTTGCTGGAGCTGGGCAAAGCCAGCGAGGCGCCCAACCAGCTGTCCACTGCGAAATAGCGGCACCTGAAATGGATGCCGCTCCGCCAGCCCGCGCGCTGAGAGCACCAACGAGCCAGCGACCTGGTCGTCACCGACCGGTGACATCATCATCAACTGTGCGTAAATGAGCTGCTCCTGAATTTCCGCAAGCTCGCTGGGCAGGTACGGCAGTGCAAATCGCCCTGTCCAACGCGGGGCACGATTCATCACCGGACCGGAGAGCGGCGTGCTAAAGATATCCGCTAGAATATCACCGGAAAAGCTCAGATAATACTGCAGCGGGGTATCTGCATGGGGGAGTTGTTGAGCGCTGCCAGCCGCTCCAGTCGCCATCACCACCGGTAACTGATGAAGCACCGCCTGTAACGAGTCCAGCACCAAACTGACCCGCACCGGGTGCAGGGGTATCTGGGGTCCAATGCGCGCTGCGTCGATGTACTCGTCAACCGCAACCGCAATATCCTGTGCTTCAATGCGTCCAGAAGCTGCCAAGCCGGAACTCTGACGTGCTCGATGAGGCGCGTTACACGCCAAAACGGATCGTTGGTCGATCACCGTATACTCGGAGCTCGCGGTGGTCACATGAACTGCCCGTGCCGCAGCGCCCAGCATCGCGAGGCCGCTCAGGTCGCCCAGTGCCCCAGCAGCGTACCAGTAGTCCCACTGGAGCAGCGTATCCCGATCGGAGCGCCCGAGCTGGAGCGACTGCAGCGCCGGGAGCAACTCGCCGCGTCCACGCAAGCGACCTCCGACGAAACATACACTGGTGCCGTAGAGACGCAGACCAATCGCCACAAGGCCGCTCGGACCGTGCTCTGCGGCTACCGAGGACTCACTGACTTCGGCTACGGTGTCGGCGGCGTCGATGCGCACCAGCACGGCAAGTGCAGCGCCACCGCGCGGCAACGCTCTCGCCGCCGCACATCGGTACAGGCCGTGCGCCTCGATGTCCAGGGGTAGAGCGGCGAGCCCGAACCTCCTGCCCGAGGCACCAGAATCCGGGAGTACCAGCGCAATCACGGTTGGTGGCTGGTCGGCCGGGCCCGGCAAGCCCCAGTCTGCAGCCGTTGCAGGCCAGGTAGGCTTGCTGGCACTCGCAACTCGGATCTGAATTCGAAATGCCCCCGCTGGAGCATGCGGAAGCAACGATGCCGGCACCATGAGTCCGTAGTTGCCCGCCCAGGTGAGCAGTGCACGCAGGAAAACCTCTCGCAGGGCCGGGTGAGGAAACACGAGGTCCAGCGGCATCGGCTGCTGTTCACCGCGGAAGCGGAGACGCAACCGATATCGCCCTCGATGCTGTTCGGTGCGCTCGTACTGCACCAGGCTCTGGCGTGGATAACTGTACTCGATGTGCTCAGGGGTCCGAACGACGAGGTCTCGGTCTCGGAGCAGCACCATGACATGGATACGCTCGCCGCTTCCGGTGAGCCACTGCTGCTGGTCGAACATTGTCCAGACCGAATCGGAAGCAGCGCCAGTGCCGGCGTCTGGAAGCGGTACCCCAGAGGCGTCTGCGTCGCGAGCCACAGTCGCGTATCCTAGCATGAGGTCATAGGCGTCTTGGCGATCGTCATCGACAAAGTGCTTATTGAAAATGCGCACTGCCGACTTGAGGCCATCCTGCAGGAGGCCCTTGGTGGAGCGTTTCCCACTACGTGCAATATCCGCCTTCATGGCTGCAGTGCCGGCGTACTGGTAGGAAAGCGCGTCTGCGTTATTGCCCCAGAGGCGCACGAACGTCGACTCACCGTCCGGGGAGAGCTGGATTGACCGCTGCGCTCGTCCGGTCGCGTCAGGGGATGGTCTGCTCGTGCTCGTGTCCCGCAAAATGAGGGCCAGCTGCTGCTGCAAAACCTGTTTCGCGAGTATACTCTGAACGACACCAGTTCGATCCAAACAATCCACACAATTGACTCGGAAAATGCCAGTCTGCAGCTGTCGCGCATCCAAGAGAAAGCCGTACGCGTCCAGATCGTTCAGGAGGCGACTCAATAGCGCACAGATGCCGCGCTCGTACTCCTTCCCACTACAGTGACGATGAAAGTCGAACTCGACAAACCGAGGTGCCCAGCTGGGTCGAGCATCAGTGCCGCGACTCGCGGCCAACTCTACCTGTTGGGCGTACGCTCGTGCCAGGGTCGACTCGGAGCCTTCGCTGTTCACGAGCGATACCGCAGTGCATCGTCCGTAGGAGCGGCTGAGATTCTTGAAGTGCTGCGTGAACGCAGCCTGCGACTGCAACAGGGGAGCATCGAGCTCCGGCGCTGGTCGAAGTGCTCCCTTGGTTTGTCGCCAGAAGACGGGTATCGAACCTCGGAGCGTGACAAACGAGGTACAGCGATGTTCATGGAAGACAATCTGTTCGGTTTCAACAAAATTCGCGACATGCCCGGACTGGTCGATCCCCCGAGAGTGGTAACGCGTGCCGGCACGCTTTCGACTCTTCCGGCTCACGACGGTGACGTAGACGCGCTCGATCCCGCCGAGGCCGTTCGCCATAGCAGAGCTGTAAATAGGGAGTTCGACGGTACCGACGTATCCCATGATCGCACGAACTGCCCAGGTGCTTGCAACCGGGCCCAGTGCTTCCACCATGGGCTTGTTCCACCAGAAGCTGGAGCCACTGGCTCCAGTGAGCTGCTTCTGCTGCGTGCGCACCAGGTCAGCCTCGTAGCTGAAGAAGAGGAAACCCGACTCGAGCATCTTCAGCATCGAAACAGATACGTCACGATCCGTCTTCACTGCTGGCTGTGGATGTAGTTTCACCAGTCGCACGCGGCTGGCAGTGTAGACCGGCGCTAGTCGATAGCTTGCCGAGGCTCGCGTCGACGCTTCGTTGCCTGGCGGTGAACTCGTCACTGGCAACGGGACAGAGCCAGCGCGCTTCACTTCGGTTACGGTGACCAAGTATGGACCTGAACTCAAGAAAGTGGCACCTAGAAGCGCTGCCGCAGCGTCAATACCGAGCACCTCTCGGGCGTTGTAGGCACTGGCCGGCGCCGGCAGCAGGTACGGCTCTGCGTGGAACGGGAGCGCCAGCTGTGGACCCGCCGTTCTCTCCAAACTCGCACTGTTTGCTGCGTCTATGACAGCATTTGGTGATGCTGCAGGATCCGGTGCCCAGCGAGAGCAATCCTGAAGCACGAGTCCGGTGGGCAGATGAATGACGCGCAACGCTCGAGGTGGCGGTGCTTCTGCTGGGCGCGCTGTTGCCATGTTGCTAACCGGCACCAGGCTTGGGCCTATGCTTCGGATGTTCCGAACCCGAAAGCAACCTGTGCGCGATGTGGCACACAGTTGCCACGAACTCCGCCGCAGCAGCGGTACTGTTGCTGGAAACGCAACGTTCCGGGCGCTCCGCAGCCGCTCCGCCCGAGAAAGCGCCTGTCGCGAAGCGGCCTGGGCGGGACACGGGGGCAGCGTTTGATGTTCATTATTGTCTCATTTAATGCTGGTGGTGCATGGGGCGCGCTCCTCCTCTGCAAACGTTCCCCCTACGTTTGTCCACTGGACGGTGTCGTTTCATGGGGTACCAAGTTGCTTCGCAAGTTGCTCGGCGTACAAGTATGCCCCTGGTGCGTGGATGCATTGCTTGAGGCGTTGACAGGAATCGAACAGAATCGAATCCTGCACTCAGTGTACGCTCCCGTCGACGGAGCGGGCGTGCACCCCTGGCGCTGCAGCTCGTCTGGCGTCGTCATCTACCAGCGAACGACGCGTCTTGCAGAACAGTTGCTTTTGCAACTCCTTTGGACAAGTTCGACGACGCGCAAATCTTACCGCTGCACAAGCGATACAGGAGGCGAACGCTGCCCAGTCTCGTGGAATCGATGGAAAGCGCGTTTGCATATGCTATATGGATGCGCACGTAGGCTCAGCATGAAGCGTACAGAGCGTTGTCCTCTGCTCAACACGGCTCTCATCGCGTTCACGCGAGTCCCGATACCGTTACGCCCCTTGTTGGCATGCCTGCTGGTGTCCGTCATTTCGGATTGCCGTTCAGACGGAGCGATGGAAACGTTGTGCAGCTTCATCTGCTTCCCGTTCAGGTCTTTGGCGGTATCACCGTGATCTAGGGATTCGACAAGCGCCATGACGCGGTTCAACCGCAGATCCACGCGTACCAGAAGGTGTTTCTCTTCGTCTGCGTTGAACAGTTTGCATTGAGTCTCGGTGCTCGACACGGAATCAATTTTTACGAAATGAATGCAGATTGAGATTCCATCGAACGCCATCATCCCGGTCCATTGCTTTCCATTTTCTCCGAGTAAACCAGAAACCTTGGAGGAGCTCTGCCTGTGCTCTTCTCGAAGGTTTTCAAATACGTCGTAGTTGCTCGCTGAGACGGGCTCCTTCTTCGCCTTGTCTTCGATTTGGCGCGGTTGCATACACGCATGCATGCGCTCGCTATACTCCATGTATGTTTGTATCGCTTGGCATGCAGAGGCACTGGATGAGGGACGGTGCTGAAACGCGCATGTTCTGTCTATTGATCGACGATTCCTCAAGAATCCTGGTCATCTTCTCTGTCGCAAGCACGCCCACACATCAAAGCGCCTTTGCACGCGCTTTTCCACGCAGGAGCAGAGAAACAACAGCGTAGTTCAGGGCTGCTGAATGTACTAAAGCACAGTTTGTCAAAGCACGATTTACAGACACACGGGATCGTGGATGCGAACGACTCTTCTATTGATCGGGCAGCGCGACCGTGGCGTTTTCCAACCCGATACGACGCCACTGACTGTATGCAATCAGGGAGAAAATCGGCCAGCGTAACCAGGAACGCAACGCCGATCTCAGCTGCAAACTCCTTCACCGCGTTTGATCGATGGAAAGCGACGTCATTGAAGAGCACCACATAAGAATTCGGGAAAGCGAAGCCAAGAAAAGTGCTTGGATGAAAAACGTGGTGTGAAACGAGCCTGTCCTTGTTGGCGATTCGCAGGCGACCAAACGATAGCATTGCGGCTTCAGTTCATGGTATCGGCGTGCTCGCACGTCTCCTCTTTGCGGAGAGCGGTTTGTCGCTCTTGGAGTGCCCACACACAGGTTTATGATTTTTCCGAATTCAATCTCATCGACTAAGACGGACATCTGTCCACCGTTGTTAAGGGCGCTCGGGTTTCCATACGTCGTCGATATTCTGTTGTTCGACGCGCGTCACTCTATCATAGAGATGATCGTTTCCCTTCATATATCCGTATCTTTTCGTTGCCGCTCGAATCAACTGTGCGAAAAAGTCCTAACCCGGGGGTTGTCTCATGGTATTCCTTAGAACACGTGTTGTGTGGAATGTGTTGACGAGGAAACAGTCGTGCGGATAGCGTTTAAAAAACGTTGTTTTTCGTCTGCGTGCTGTTCAGGACAATACACAACAGACAGTTGGATACTCTACCTGTACAAGTAAGACTGTTGTTCCGAAATCTAGCAGAGACAGCATCGAGTCTCCATGCAATTGTTCTCCTATCAACATGATGCGATCGTTTTTTGTTTCATATCTGCGAGAAAAACAAACGACAGTGCAGGTTGGAACGAGTATGCCGCAACGCACCGCTCTGCATGTAACGCACTTGCTGTCCATCCATGTAGAGTCTCGTGCGTTTTCACGATGTGTAAGGGACTGGAGGCCTCCGCACCAACTCCACATTGCTCTACAGGTTCGCTTTTGTTTTCGCAACATCCAGAATGAGAATCCAGAGCACTTGGTTCACTTTTCTTTGTTGGTCCATCATAAAACATAACCCGAACGCTGAAGCCCCAGCGCCACGACTGTAAAGCGGCTAACCAGAGGTCATCCCGCAAACGAAAGCGATGGTGCCCGACGCCGACGCCAGCGATGGATCGTCTTCGAGTCTCGGGCTCAGCGCACGTCGAGTGTTTCAGCGGGCTGCAGAGCACACGCAAGAACGTAAAGCAGTATTTTCGGGTTAGCGCATCGAGCGGTCTGGCGTGATATACCCAGAAACGGCACCCACACCCAGACGCCTTCCAGGGAAGCACCGCATACAATGATCCCGCCGAACGACACGATGCAGGTGCTGTCGTCGACCTTGGTCCATGCTCACTGTTTTCCAATCAGCACTTTGTGCGACATGTCGCGTTTTATCGGGGACTAGGGAATCAGAAGCGCCAAGCTGCTGAGCTAGTCGCTGTTCGGAAAGAGGAACAGCTCCAGGTAGCGTCGTCTGCTGCGCGTGACGCGCCCGCGCTCGGCCTGTTGCTGGGAACAAGAGCCCTTGGCAGGTCGCGGAAAGCGTCCAAGTCCCTATTAGCACAGGCGTGAGCACAGCACACGCGAATGCATTGCCTCACGGAAAATACTGCCGTCCGACAGGTTCCCGGGTGCTGTCCTGTTGCTATACTGTCCATGCTGAAAGCCCCGCGGTGCCGTTCATGATGCTGCACACAGCCGACTGTGACGATACCGAGCCAGGAAGCGTTGTCGTCGTCGTTGTCGTTGTCGTCTCCTGGGCACACTCGAGGTGCGCTGGTATACATCGCGCAGTTGCCAGCGTCATGGACTGAGCGTTACTGTCGCCACAAAGGGTGCTCGCGACGGGCCTTGTATCTGAAAACATGAATGATTGGGGTTCGCGGGGGCCAGCGGCTACCAGCAAGAGCGCATTCTACATAGCTTCTCGACCTGAGCGATTCGATATACGGCACGTATCCGCGGCATGACTCGAGTGCCGAAGTTGCTGCCATTCACCCGGTTTTCATGAGCTAGAGGTGCGGCTACATTACGCGCTGCGCATTGCCTCGGTCGCAACGGGTGTTTGCCGGGCCCCAGTTCGGACCACGAGACGACCATCTGCAGAGAGGGAGGCCAGCATGGCGTTTCGCGCAGCATCGTGCCATGCAAGCGCCACAATAAGGTCGTCGTGGTCTCGAGCGCTCTCTTCAAATGTAAAACCTTCGCAAAAGATCGTCGGGGCATCGTTGTCGCTGCGCACCTGATCGCCATCAACAGCGCCTGTCCTGTCTAATGATGAAACGGACGGCGTCGCTGCTGACACGGCTGTCTGTAGACGGCCTCGCCAAGTAGAGACCACTGGCTCTTCATTCGCATCGTACGCAGCAACCGCTACGCGTATGCTCGAATCTAACGCTTCTAGTGCGATTGCAGAGGCAAAGACGCTCCATGGTGCGCGATCACCAACGGCAGAACCAGCGAGCTGCTGAACTTGGCCTCGGAGGAGATCCAAAAACAGCAGGACGCCATCGTCCGTGGAGGCAACAATGCCCCCGGACTGCTGCGGCATGCGTGCGGCTGCCAGCACAGTGCTGCTCAAGACGTGTGGAGTCGTCGACTGCAACGCATGGAGTCGCAGGGCCTCGTTGTCGGTATCGCACGGGAGGAGCTCGTAGGCTCTCTGGGCCAGGGACCCACATTCCGTGGCTTTCTTTCGTGATGATGTCCAGGAAGCAGCATGGAGCTCGAACTGGCCGGCGATCGACTGTTGTCTGCGGTCAAACAGTAGCAGCGCGCCGCTGGTGTGTGCAGCGAACACCAGCCCAGGCGCTTGCTCGTCGACAAAGCAGGCGCAGGTCCAGTGTAATGCGGCAAGCTGGTGTCGGCCCGTATAGATCATTCTAGGGATATGTGGTACGCTCCAGACACACTGGGTCTGCAGGGTGTTTGCGTCGAGTAGTTGTAGCGTGTGTGCCAGGCCTAGCACGACGCTTTCGCCGGTGAGCGCCACATCCATCGCTTGAAGCGTTTCCGGATGTGGAAGTTCCGCGTTCGGCACTGGCTCCGGATTGCTCACAATGACATGCTGTTTCGCAGCCTCTCCGAAGCAGCCGAGGGCATCTTCTAGTCGAGGTAGCCGAACGGCCTCCAAGGCCGGTTTTCCACGCTCGGCATCCTGGCCAGCGCAGTAGACAACGGGACCCAAGCCACGAGCCAACAACGCTATCTGTGCTGTTTGCTCGATCGGTAACGCTGCCACAAAGTGCAAGTCTTTCTTTTCAGGTGCAAACTCGACGAGTAACAGTTCACTGCGTGCACTCGAGGAGAGCCCGCTTCTGTACGCGGGTGTCTGTGTCGCGGGCCTGCCGCCCGACGCTACCACGAAACGCACTCTGTTCCGAGCCGCGTCAGACAGCTGCCCTGTACTCCCTGTGGAGACCGGAAGAATGCCGCGGGCGGGTTGTTTGATCCCGATCGCAGCCGAAGCTGTCTCCATGGTGCACGAGGGAGAGGTTCCTGGTGTTCTCTCTGCACTCAGGATACCAGCATAGTGCAGCTAGATCCTGTTGCTGGTGAAGCGTGCCACGAGCAGCGCACCGTTCAAGCGCAGCGTGCTCGATGCGAAAGCACTGGTAGCTTGCTGGGCGTGTCGGTCGTCCCAGTCGTAGCGTTTTCGCGCACCAGCGGATGAGTTGCAGTGAAGGAGTAGAGCGGCATAGGGTCGAGGCCAGCGGGTACGTCGAAGCTGTCCCAGTACGAATAGTGCATAAAAGTATAGCATCCAATCAACCCTCCGTTCGCCTGAAGCGCACCACGTCTGTTGCTACCCTCTGTCTTCCGTTTCGATGGTACTCCATCCCCAGGTATCGGTAACCAAATGCTTTTTCGCGGTTTATAGAAGAAGCGTTCCGAGCGCGTTGATTTTGAGAAATAAAGAATCTGAGGGAAAAGTATGAAGGCGTGGATTTCGGGTACCCGGTGTCGTCAGGCGCCGGAAATAAACGAACAAAACATCGTATTGCTGCCGACAATCGAGCGATGAAGAGCAATTGACGAAAAATAGAAGACGGTAGGAGATAGGGGAGAAAAGGTGTTTGTATGACGGGACGATAACGAGAGTGTAGTGGTTCAGAAGGGCACGAATGCGAGGAATCCTTGCAGCGGTGCTTTCAACAAGAGGCAACAAACGCAAGGAGTTTGTGAACTCGTGGCCTTCTTGCCATTTCCTTTTCGGTTAGCGCTACGTGCTTTCCTATCTCCCAAGCGGGTCGCTGGCAATTTCCCATCTCGATCCTCTGGAGTTTACAGCCCAGTTCGTGGTGTGTGATTACGATGTCCGGAACTCATCTATCGGTATGGTCACGAAACCGTCTGCGCACTCCTTGCACGTTCTTGTCAACGGT
>Ga0080006_1176678_pt1 | contig 24165 bp, 22 predicted proteins | sample RS3BMetagenome_FD_69209 | JGI IMG/M metagenome (GOLD analysis project Ga0080006, IMG submission 69209) | Ferric oxide microbial mat and aquatic microbial communities from Rainbow Spring, Yellowstone National Park, USA - RS3B (SPADES... ...
TCAGGGCGGGAACGACCTCGAAACTCAAGAATGGAGGCCCTGCGAAACGCTCCCCGACCGCGAGGGATGAGGGAGTAACGGGAAGCAAAAGTAGAGCCTCCGTCGCTTTAGCGAGGAGAGTGTGTCAGTGAAATGAGTAGGGATAACCATGAAGGGCACAGCGAAGCTCCGCTCGTCTTCGGGTTCGCCGGCTTCGCTTTCGCGCTGATCGCCTCCGGCACAGCGCTATTATTCGCCCCGGATGCCATCGGCGGATTCCTGTACGCGCTGTTTGTGGGGTTCCTCGACGAATTCACGGCCGCGCTGATACTGATGGCGTGGAACGACAAGTACGCGTCGGCCGTCCTGGGGACGTTCGGATCCTTCCTGCTGGGCGCCACGCTTTTCTGGGTGAACGGCGTGTTCACGATAGTGCCGAGCGCCGTGGGGTCCATGTTCGGCCCTCCGGGATTAGGATTTCAGATTTATAATTATGCACTTCTACCTTTAATAGTGTACATGGGATACCCGGCCGTCAAGCACAGGGACTGGATAATCGTGACGGCCTTCGTCTCGCTGTTCATCGTCGTCCTGGCGCTCGGGACCTACGCCGGCGGCGTCGGATGGATGAGGTACCTCTTCGGGATCTTCGCGTACGTAACCGCGATCGCGCTGTCCGCGAGGAACGTGCAGATTCTGGCGAGGGACTAGTCCATGGTGCACGTCAGGGGGGAGGACGTCCGGATAGAGATCCCGGCCGAATTCAACCTGAGCGATCTCCTCATAGACAGGAACGTCAGGGAGGGCAGGGGGAACAGGGTCGCGGTCACGTACGTCGAGGGGTCCGAGGGAAACGTGGAGGTGAAGCGCGCGCTGACGTACGCGGATCTGCTCCGCGAGACTTCCAGGATCGCCGGGGCGCTCAGGGGACTCGGCGTGGAGATGGAGAACAGGGTCGTCGCGATGCTCTACGACAGGCCCGAGCTGGCCGAGGTCTTCCTCGGATCCCACAGGATAGGGGCGGTGCCAGTCCCCATAAACACCTACGAGACCGCTGCGTTCCTGAAGTACGTGCTAAATCAGTCCAGGGCGAAGGTCCTCTTCATAGAGAGGGACCTGATGCCGCTGCTGGAGGAGGTGAGGGAATCCCTGAGGTACCTGAGGAGGGTGGTCGTGGTCGGCGGGGAACCCGCGGGCGATCAGCTGGGCTACCGGGACCTCGCGCGCTCCGGCCCCGACTTCGTGGAGCCGGAGCCCATGCACAGGGACGACTTCGCCTTCTGGCTCTACAGCTCCGGGACCACGGGGCCGCCGAAGGGCGTCGTCCATCTCCAGCACGATATCCCGTACGTCGTCCAGACGTACTACAGGCACATCCACGCGCCCGGGGAGGACGACGTCTTCTTCTCCACCGCCAAGCTGTTCTTCGCCTACGGGCTCGGGAACGGCCTCTACGCCCCCCTCTGGTTCGGCGCCTCCACGGTCCTCTTCCCGGGGCGCGCCACGGACGTGAAATCCGTGCTGCGCATAATCGAGCTGATGAGGGTCACGCGCTTCTTCGGCACGCCGCTCGTGTACCTAAGGCTCCTGGACGAGCTGAGGAGCGGGGGGAAGTACGACCTCTCCTCCATCAGGACGAGCACCAACGCGGGGGAGACGCTGCCGCCCCAGATAGACGAGGGATGGAGGGAGTTCACGGGGCACTACGTGCTGGACGGGATAGGGACCACCGAGATACTGCACATATTCATATCGCCCAGGACGGACAGGCCGGTGAAGCCGGGGAGCACCGGGCTAGTGGTCCCGGGATACGAGGCCAGGACCGTCAGGGAGGACGGGAGCGAGGCGGACGTCGGGGAGGCAGGCAGGCTCCTGATAAAGGGCGACAGCATAGCGGCCCTGTACTGGCAGCAGCACGAGAAGACGAAGGCGACGATAATCGGGGAGTGGATAGACACGGGGGACCTCTACGTCGTGGATCGTGACGGCTACTTCTGGTGGTCCGGCAGGGCCGACGACCTGATAAAGTCCGCCGGCGCGTGGGTGTCGCCAATAGAGGTGGAGCAGGCGATCCTGGGCCACCCGGCGGTCGCCGGCGCGGCGGTCGTGCAGAGCTACACCGACGACGGCATAGGGAGGCCGAAGGCCTACGTCCAGCTGAGGTCCGGCTATTCGCCGTCGAAGGAGCTGGAGGAGGAGATACTGAGGCTTGCGGGCGAGAAGCTGAAGGCATCCTACAAGGTCCCGGGATGGGTCGAGTTCGTCGATGCGCTGCCCACGACCGCCACCGGCAAGACCCAGAGGTACAAGCTGAGGCAGATCGAGGTGGAGAGGTTCAGGGCGAAACGGTCGAAGCCCGGCCAGTGAGCGCGCCATTGGTGTAGTTGGTGTAGACGGGGAAGTCCGCCCATCTCCTCCCTGAAGGTCGGGGGTTTACCGTTTCCCCCAAACCCCTAACACTTTTATAATAAAGTGGCCGCCGCTGGCAACGTGGGATTCGCCTCGATCTACAGGAGGAGGCTGCAGAGGATAGGGCACGGCAGCTATCTGATCACGCTGTCCAGGGATTGGGTGGAGGCGCACGGCCTGAAGAAGGGCTCCGAGATTGTCATGATGGACGACGGACCGTCGCTGAGGATGTTCCCCGCCGATACGCTCGGCCACAGGACGGTGCAGCTGCAGCTGAAGGAGCAGGAGGACCCGCGGGAGCTATCCATCCCGCTGTGGACGTACTACATGCAGGGCGCCGACGAGGTGGTCATAAAATCCGGCGGCATAATAAGCTCGGACGTGAAGCACTCCCTGAGGTCCCTTCTGCTGGAGATGCCCGGGGCGTTCATCGTGGACGAGGATGCCTACAACATAAGGGTGAAGGTGAGCAGCGACGTCGTGAAGCTCCCGACGGACGGCGAGGTGAGGAAGATGGTGGGCTTCACGATCAAGGTGTACGAGGACTCGGCCAGGGCGTTCATGGAGGGCGACGGCGGCCTGGCCAGCGAGGTCGTGGAGAGGGGCACCGGCGTCAACAGATGGTACAGGGCGGTCATACGCCAGATATCGCTCTGGACCCGGGATCCGGAGGTCGCGGTGTCCAGCGGGATAAACGACAGCCGCGAGCTGATAGCGTACGTGCTCATGGTGAGGGATCTGTCGAGAATAGTCTACCATTCCACCCACATAGCCAGGCTGGCCTCCCAGCTGCAATCGGCGCCTTCCGACGCCATACTGAGGTCCGACTTCGAGGGGATGTCCTCCATCGTGGAGGAGATGATCGCGACGTCCACCGATATGTTCCTGTCGAGGGACGTGGGCCGCATCCACGCCGTCCTTCGTAGGATGAAGCGCGTCAGGGAACTGGAGGAGCTCATAAGCGTGAGGACGTTCGAGACCGTCAGGGACCTCGGCACCGCCGTGAGGCTCCTCATGGCGGCAAACGAGTTGAGGAGGATAGCGGGCTACTCGGTCGCGATAAGCGACGACGCGGCCAACCTGGTGCTGGTTCCGGGCGCTCCCGGCTGATCCGCGCCCGCGCGTACGCGATCGGATCCATATATTGCGAATATACCTGATATATACTTTATATCTTTCCGCCAAGGCTTATATCCCGGTCCGGGGTTCCGGGAGGGCGATGTCAGCTTCAGCCACGGCTAGGGGAAGGGCGCTAACGTCCGAGGAGGCCGCCCAGTACAGGGTGCCCAAGGAGTACAACCAGGCCGTTGCGCTGCAGAGCCAGCTGGTCAGGAAGTACTTCGAGGATCTGGCCGCCGCAGCCGCCAAGGGGAAGAAGATGGCGTACGGGCTCGTCGAGGCGAACCCGATAGAGATACTGAGGCTGTTCGACATACCGGCCGTGTATCCAGAGGTCTTCTCGCTCCAGATATCGTACAAGGGCGGGGCCCTCCCCCTGATGCTGGCGGCCGAGAACGAGGGATATTCCACCGACTGCTGCAGCTACGTGAAGTCCGGGGTCGCCGCCGTCCCCCCCATAGGCACGGGGCAGACGCCCCTCGGGTACGTGCCGAAGCCCGACATAGCCGTCCTCACGTACTCGGGCTGCCAGATATACATACACTGGTGGGAGCAGTACCACTACTGGACCGGCGCGAAGATATTCACGCTCGACATACCCTACGTGCGCGATTACGAGAGGGATCGCTACGTGCCCAGACACGACGTGAGGTACGTGGCGGATCAGCTAATGGACGTCATATCCCAGCTGGAGCAGATCACGGGGATCCGCTACAGCGAGGAGAAGCTGAGGGAGATACTGACCTACTCGGCAGACGCCTGGGATCACTGGAGGATGGCGCTGGAGATGGGGAAGAAGGTGCCATCCCCGCTCGACGGCTACTTCGAGGCGATATATTATATGAGCCTGATCACCCTCACGAGGGGCGATAAGACCACCGCAGACTACTACCGCTTCCTGGTGGACGAGCTCCAGAGGAGGGCGGAGGCCGGGATAGGGCCGACCCCCGAGGAGCAGTTCAGGCTTGTCTTCGAGGGGGTCCCCAATTATCCGTACTACAAGGACTGGTGGAGCCTCTTCAAGAGGTGGAACGCGCGCGGCGTCGTGGGCACCTATCCCAAGGTGACCGGCGTCGTGGATTACTTCCGCTTCAATCCGGACAGGCCCATAGAGACAATAGCCGAGTACATGATACACGCGTACTGCAACTGGAACATGCTGATGAGGGCCGACCTCCTGAAGTACTACGTGGACGCGTACAAGGCGGACGGCGTCGTGATACACTCGATAAAGAGCTGCAGGTCCTTCTCCATGGGGCAGGGCGACTTCAAGGAGTACTTCGTGGGCATGGACGTCCCGACCCTCATGCTCGAGTCGGACCACGTGGATCCCAGGTACTACTCGGACGCCCAGATGAGGAACAGGATCGACGCGTTCTTCGAGTCGCTCGCGCTCAGGAAGGGGTTGAAGTGAAATGATGGGCGAAGAGGGCTACGTGATAGGCGTGGATTCCGGGTCGACGTACACGAAGGGAGTGGTGATGCACGTAGACGGGAGGATAGCGGCCACCGACATGACGATGACCGGGATAAGGATACTCGAATCGGCGAACAAGCTGTACCGCACTCTGCTGGAGAAGGCCGGGCTCAGTGAGTCCGACGTCGCGTACGTGGTCGGGACCGGCTACGGGAGATATCAGATAACGTTCGGCCACGTGCAGGTCACCGAGATCAGCGCCCACGGGCTGGCGGCGCACTACCTGTTCCCCAGGACGCACACGGTGCTGGACATGGGGGGACAGGACACCAAGGCGATAAGGATCAACGACAAGGGGGAGGTCATCGATTTCACGATGAACGATAAATGCGCGGCGGGGACGGGCAGGTTCATAGAGGCTGCCTCGAGGGCGCTGGGCCTCAATCTTAGGCAGGCGTCGGAGATAGCCCTGAACGCCAGGAGGCCCGTGAAGATAACGAGCACCTGCACGGTCTTCGCGGAGACCGAGGTGCTGGAGCACCTGGCCGCCGGAGAGCGCCTTGAGGACATACTCTACGGCGCCTATCTGGGGATCGCGACCCGCTCGGTCGGGCTGCTGAGGAGGGTCGGAGTGGAGCCCGAGGTCACGTTCCAGGGCGGCGTGTCGCTGAACAAGGGGATGATCAAGGCGGTGGAGGAGATGCTCCACATGAAGGTCAACACGAGCCCCCTGACGATGTACGGGGGCGCGATAGGGGCCGCGCTCTACGGCCTCAAGCAGCTCACGGGCAAGGAGGAGATGATCATGCCCACGGCCGATCGCGCGCCCAGGGAGGTCGAGAGCGCATGATAACCGCGGGGATAGACGTCGGCGCGAGGTACGTGAAGGCCGCCATCCTGGAGGACGGAAAGCGCGTGCTCGTGACGCTCGTGGACAGGAGCGGATACGATCCGCTGGGGGCCGCCAGGAAGGCGTTCGAGAGCGCGCTCTCGGAGGCGGGGCTCGACAGGTCGGACGTCAGCTACGTGGTGTCGACCGGATTCGGCCGCCACAGGGTCGATTTCAGGGACTCGAACGCCACGGACATCACGGCGGCCGCCGCGGGCGCCAGGTTCTTCTACCCGGGCACGAGGACCGTCGTCGACGTGGGCGCCGGGAACACTAGGACGTCGAAGCTCGACGAGAACGGAAAGGTCGTCCAGTTCAGGGTGACGGATAAGTGCGCCGCGGGCGGCGGGGGATTCCTGGAGAGGATATCCTTCTACGGGGGGATAGACCTCTCCCAGCTCGAGGACCTAGCCCTGAAGTCCCAGAAGCCGGTCATGATATCCACGGTCTGCTCGGTGCTGGCGGAGACGGAGGTCATAAACCTGGTCACCAAGAACATACCGATAGAGGACATAATGATGGGGGCCGTGATGTCGGTCGCCGGGAGGGTCGTCGCGCCGATCAAGCAGGTCGGCCTGACGCCCGAGGTCACGCTGGTCGGCGGGATGAACATGAACGCGGCCTTCCCGCTGGCGCTGGAGAGGTTCCTGAAGATGCACGTGAACACGTCGCACGATCTCGTGTTCGGGAACGCCGTCGGGGCGGCGTATCTGGGCTACAGGAGGCTCCAGAAGAAGGCGGTGATCGCGCAATGACGCTCCTCGAGGATGCGGCATCGAGGGAACCCCTGGAGCTGTTCAGGGAGGTCACGGAGGACTCCTACGTGGACTTCAGCTGGCAGAGGAGGTGGAAGGAGGAGACCGGGGGGCGGCTGCTGGGGTACTTCCCGGTGTACTTCCCGGAGCCGATAGCCCATTCCCTGGGGTTCCTGCCGGTGAACATACTCGGCGCGTCCGGCTACATCGAGCTGGAGAAGGCCACCGCGCACACGCAGTCGTTCGTGTGCTCCATAAGCAGGAGCACGTTCGAGCTAGCCGCCACCGGGCACCTCGACCACTTCGACGCTCTGGCCTTCACGAACATCTGCGACGTCGCGCGCAACCTGTCCGGCATAATCAAGAGGAACAAGCCGGACAAGACCGTGGTCTACCTCCACATGCCGATAAACAACGCGGTGGCGCCCGCCAAGGATTACCTGTACGGCGAGTACGGCAGGCTCATCGAGAAGCTGGAGCCGATCTCCGGCAGGAAGCTGGACATGGAGGCGCTGAGGCGCAGCATAGCCATCTACAACGAGAAATGGGAGCTGCAACACAGGATGGAGCAGCTGAGGATCGAGAGGCCCTGGCTGTTGCCCTACGACGAGTACTACTACGCGCTGAGGGCGGGCCAGCTGCTGCCGGTGGAGCTCTACGTGGAGAAGATGAGGTCGTTCCTCGGCGAGGTGGAGAAGCGCGACCGCAAGCAGCAGGACAAGATACGCATGCTCGTGCTGGGCGATTTCTGCGAGCAACCGGCGCTGCCCCTCATGAGGGCCATGGAGGACGCGGTCTACCTGGTGTACGACGAGTCGATAATCGGCCCCAGATGGATAGGCCGGGTGGACGGGGCCGAGGAGGACCCCCTCATGGCGCTCGTCAAGGCGTACACGGACAACCTGAAGCCGTTGACCACCAGATACCACCCGCTCATAGACAAGCAGCAGCACATAGCGGAGCTCGTCAAGGACCTGAGGATCGACGCGGTGCTCTTCCTGGTGCCCAAGTTCTGCGAGCCCGCGCTCTACGACTTCGTGATACGCAAGCTGGCGCTGGATAAGATGCACATACCCTACGTCAAGCTGGAGTACGAGGAGTCCGAGACTACGTTCGAGAACGGCAGGATGACGCTCGAGACGCTGGCCGAGTCCATAATCTTCGGCTGAGGATCAGCCGACCACGCGCTGTCCGTTCACGGCTGGGGCCGCCGGATGCCCTCCCCCTGCGTCGGGCGGGGCGGCCCCAGGAATATCTTCGCGTCCACGGCGACCGCGCCCCTCTCGTACACGATCACCGGGTTCAGGTCCACGCCGGATATCTCCGGGTTCTCGAGCATGATCCTGGAGGTGGAGAGGAGCACCCCGATCAGCGCGTCGATGTCCAGCGGGGGACGCCCCCTGGGGCCCATCAGGACATCGCTTCCCCTCACCTCCTCGACCATCGCCCGCGCGTCATCCTCGCCCACGGGGATCAGCCGGAACGCGACGTCCCTCAGGAGCTCCGCAAGCGTGCCCCCCATCCCGAACATCAGCACGGGGCCGAACTTCCCGTCCACCGTCGCGCCCACTATCACCTCGATGGACGCGGGGAGCTGGCGCTCCACGAGGACGCCCGCTATCTCGGCGTCGGGCCTGGCGTTCCTGACCGAACGCACGACGCGATCGTAGGCCGCGCGGACGTCCTCGTCGCGCTCCAGATCGAGCGCCACGCCTCCCACGTCCGTTTTGTGGACTATCTGGGGCGAGAGCACCTTCATCACCACCGGATACCCCACGGCCCTCGCGGATTCCACGGCCTCATCCGCGTCCACGGCGACCCGGAAGGGCGGCGTCCCTATCCCGTAGAGGGCGCAGAGGCGCTTGGACTCGTCCTCGAGGAGCATCGGGCTGCCGCGGGACATCGCGCGATCCACGATGGATCTTGCGTCCGGCCCATCCACGTCGGGCGGGAACCCCCGGCCGTTAATAAGGGTAGTCATCCGCGCGGCCGTGAACGGAACCGATTCCCGCCTTAGAATCATCCGATTTTGTTAAATCTGCGTACATATGAAGATATTATCGAAAATTGAGATCCGGCGGTGAATCCGGAGGCCGGCGACGGCTGCTTCGGCGCCGGTCCGGCGGGGCGATCGCCGTCCCGCGGTGACCCCGATGTCCGGCCAGATGGCGCGGTCGATCAGCGATCCTTCCAGGCGGGCTTCCTCTTCTCCAGGAACGCCTTCAGGCCTTCAACTCCGTCCTCGGTTTTCAGCAGCTCTTCCTTGTAGATATTATTCACCAGCTCGAATCCATCGCCGATATCAGATCCGAGGGCTCCCCAGAACGCTTTCTTGACTATCCTTATCGTGGAGAGGCTGATCTCGGACGCGGATCTCGCGAGCCTTTCCGCCTCGGCGTCGACCTCGGCGTCCGGCACGACCTTTGTCAACATGCCCATCCTTTCCGCCTCGGACGCCGGGAAATTCTCGCCGAGCAGGACAACCCGGAGCGCCCTTCTGACGCCGATGATCCTCGGAAGTAGAACGGCGGCTATGGGCGGCATCGCGCCCAGCCTGATCTCGGGCGTTCCGAAGAACGCCGATTCGCCGGACACCACGAAGTCGAACGCGATGGCCAGCTCAAACCCCCCACCGAGGCACGCGCCCTTCACGGCGGCCACCGTCGGTTTGTCGAAGAAGAGTACCTTTTCTATCAGGCCGGTGAAAGCGTCCAGCATCCCCGGGGCTTTGTCGGGGAGATGCTCCTTCACGTCCGCCCCCGCGCTGAAGGCCCTCTCTATGGCCGTGCCCACCACGACGGCCCTGGCCGACGCGTCGTTTGAGGCCCTGTCCAGCGCCGCGCTCAGCTCGTTCATGAGCTTAATATTGAGTATATTAAGTGGAGGGTTGTTTAAATTTATAAATGCTATGCCGTCCTTTAGCGCGTAATTCACCGGAGTCGGACCGACGCTCAATCCGAATCGTGCCGCAGGCCCCCACGCTTTTTAAGTTATCGGGACTGAGGGGGCTCCTTTACCCCAGGCCTATCGATGAGGCTGAATCCGGGGGGAGGGCCCTCCGCCGGACCCGCGCGTCGGACCGCCAAGGATATTTCGGGGCTCCGGCCGGGAGGGACGCATGGAGCCGGTCGTGGCGAGGCCGTGCAGGGTGGTCGCGGTCGTCAGCGGGGGGCCGGACAGCACGTGTTACGCGGCCCGCTGGATGCGCAGGGGATGCGACGTCCACGCCCTGAGCTTCCTCTACGGGCAGAAGGGATCGCACGAGGTAGAGGTCGCGAGGGGCGTCCTGTCCAGGATCGACTCCGCGCGCGGGGCGGACTGGGGGAGGATGGTCGAGCACCGGATCGTGGACCTCTCGTCCCTCGGGGACCTCTGGAGGGGCACCCAGCTGACCGACGGATCCGTATCGGTCGAGGGCGGATACGCGCCGTCCGTGGTCGTGCCCGTGAGGAACGTGGTCATGCTGACCATCGCCGCGGCTTACGCGTACTCGATCGCGGAGAGGAGCGGCGCGAGGTTGTACGTGGCGTACGGCGCGCAGTACGACGACGCGGCGCCCAGGAAGGACACGCGGGAGCCGCTCTACCCCGACTGCAGCCCCGAGTGCGCCGAATCCCTCCAGAGCGCCCTCGGGATCTGCCACTTCAGGTCCAGCAGGGGGCTGGAGATATGGAGCCCCGCGAGGGAGGGGATGGGGAAATCGGACCTCCTCAGGGAGTGCCGCGCCGCGCTCGGGGACATCGTGTACGGGACGTGGAGCTGCTATCTGAGCGGCCCGGTCCACTGCGGGGCCTGCGAGTCGTGCAGGAACAGGCACAGGGCGTTCGAGGAGGCGGGGATCCCGGACTGCACGGTCTACGGGAGTCCCCCGGGCGAACCCGGTGAGTTCGTGAGGACGATCGACGGATACGTGCACAGGTCGTGCCCTAGAGGAGCGAGCGGAGGGCCCTGAGGAGCTTCTCCGCGTCGAGCTCCAGCCCGCTCAGCCGGCTCCTTATCCTGGAGGCGGACACCTCGTTCGAGAACGCCCTCCTCACGGCGTCCTCCAGGAGCTCGCCGTCTATCCCGTAGTCCCCGAGCGTCCGGGCGAACCCGACGGACGACTGGAAACCCGAGAGGACCTTCGTGGCGCCCTCCGGCGTCCCGTCGAACCCGGGATCGATCGCCTTCAGGAGCCGCGTCGATGGAGCGGGGGACGACGCGTGAACGAAGCGCGCCAGCGCGGGGCCTATTATCGCCAGGCCGCACCCGTGCGGGAGGGACGGCCTCAGCCCGCTCAGGAAGTTCTCGACCGCGTGCACGAGGTTCGTGGGGGAGAGGTCTATCGCGACGCCGGCCATCATCGCGGCGTACATCAACCAGTACCTGTGATCCACGGCGGATGGCTCCTCGGCCGCGCGCGGGAGGTACCGGACCACGTTCCTCACGGCGACCTCGGATATGTCCCGCGCCAGGGGCGAGCTGCCGGACGTGGTGGCAGACTCATACGCGTGGTAGAGCGCGTCGAACGACGTGCAGAGCACCTGTTCCCGGGGCATCGTGAGCGTGTACCCGGGGTCGTCGAACGACGCGCGCGCGTAGCAGACCTCGCCGCCTATCTTGTCGCCGACCGCTATGTCCGTGAGGTTCGCGTAGCGGTTGGCCTCGCTGCCCGTCCCGTGCGTCAGGTTCACGGCGTACACCGGGATGTGGGGCGCGGCCCTGGACCTCCCGTATATGTAGTCCATCGCGCTGCCCCCGCCGGACGCTATCGCGGACGCGACCTTCGATACGTCTATGGCGCTGCCCCCGCCTATAGCGATTATCGCGTCGGCGCCCTCCGACGCGACGAGCGCGGCGACCTCGTCCGCCTGGGACGAGGGGGGATTCGGCGCCACGCGATCGTACAGCGCGTGCCGGATCCCCGAGCCGTTGAGTATCCCCTGCACGTCCGCCAGGGCTCCGCTCGCCCTGGCCGAGGACTTCCCGGTGACCACCACCGCCCTCCCGACGCCGGACACGTATTCCCGGAGCGCCTCGACGGCCCGGGGGCCCACGTGCACGGTGACGCCGCCGTAGGTCCAGCGGAACGAGTCCATACGCGGCCGCGGGTTCCCCCGGGATAAATGCGTTTGGACCGGGTCCGATGGGGCGATGGGTCGACCGCGCCCCACATCCCCCGGTGATGTTGGGGGGCGCGCGGCCATATCCTGCGCGCCCGCACGACGTCGTCGCGAAGCCCCGGCTACGCCGCGCATGCGATGGCGTATTCGATCCGGATATCGCGTGCGCCTACGCGGGATGAACCCCGACGCCGAGGAAGCCCGCGCACGGGTTCCCGGTCCACCGGCGGCAAATCCTATCCCGGGGCAACGCGCTTATACACGTAACGAGATGGGAGATGCGGCCATGTGGGCTGAACTTTACGCGAATCTATCGGGGGTCGACGTGGAGAGGCGGCGCAACGTCCTCCTGGAGGTCGCCGGGAGGTTGAGGGCCGAGCGCGGGAAATCCATCACAGGCTGGCATCTGCTGTGGGACAGTAAGCCTTGGCCCGTCACGCTCAGGCTGAGGTTTCGCGGCGATGAGGGATCCGTGAACGCCCTCGCGGCGGAGATCTCCGGGCGTTTTAAGAAGGACGGTTACGATGTCTGCGTTGGAGGGAGAGACGGGTGCGGCCGCGCGTACACGGGCGGCGAGGATCTCTACGGCAAGGACGGCAGCGAGCTCATGGCCAAGGTCTTGGAGATGGGATCGGAGATCGCTGTCGAGTTCGTGTCGGCGAGGGGCGCGTTGGCATCCGGTGGTTATACCTGCGACGGCTGCGGTAAGGATACCGCGTGCATCTCCAGGTGCCTCATAGGCACCATGCTGCGCCTGCTCATGAGTCAGCTCTCCACAGAGATAAACGCGGCGCCCTTCCTGCTCGGGCAGGCCGTGATCCTCTGCGAGGAGATGGGCTGCATGGAGATGGTGTACAGGTGCGGCACGGGGCCGACGTTCACCAGGTGCCTCGAGATGCTGGGGGAGATAAAGGGGTCCTCCTGAGCGGGGCTAGCAGGTGGAATAACCGCCGTTCACCGGTATCGCCTGCCCGGTTATGAAGCCGGCCTTCTCCGAGGCCAGGAACACCACAACGGGCGCTATATCCTCCGGGGTCCCGAGCCTCCCCAGCGGATAGGCCCTCTTGATCCTCTCGAGCTTCTCCGGGGATAGATACTCGCGCATCTCCTTCTCCATCCACATGCTGTGGGAGCTGAAGTCCTTCTCCACGTCCTTCGGGAACGTCAGCGCGGGGACCACAACGTTCACGCGCACGTTATACCTGCCGACCTCCTTGGCCAGCGCCTTCGAGAACCCCATCACGCCTGCCTTGAGGCCCGAATAAACGGTCTCCGTGACCTCGCCGACGCGCCCGGCGTCGGATCCCATGTTGATTATCACGCCCCCCCTCTGCTTCACCATGTATTCGAGGACGGCCCTCGTGGTGTTGAGCATCCCCCTGAAGTTGAGGTCTATTTTCCTATCCCAGAGGCGCGGATCCTCCTCGAGGAAGAGCGCCACCTTCTCCCAACCCACGCTGTTCACCAGCACGTCCACCCTGGAGAATCTATCGACCACCTCCTTCACCCTACCCTTCACCTGATCAAGGTCCGTGACGTCGCACCTGTAGGCGATCGCGCCCGGGGTCATCTCGGCGGCCCTCCTGGCCACCTCGCTGGCCTTGACGTCATCTATATCTAATATCACGACCTTGGCGCCTTCCCTCGCGAACTCGTATACGATTCCTTCCCCTATATTGGACGCTCCACCGGCAACTATCACAATTTTATCGCGTAATCCAAGATCCATTCCGATGCGCAGCCCCCCACTGTTATATTTAAGCTTTCAACGCCGTGCGGCGGCCCCGTAACTCAGGCTCACAGGTCCCCTCCCCGACGCGCCGGATCGCGCGCCCCGCGGACATAGTGCCGGCGCTCGACCCCCGCCGTACTGTGCACGGTCCGCCCAGTTGGAATATAACCTTTATATCACATTTATCATACCATTATCTACATACTGTAAGATAACATTTATATTGTACTACTGTCCGGTGGATGGATGAAGATGAGAAGAAGCGCAATCTCTAGGACAGCACTTTGGGCAATAATCGCAGTCGTCATAATAGTGGTGATCGTCGGCGGGGTGGCGGCGTACTACGCCACCAGGCCCCCGCCGCCCACTCCGACCCCCACTCCGACCCCCACTCCAACGCCGACACACGCGATAGTCGGGCAGGTGACGATCGGGCTCGCGCAGTCGTTCACCGGATCCCTCGGGCCCGTGGGCGAGGAGATCCTCTGGGGGGCCCAGCTCGCCGTATCACAGATAAACTCCCAGGGAGGTATCTACATGGCCAACGGGCCGGACGGGCCGGGCAACTACACGATAAACCTCGTGTGGCAGGACGACCAGTCCAGCCCGTCCGTCGCGCCGACCGCCGTCTCCACGCTGATAACCAGCGATCACGCGGCAGTGGTGATAAACGACATCGGCAGCGTGATAGCTGTAGCCCAGATACCCATAATAGAGCAGTACAACGAGCCGACGATAGCAATATGTTCCTCGCCGCTCATGACCAGGACCCAGAACCTCACGAACTTCGATCCCGCGAAGTCGATGATATTCCACTACCAGCCCACCGGGATCAACTTCGGCGCATCCGATGCCGAGTTCCTGTATCAGTACAAGGACCAGATACAGAGCTCCCAGGGGCAGAGCACCAGCGGGCCGCTGAGGGTTGTCTTCATAGGGCAGAACACCGAGTACGGGCAGGATACCCTGTGGGGCTTCAACTACACGATATACCAGAACGGGTGGCAGAACGACTTCCAGATAGTCGATGTGGAGTGGTATCCGTTCGGCAACACCCAGTTCCAGAGCATACTGGCCAAGGTGGCGACCGAGAGCCCCAACGTGCTCGTGCTGGCCACGTGGCCCAACGAGCAGGCCGCGCTCGTGCAGCAGGCAGCCTCGATCCCGGCCCTCAAGGGGGTGGTCATGGGGCCGACCCCCGGCATAGTCGACGACCCGTCCTACTACAGCGTAGCCGGACAGGACGCCGTGGGCAGCTTCATAAGCACGAACCTCCCGGTGTTCGCTAACACCAACAACGCGACAATAAACGCGAAGTGGGCCGCCTTCAGGAGCGAGTACATGGCCGAGACCGGACAGCATGTCGGGCTCGTGGGCTCCTCCGGGTACGACGCGGTCTGGGTCGCGGCCTACGCGCTGAAGGACGCGGGGACCACCCAGAACACCGCCGTGATAAACGCCCTGGCAACGATGTCGCCGCCCCCGCAGCTGACCTGGATCATCTCGCCCGGCCCGAGCGGGACCCTGTTCAACAGCTACCACGAGGTGTATAACCAGCTGGTGATAATCGAGGCGTTCTGGAACTCGACGTCCAGCTCGACGTACGAGCAGATAGTCTGGCCGTCGCAGTACGCCACCGCGAGTCCGCAGTTCACGATATTCCCGTGACGCGATCCACCAGCTCATTTTTATTTTTATATAATTATGATTAATAGTGGTTATGTGGAGCAATGCGTCCAGCTATTCCGTAAAATGTACTGAAATACCATCGATTTGAACGGTTTAGCCGTGCGATGAGCGGGCATATGAGGCCCAACGGGGATCCTTTAAACGAATAATTATCGTGTCGCATGTCCTCAGGAATATCGCCAGATGGGGGGTTATTCGCGAGCAACTCGTTGCACGGATCCGTTTTTCAATCAAAGGACGGTAATTCCATGTTAAAATTGTTAAATTGTACGGCCGCACAAATAATGAGAAACCTTTATAATTTTCCGCGATTCGTGCCCTCCGATGATAATCAGGGTACGCCTCCACGGAAGGGGGGGACAGGCGATGAAGACCGCCGGCCGCGTGGTGGGGACCGCCGCCTTCCTGGAGGGCTTCAGGGCCCAGGATTCGCCGATGTACGGGCCCGAGAGGAGGGGCGCCCCGGTCGCATCGTTCCTCAGGATATCGGACGAGGAGATAGCCGAGCGCGGTTACGTGTGGTCGCCGGACATCATAGCAATCGCGGACCCCACGCTCATAGGGGATCCAAGGGCCAACGTGCTCGACGGCGCCGGGCAATCCACCGCGGCGTTCGTGAACATACCGACCCTGGACGGCATACGCATGGGCGATCTGACGCGCCTCACGAACTACGACGTGACGAGGGCCGCCATCCGGCTGCTCGGGCGCGCGGTCCTGAGCGCGGGGGTCGCCGGGGCCGTGGTGAAGCTGCTCCCCATATCGAGGCCCTCGCTCGAGGAGGCGGTGAAGACGGAGATGGAGGACATAGGGCTGAAGGAGAGGGAGATAGACCTGAACGTGAAGCTAGCCCTGGAGTGCTTCGAGGGGACCCCCAGGGTCCCCGTGGAGCCCCTCCCGACGGAGGAGCTGCAGCAGTTCAGGGCCGTGGAGCTCGGATGGCAGCCGCCGGAGGTCTCCATCGGGCTCATAAGGAACGTGGGCAACGGCGTGGAGAAGATGACCGGGAGCTGGCGCGTGTCCAGGCCGGTCATAGACTACTCCAAGTGCACCAGGTGCGGCGTCTGCTTCGATTACTGCCCCGAGGCCACCATAACGCTCGCCGGCCCCGACAACAGGCCGGTCATAGACTACGACCACTGCAAGGGCTGTCTGGTGTGCTACAACGAGTGCCCGGTGAAGGGGGCGATCACCGTGGAGGAGGAGGGGCTGGCCGAGAAGGTTGTGAGTGGAGGGGTTGTGTAGCATGAGGAGGATGCTGACCGGCAACGCGACGGCCGCCTGGGGGGCCAGGATCTCCGAGGTCGAGTACATAGGGGGCTACCCCATAACGCCCCAGTCGGAGGTGGTCGAGCTCCTCTCGAAATGGGTGGCCGAGGGGACGATGAACGCCGTCTACACGAACTACGAGTCGGAGCACAGCATGTTCGCCGGGGTGGGGGCCGCCTCCCTGTCCGGCGTCAGGGCGTTCACGTCGACGTCGAGCCAGGGGCTCATGTTCGCCATCGAGATGCTGTACGCGATTGCGGGCTGGAGGGCTCCGGTGGTGTTCGTGAACGTCGCCAGGGGCCTGGGGATGCCGATGATACTCCAGGTGGAGCACGGCGATATAATGGGCATCAGGGACACGGGGTTCCTTCAGCTGCACGCCGAGACCTGCCAGGAGCTGCTGGACTTCGTGCCGATGGCCTACAGGATAGGGGAGGACAGGCGCGTGATGCTCCCGGTGGCCGTCAACATGGACGGCTTCCTGATATCGTTCGGGAGGGAGCCGGTCGACGTGCCGGACAAGGAGCTCGTGAGGGACTTCCTCCCGAAGTACAACCGCCCCTATCCGGTCGTCGACTTCTCGAACCCCGTCGCGTACGCCCCCACGATCGTCGATGGCTACGCCTACATGTACTTCAAGGAGCAGCTCCAGAAGGCCCAGGAGCGCGCGCGTGAGGTCTTCTACGAGGCCGCCGCCGACTTCGAGAGGATAATAGGCAGGAGGTATGAGCCGATAGAGCGCTACATGCTGGACGACGCGGACTACGCGATAGTGTCCACGGGCTCCTACTCCACGATAATAAGGGGAGCCGTCAGGAGGCTGCGCGAGAGGGGCGAGAGGGTCGGGATGGCCAGGATCAGGATGTTCAGGCCCTTCCCGAGGGATGAGTTCGTGGACGCGCTGTCCGGCCTCAAGGGCGTCGCCGTGTTCGACCAGAACATAAGCCTGGGGAAGGGCGGCGCCATCTACACGGAGCTGGCCGAGGCCCTGTACCACGCGAAGGAGAGGCCCAGGGTGCTCATGTCGTTCATAGGGGGGCTGGGCGGCGCCGAGATATCGTTCGACGCCGTCAGGTACATGCTGGACAGGCTGAAGGACGCGGTGGCCAGCGGCGAGGAGCCCCGCAATCCCAACTGGCTCTTCAGCGAGGAGGATCGCAGGCGCCTGGCCCGCGCGCTCAGGCTGACCCTGGGGGAGGAGGTGATATCCGGATGAGCTCCGAGCCGACCAGGTACAGGACCCTCAAGGACGTTCCGAAGGAGGAATACATGGCGCCCGGCACCCCGCTCTGCGCCGGCTGCGGCGCCCAGCTCGCGCTCAGGCTCGCCCTCAAGGCGCTGGGGCCCCACACGATAGTGGTCAACGTGCCGGGATGCGTGGCGCTCTTCGCCATATATCCATACTCCTCGCTGAAGACGCCCTTCGTGTTCACGTCGTTCGTGGCGGCCCCCGCGACGGCGCAGGGAATCGTGGACGCGATAAAGGTGCTGAGGTCCAGGGGCGTCAACCTGCCGGAGGACACGAAGGTGCTGGCCGTGGTGGGCGACGGCGCGGCGTACGACATAGGCCTCCAGTCGAACTCCGGGGCCCTGCACAGGCAGCTGGATCACTACTACTTCGTCTACGACAACGAGGCGTACGGCAACACCGGATTCCAGTACTCGTCTGCCACCCCGTTCCTCTCAAGGACCACCACGAGCGAGGCGACCGACAGGGTCCCCGGGAACCCCTTCTGGAAGAAGGACATATTCGAGATATGGAGGGCGCACGGGGTGCCCTACATAGCCACCGTCGCGGCATCGAAGCCCGTGGACCTCCTCAGGAAGTTCGAGAAGGCCGCCAGGTTCAAGGGCCCGAAGCTGTTCCTCGCGCTCGGCGTGTGCCCGACCGGCTGGGGCTCCGACCCGCAGATGACGGTGAAGATAGACAAGCTGGCCGTGGAGACCGGCATGTGGCCCCTGAAGGAGGCGGTATACGGGGAGGTCCGGCACACGTACATACCCAGGAGCCTGAAGCCGGTGGAGGAGTACCTGAGGACCCAGAGGCGCTTCGCGCACCTGTTCGACGGCAAACACGACGACCTGCTGAAGGAGTACCAGGCCAGGGTGAACGCGTACTGGGAGAAGGTCTGGAGCACGGAGCCGAAGTAGGGCGCCGTGCGGCGACCCGAGGCCCCGTGCCCCGCTGAACGGGAACCGATGGAATGGATCGTCCAGTTAATTCATGAAAATGAAATAGTTACTAATTCAATTCATCGATATTCCTGCCGCCATCGATGTTCGGGCTGCTCAGGCCGGCTGCAGGACGTGCGTTACCCTGCCGTCTGGGAGGGCCTTCGGGGCGAGCTTCACGCGCATCCCGACGCGCAGGGAGTCGGGCGCGACCCCCTCTATCCTCGCGTACACGCGGTTCCCATCGGGGAACTGCGCGACCCCCACGGGCGCGGGGAACTCCTTCTCGTCGAACCCGGCCACCGCCAGGTAGATTATCGAGTAGCTCAGGAGCCTCCCCTCGCCGGCCTGCTCGTACTCGATCCATTCCATGTCGTCCGCGAGGCATTTCGGGCAGAACTTCCTCGGCGGGAAGTACACGCTCCCGCATTTCCTGCACCTGGTCGCGGTCAACTTCCCCTGCTCCAGGGCCTCCACGTACTTGGAGATGCCGCTGTGCCTTATGAAGGCGAAGTGGCCGAATTTCTCTATCTCGGTCATCGCTAGCGCCTCCTGGAGAGCACGACCGCCGCGCCGTACGTGCCCACGCCGCCCCTGGTGTACGCCACGCCCAGCTCGGCCGGCACGCGTATATCCCCGACGGCGTCGCCCCTGAGCCACCTGGTTATTCCGAATATCTGGGCCGCCCCCGTGGCCCCCACCGGGTGGCCCCTTCCCAGGAGCCCCCCGCTGACGTTGACCGCCACCCTGCCCCCCACATACGTCTGGCCCTCCCTTATCGCCCTGTAGCCCTCCCCCCTCGGGAAGAACCCCATGTCCTCGTAGTCCAGGATCTCCGATATCGTGAAGCAGTCGTGGGTCTCCGCCACCTGGACCTGGGACGGCTCCACCCCGGCGTTCCTGTACGCCATGCGGGTGGCCTCCACGGTCGGCGTGAACGTCGTGAGATCGGGAACCCCCCTGACCGTCTGCTGGCCCGTGGCCAGGCCCGCGCCCTTTATCCACACGGGCGTGTCGGTGATTTTCGTCGCCACCTCCTCGGACGCGAGTATGACCGCGGCGGCTCCGTCGGCGTTGGCGGCGCAGTCCAGCAGCTTGAAGGGATAACTGATGGGCCTGGACTTCATGACGTCCTCCGTCGTGAACTTCTGCCTGAACATCGCAAAGGGGTTCCTCGACGCGTATTCGGAGGACTTGACCCTGACAAGCGCCAGGTCCTCCTCCGTCGCGCCGTACTTCTCCATATATGCAACCGCCCGCAGGGCGTACGCCGTGGGCATCGTCATGCCCAGGGGCGCCTCGAGAGAGGAATCGGCGGATTGCCCCATGACCCTCTGGACCTCCCTCCCCGAGAGCTCGCTCATCTTCTGGACGCCCACCACCGCCACCACCTTCGCGAATCCGGACCTTATGAAGCTCCAGCCGGTTATGGTGGCCGCGGTGCTGCTGGCGCACTGCGCGTGCACGTCGAACCCCGGGATGGGGCTCAGCCGGGCGTACTCGGCCAGCTCCCCTGTCGGGTTCCTGGTGGCGGTGTATCCCCAGGCATACCCCGTGAACAGCATTTCTATGTCCTTGGGGGACACGTTCGCCGCGTCCTCCAGCGCGGCCTTCAGCGCCTCGAACCCGAGCTCCTTAACATCCGCGTCCTCCCTCTTTCCAAACCTGGTCATTCCGACGCCAACTATCGCAACGTTGCTCGACAACTCGGCGTGCGGCGTTGCGATAGCTTCCTAAAAACGTTTACGACTCTCCGCTGTTTGCACGACTTCCGGCCTCAGCCCGCCCGCGTCCCCGGATCCGGGCCGTCCCGGCCGCGCAGGCCCCCGCGGGGCATGTCCGGGCGCGCCCGGACCGAATCGGCGCGCAGGGCCCGTACCGCGCCGCGTAGCGGAATATTTATATAGAACTCTTTTCTTAATTACTTGATATATGAGTCCGTCTTCACACATGTATTGGGAACCCCACACCGAGTTAATGAGTAAAAGGGATCTCGAGGAATTACAACTCAAAAGGTTGCGCGGCATAATCAGATACGTAGCTGAAAGGAGCCCCTATTACATTAGGAAGTTTAAAGAGGCCGGGGTTACGCCGGACGATCTGGTCACCCTCCGCGACATCAGGAGATTCCCCTACACCACCAAGGAGGACCTGTTGAACTACGGCTATCCGTACGGGAACGACTTCCTGGCCGTCCCGATGGACGACCTGATAGGCTGGCACTACACGTCGGGCACGACCGGGAGGCCGACCCCGGGCCCCTACACGCTCAGGGACCTGGATACCTGGTCCAACCTGGTGGCCAGGGATTACATAGCCGCGGGCGTGCGGAAGAACGACATCGTCATGAACACGTATGGCTACGGGCTCTTCACCGGAGGCCTCGGACTGCACTATGGCGCCATAAAAATCGGGGCCAAGGTGATACCGTGGAGCTCCGGAAGGGCGGAGGCCCTGATAGACATGCTCATAACCACAAAGGCGACGGTCATGACGGGCACGCCGTCGTTCATGCTCTACGTCCTGGAGACCGCGCAGAGGAAGGGCGTGGATACGGAGAAGCTGCCCCTCCGCATACTGATACCGGGCGCCGAGATGTGGACCGAGAACACGAGGAAGAGGCTCGAGGAGGGCTTCGGGCTGGATAAGAAGGGCGGGGGGGCCCGCAACATCTACGGCACCACGGAGCTCCTGGGGCCGGGGATGGGGATTGAATGCGAGCGGGAGGACGGCATGCACTGGTGGGCGGATCACGCGTACCTGGAGCTGGAGAATCCGGAGACGAGGGAGCCCGTCGAGCCCGGCGAGGAGGGCGAGATGGTCGTGACCACCCTCACGAAGGAGGCCATGCCGCTGATACGGTACAGGATGAGGGATATAACGAAGATGAAGACGGACGGGTGTACCTGCGGGAGGGTCGCTTTCCCGCGGATAGATTTCATAAAGGGTAGGGTCGATGATATAATCCATTACAAGGGAGCTAAGATCGTGCCCAGCGCTATTCATGACGCGCTACTCAAGTTCCCCGAGGTGAAGGAATACCAGATAGTGGTGGACAGGAGCTCGGAGCACGCGGAATTCCTGGTCAAGGTCGAGATAGCCCAGGATGCGGAGACCAACATACCGCTCCTGCGGCAGGCGATAGGCGAGGAGCTCTCGAGGGCCCTCGTGTTCTTGGCGCCCAAGCTGGAGATTGTGAAGGAGGGAACGTTGCCGCGCTTCGAGGGCAAGGCGAAGCGCGTCATAGTGGTCGGGGGGGTCTGAGTGAAATGATCATCACGCAGGTGAAGCCGAAGGACGAGTTCGTCAAGGCGGTAGAGGAGCTCGACGCGAAGCTGGCGGAGCTGGCGGCGGAGGCCGAGCGCGAGGGCCTCTACGGACCGCACAGATCGCTTTCAATGGCGGCCAGCATCGTCAGGAACGTGAAGGAATCCATCACAGCTGACAAATCCAGGGGCTGATAAAACGAACGGCAAACCCCGCCCCTTCTAGGGGCGGGGAGGAGGTCAGATCCGGCCCATCGATCGGGAATGCGGATGGGCGGCGCGGGCCTCCGCCGTCCAGGCCGAGCACGGCGAAGCGGGCGGGTTCATTCACGGTATGAATCCATAGATCCATATTAACTGATAGAATGCGTAGATGGTCAGCAACAGCGTGAGCGCAATGACGAGCCAGAGGAGCTTCTTCTGGGCCCCGGGGGACTTCACGGGCGCGTAAGGCCACACCGGCCTGATCGGGGTACCCACGCCCACCCCCAACGACGCCAGGAATATCCTGAGGCCGTTCAGTCCGTGGAACACGGATGCGGCGGCTATTATGAGGAGACCCCAGTGGAAGAGCGGATTCTCCTCCGACTGCATGAACGAGTTCCAGAAGTTCGCTCCGTTCAGGACCAGGCTGGTCTCGTAAAGGTGCGCTATCAGGAAGAGGCCCACCCCGATCCCGGCAATCTTGTGGAGGAGATATATCCATCTCTCCAGCTTAGCGTACTTTGAGGGGAAACTGCCCTCGAACTGAAGTTGAATATCGCGCTGCAGGGATTCAACGGCAGGGCGTGGGGCCTCATCGGGCTCAAACCGCACGCTTATGTTCGGCGGGTGATGTCGTTATTAAGGCTTATTCCGCGCGGGCGGGGTATTGGTCAGGTAAGGCATGAAAGGACGCGGCGCTATCTCCCGGACGAGGGCCGTCCTCCCCCGGCAGCCCCATCCCCGGGTCGATGCGCGCGGGCGCGAATGTAATCCGCCGAACGGTCTTATCCTACCAGCACCCGCGGGCGGCTCCGCCGGGAACCGGCGGAGGGCCTGCTGGGGTACGACCCGGACTGGTACGTCCAAGGGGTCCTGCCCGGCGGGATGCCGAAGATCGCCGTTTAAAACAGTTTCATCACATATAGGTTTTAATAGATGTTTGTAGTAGAGTAGGAATGAGAAGCCATAAGCATAAGGAGGTTGTGAATCGCGCTGAAGAGCTGTTCGCCCAAACATGGGTGGGGAGAGGAGCTCTCGCCGCTCCTCGAAGCATACAGGGGCGCCGCGGAACCGCGCCGAGCCGTCCCAGCGCCCCATGAATTTGTGGGGCACCGTGGAGAGCCGTCCACTAGGTGCCGGTTGCCCTTAAATACCGCTCGATGAATCCACAATCCTGATGACCGCGTCGACCCAACTCCAGGAGCGGGGACCTGCCCCCGCGGCCGGCGACGCGGCCGTCCGCGCGGAAGTGGAACCGGGACCGATCAGGACCTACACCCTCAAGCACGACAGGGGCGATGAGGTGCTGCCGCTGCTCATAGCGTACAGGAAGGTGCTCGACTCGATGCTGGACGACATATGGAAGACAGTGACCTGGAGGGAGGTCAAAATCGGGGGGAAGAAACAGTTCAGGCTCTTCCCCAGATACAGGAAGGACGATGAGTTCAAGAAATCGCTGCGGAACAGGTACCTGGAGGGCTGGACGTTCGCGGCGCACTGGGTCGACTCGGCGCTGAGGACGGCGTTCTCCATAATGGAGAGCTGGAGGAAGAACTACAACAGGGGCGACAGGAAGGGAAAACGCCCGGTGGCCAGGCGCCTCTTCGCGAGGGCCCCGCAGGACGTGTGCAGGCTCGAGGAGGAGGGGCTCAGGGTCACGCTCGCGCCCGGGAGGTTCGTGTGGTTCGACCTGTCGAGGCGCTACTTCCCCCTGCCGGGGGAGGTGTCATCGCGCGGGATCGGCCAGCCGGTGATCACGCCGGACAGGATCCACATACCGATACGCGTGCCATCGGACGGCGAGGCGACCAGGAACCAACCCCTCGCCCGGGCGATGGCCTGGGACTCGAACATGCTGTCCCTCGACGGCTACTCCCCGGAGACCGGGTGGGTGAGGATTGACACAAGGGCGCTGGCCACGGTCCACATATCCTCGTTCGAGAAGCGGAGGTCGGTCCAGAGGAAGCTGAAAGGGTCGAAGAGGGGCAAGCGCGTGCGCGCGAAGTACTCGAGGAGGGAGAGGAACAGGGCCGGGAAGCACGCGGTGGAGATAGCCAGGGTCATAAGCTCGCTCGCGGAGGTGAACGGCTTCGAGGAGCTGAGGCCCGGGAGGATGTACACCAGGAGCAGGGTGTGGAACAGGAGGATAGCGAGGGCTGACTG
>Ga0080006_1199738_pt1 | contig 24144 bp, 22 predicted proteins | sample RS3BMetagenome_FD_69209 | JGI IMG/M metagenome (GOLD analysis project Ga0080006, IMG submission 69209) | Ferric oxide microbial mat and aquatic microbial communities from Rainbow Spring, Yellowstone National Park, USA - RS3B (SPADES... ...
CGTGCGCCGCGCGACGAGGCGCCCGCCGCCCCCGCCCCCCGCCCGGGTGAGCGAGGGCCGGGGGGGCCTGGCCGCGGCCCCCCCCCCCCCCCCCGCGCGGGCGCCGGGGGGGGGGGGGGGGGGGGGCCCCGCCTCGCCCGGCAGCGGGCCGTAAGGGTTGGAGGAGTTGGGCGGCGGCGGTGGCGCTTCCGGGCCCCGCCGTTGACCTTGTCCCGGCGCCGGGAATAGGATGGCCACGGAGGCGATGGCGACGGGCAGTTCGGGGATGGCGGAAGTCGGGTGGTGTCTGGAACGCGTCGGTACGGCGCTACTGGCCAAGAAGGCGTTCGACGTGACCGTGTGCGACGTGGGCGCCGTCAGTTCGATCGCCGACCACTTCGTGATCTGTAGCGGCACCTCGCGCATCGCGGTCCAGGCGCTGGCGGACGCCGTGCGGGAGTCCCTCGCGGCAGACGGGGTGCGCCCGCTGCGCAGCGAGGGCTACGCGGAGGCCCGCTGGGTCTGTCTGGACTACGGCGACATCGTCGTCCACGTCTTTCAGCAGGAGGTTCGGCGGTACTTCGATCTGGAGCGGCTATGGGGCGATGCGCCGCAGCGGCGTCTGGAGGACACGGCTCCCCTGGTCGCCGGCCTGTCGGGATAGGGGCGGGAGCGCGACACTTCGGGGTCCCGGGGCCGGATGTCGCCGCGTGCGCCCTTGACTGCATCCCCGGCGGCCGTGTATCTTGAGGTCGCAGCATACGGCGGCGCGCCGGGCCGCCCAGAGGGCATCAGGCGAGGATCGGGGGTAGTATCCACCCCACCCGTTCAAGCGATCCGGGGACGGTGCGAGCCCGGTGGCGTGGTGGTGTGGTGAACTCGCCCGGGAGCCGCGGTGGTGAATCGGAGCGCGTTCCGGGGCGGGGCTGTAGGGCCCGCGACCGCAACGCCCGTCTCAGCCGCCGACCGCGAGCCCGGCGTTAACGGGCGGTGTATGAGACGGCGCTGCCCGTGTGGCGACTTGTGGGGGTATAGCTCAGTTGGGAGAGCGCGTGAATGGCATTCACGAGGCCAGCGGTTCGACTCCGCTTACCTCCACCACTTCTTCCTAGGCAGCGCAAAGCAGGGTGGTACCGCGAGCCGGTTGAACGGGCTCGCCCCTCAGGGGCGGGCTTTTTTTGTTTCTCTCGCACGCGGGGCATGGGGAGGCGAGCGGGGTTGTCCGACGGTACGGGGGAGACGACGTCGTCGCAGGCGCGCACGGGGGGGGCCCGCCGCGCCGAGCGGGGGGAGGGCGTCGTATCGCCCGAGGTGGGGCCGCCGGCCGGGGGCGCCCTGGCGGCGGGCGCGCGCGTGGACGCCGCCGGCGCACCGGACCGGTACGACCCGCGCACGGTGGAGGCGAAGTGGCGGGGGATCTGGGGCGAACGCGCCGCCGCGTCTGGGGGGCGGCCCGCCGCCGCCGGCCGCGGCGCGGGGGCCCGCCTGCCCGAGCCGGGACGCCGCAAGCACTACGCCCTCACCATGTTCCCCTACCCCTCCGGGGACCTGCACATCGGGCACTGGTACGCGATGGTGCCCTCCGACGCGCACGCGCGTTACCGCCGCATGCGCGGCGACGACGTGATCTTCCCCATGGGCTTCGACGCCTTCGGCCTCCCGGCGGAGAACGCGGCCATCAAGCGGGGTGTGCACCCCTACCTCTGGACGATGGCCAACATCGAGCGGATGCGCGACCAACTGCGCTCGATGGGCGCCGCCTTCGACTGGGACCGCGAGGTCGTCACGTGCGACCCGGAGTACTACCGCTGGAACCAGTGGCTCTTCCTGCGGCTCTTCGAGAAGGGCCTGGCCTACAAGAAGTTCGCCCCCGTGGACTTCTGTCCCAACTGCAACACCACCGTGGCGCGGGAGCAGGTGATCGGTCCGGATCGGCTCTGCGAGCGGTGCGACACCCCGGTGGTGCGCCGAGACCTCGACCAGTGGTTCTTCCGCATCACCGCGTACGCGGAGGAACTCTTGCGCTTCGACGGCCTCGACTGGCCAGAGCGCGTGGTGACGATGCAGCGGAACTGGATCGGCCGCTCCGAGGGGGTGGAGTTCGCCTTCGCGGTCCAGGGCCCCTCCGGGCGGCGCTTCGAGGTGTTCACCACGCGCATCGACACCATCTACGGGGTGTCCTTCTGCGTCCTGGCGCCGGAACACCCGCTGGTCGAGGAGATCACCACGCCCGAGCGGCGGGCGGAGGTGGCGGCCTACCAGGCACAGGCGGCGCGCCGGAGCGAGATCGACCGGCTCTCGGCGGAGAGGGAGCGTACGGGCGTCTGGAGCGGCGCTTACGCCGTGCATCCGCTGACCGGGGAACCGGTCCCGATCTGGATCGGCGACTACGTGTTGGCCGGATACGGCACCGGTGCCATCATGGCCGTGCCGGCGCACGACGAGCGCGACTTCGATTTCGCCCGCCGCCACGGCCTCCCGGTGCCGGTGGTGATCCAGGGACCCGACGCCGGAGCCCCGGCTGAGGCGGCATACACCGGTGCCGGCGACATGATCCACTCCGGCCCGTATACGGGCCTCCCGAGCGAAGAGGGCCGGCGGCGGCTGGCGGAGGACATGGAGGCGCGGGGCCTCGGCCGGCGGCAGGTGAACTACCGCCTGCGGGACTGGCTGATCAGCCGCCAGCGCTATTGGGGCACGCCCATCCCCATCATCCATTGCCCGCACTGCGGGACGACGCCGGTGCCCGATGCGGACCTGCCGGTGCGGCTGCCGGAGGACGCCCAATTTCTGCCCACCGGGGAATCCCCGCTGAAGTACCACGAGGGTTTTCGCCACGTGGCCTGCCCGCGCTGCGGCGCGGCGGCCGAGCGCGAGACGGATACCATGGACACCTTTGTCGACTCGGCCTGGTACCAGTACCGGTACCTGTCGCCGCACGAGCCGTCCGCGCCCTTCGACCCGGTCGCCGCCGCGGCGTGGCTGCCGGTCGACCAGTACACCGGCGGCGTCGAGCACGCCACCATGCACCTGCTGTACACGCGCTTCTTCACCAAGGCCCTGCGGGACCTGGGCCTGACCACCGACGCCGAGCCCATGCCGCATCTGTTCAACCAGGGCGTGATCCTGGGCGAGAACAGTGAGAAGATGAGCAAGTCCCGGGGCAACGTGGTCAACCCGGACGATCTCACCGCGCGCTACGGGGCGGACGTGGTGCGGGTGTACCTGATGTTCATCGGCCCCTGGGAGGCCGGGGGACCGTGGAACGCCCAGGGGATCGAGGGCGGGGTGCGCTTCCTGCAACGCGCGTGGCGGCTGGCGGCCGCGGCGGGGTGCGATCCGGCCGCCCGGCCGGGCGGCGCCGGGGACGGGGAGCGTCTGCGGCGGCTCCTGCACCGGGCGATCGCCTCGGTCACGGCGGACATGGAGCGCTTCGGATTCAACACAGCCATCGCGACGCTCATGGGGTTGGTGGGGGACCTCCATGCGTACCTCGGGGGCGGCGGCGGCGGCGCCCCGCTTCGCGAGGCGGTGCGCACCCTGACCCTCATGCTCGCCCCCCTGGCCCCGCACCTGGCGGAGGAGTGCTGGGAACTCCTCGGCGGTACCGGATCGGTTCACGATCAGCCCTGGCCGGAGTACGATCCTGCCATGACCGCCCTGGAGACCCTCACGATCGTCGTGCAGGTCGACGGGAAGGTGCGCGATCGCATCGAGGTGCCGGCATCCGCCCCGGAGGGTGCGGTGCGGGCCGCCGCGCTGCAGAGCCCCCGGGTGGCGGAGGTGCTGGCCGGCGCCGGTCCGGCGCGGGTCATCGTGGTCCCGGGCAAACTCGTCAACATCGTCGCCCGTCGTTGAGCGGGTGCCGGCGTGCCCGCGGGCGCGCCGGCACCCGCCGGGCACGGGCACCGGCGGCCACTGCAGGGGCGGACAGGGGAGTGGGGCGCCATCGTCGATGAGCACTCGCTGGGCCTGGTGCTCCACCTGCGGCGCGCCTTCACCGAGATGCCCCCCCGCTACGCCTACGGCGCTCTGGCGGGCGTACTCCTGATCGAGGGGACCGGACTGCCCCTCGTCCCGTTCGAGCCATTGTTCATCGCCACCGCGGTCCTGGTCGCCCAGCACCGGCTGGGCTTCTGGCCCTTGGTCGTCTACGCCGCCGCCGGCGACCTGCTCGGCAACCTGGTCGGCTACCACATCGGGCGTACGGTGGGCCAGATCCTCCTCGACCGTTACGGGGCGCGCCTGCACTTCGACGCGGCCCGCGTCGCGCGGACGCGGGAGTGGTTCTGGCGGTTCGGCGGGGGAACGCTCTTCATCGCCCGCTTCTTCGGGCCGATCCGCACGCCGGCCATCCTGCTGGCCGGCCTGACCCGCATGCCGCTGCCGACGTACGCGATCTGGTGCGGGGTGGCGGACGTCCTCTGGGTGGCGGGCTGGCAACTGCTGCTGCTGCGCTTCGGCCGACTGGCCCCGGCCCTGTGGCGCCGCTTCGGCCATCCCGCCGCCGGATTCGCCTTCCTCGCGCTGACCGCGGCCGCCTGTGTTTTGATCTACTGGCTGTGGAAGGGCAAGGGAGGCGCTCGCAGTGCTTGATGTGGCGATCGTCGGCGGGGGGCCCGCCGGCGCGACGCTGGCGCGCCTGTTGGCGCAGTCGGGCGCGGCGGTGGCGCTGGTCGAGCGCGCCCGGCTCCCCCGGTACAAGCCCTGCGGCGGCGGCCTGACGGCGCGCGCCCTCCGCCGGCTGCCGGAGGCGGCACGGCGCAAGATCCGCCTGCGGTCCCCGGGGGCCGAGGTGGTCTATCGGGGACACCGCCTGGAGGTCCGCTCCGCATCGCCGGTGGTGGCGATGGTCATGCGCGACGAATTCGATTACTGCCTTGTGGAACTCGCCGCGGCGGCGGGGGCCTCGGTGCGCGAGGGGGCGGCCGTCACGGCCGCCTGCCCCGTGCCGGGTGGCGTGGAGATCGAGGCGGGGGGCCAGCGCTTGCGGGCGCGCTACCTTGTGGCGGCCGACGGCGCCACGGGACCGTTTTCGGGGGCGCTCGGCGCCGCCGTGGGGCTGCCCGGGCGGCCGATGCGGGTCGGTGCCCTGGAGGTGGAGGTCCTGGATCCGGGGGCGGCGTGGGGACCGATGCTGCGCGGGGATTTCGACCTGGTGCGCCACGGGTACGGGTGGGTGTTCCCCAAGGCAGGGGTGCTGTCGGTGGGCGTGGCGTCCTGGGCCGACGTGGGCGGTAGGGTCCTCCGCGAGGCGCTGGCCGCGTATCTCCGGCGGGTGGGCCTGGCGGACCGGCGCGTCCTGCGTCTCCACGGCCACCCCATCCCGGTGGGCGGGCGCCTGCCGCCCGGGCGCCTCGTCTCGACCTGCGCCCTGCGCCTGGGGGACGCCGCGGGTATGGCCGACCCCCTGTTCGGAGAAGGGATTTCCCACGCCATCGAGAGCGCCCACCTGGCCGCCCCGGCGCTCCTGGCCGGGGATCTGCCGCTGTACGCCGAGGCCGTGCGCCGGCAGATCTACGGACGGTTCCGGCTGGCTGCGGCCTGCGCGCGGGTCTTCTATCCGGCGCCCGGGCCGTGGTTTGCCCTGGCCGCCGCCCTCCCCGCGCTGGGAGACCGCTTCTTCACCCTGGCGATCGGCGACGGGAGGGGGCTGGCCGATGCCGCTGCCCTTTGAGACGGTCGCCCAGGCGATCCGCGACGGTCAGGTGGCGCCCGCCTACATCCTGGCCGGGCCCGACGGGTTCCAGCAGACCGAGGTCCTCCAAGCCTTGCGGGCCCGGGTCTCCGAACTCGCCTACGAGCGGTTGGACGGAGCCGCCACCGCCCCCCGCGCCGTGGTGGGCGCGTTGCGGAGCGTCTCGCTTCTGCCCGGCCGTCTGGTCGTCGTGGAGGAGGCGCCGTGGATTGTGGCGCCCAAGCGGGGCGAGCCGGGGGAGGAGCGCGAGACGCCGAAGGGCAAGGCCGTACCCGAACAGGCCCTGATCGACTATCTCGACCGGCCCGCAGCGGAGGCGACCCTGGTCCTGCGCGCCGCCGCGCCCCCGGACAGGCGCCGGCGCCTCGTGAAGCGGGTGGCGGAGCGCGGCGTGCTGTTGGAGGCCGTGCCGCCGCGCGACAACACCCCCTGGCTGCGCGAGCGCTGCCGCGCCCTCGGACTCGGCCTGCCCTCGGAGATGATGGGGCTCGTGGCTGCGCGCCTGCAGGGGGCGGACTGCGGCCGGATCGACTCCGAACTCCGCAAGATCCTGGCCTATGGTGGGGGGATCGCCCCGCCCGCGCTGGACGCGCTGCTCCCGCCGGAGCCTGAGGAGCGCATCTACGACCTGGTGGACGCCGCCTTCGCCGGGAAGGCCGGCGCGGCGTACACCATCGCGGCGGCGCTGCGCGCACAGGGCGAGCCGGTGCCCCGCCTCCTCTTCTCCCTGGGCCTGCACCTCCGGACCCTGGTCCAGGTGGCGGAGGCCTGCCGCGGCGGAGCCCGGCCCGAAGCCGTCGCGGGGGGCCTCGGGTTGCACCCCTTCGTCGCCCGGAAGGCGTGGGACCAATCGCGCCGCCTGGACGACGCCGTCGTCGCCGCCTCGCTGGAGGCGGTCTGGTCGGCGGAGTTCGCCTTCAAGACGGGCCGGCTGGACGAGGGGGCGGCCATGGACCGTGCGCTACTGGGCGTGCTTCTTGCCGTCCGGTCGGCAGGGCTGCCCGCGGCCTTCGGAGAACCGATGCGTCGGTGACGGGGGATGGCGGGCTTACCCGAGTCGGCCGAGGTCCACATCCGATACGCTGGCAGGAATGACCTGGCGGTACTGGTCGCCCTGCGCCAGTCGGTCGGCTGGAGCTCCGGCGGCATTGAGGGCAGCTTTGTGGCGGTGGACGCGGGGCGGCAGGCGATTCTCCTGGCGGACATCGACGGGCGTGCGGTCGGGGCCGTGGCCATGTCCTTTCAGGTGCCGGCCTCCGGCGGGTTCGGACGCGGGCACATCAGCGACCTGCTGGTGGCCCCGCTCTGGCGTCGCCGCGGTATCGCCACGGCGCTGCTCGGGGCGGCCGAGCGGGCCATCGTCGCCCGGGGGCTGCACGAGGCGACCCTGGACGTCGACGCGCACAACCGTGCCGCCCTCGCGCTCTACTTCGGGACCGGATATGCCCATCACCGCCCCGCACAGTTTCCTTGGGGACCCGGGTACACCCTGCGCAAGGTCCTTGTGCGGGACGGCACCCAGGCGGAACGGCCCCTGCTCCGCTGGTGGCGCCGCTGGACCGTCGGCCCGCGCGAGGATCGCCCGTGAAGCGACATCGGAGGTGCTGAGTTGGCCACGACGGACGATGCCGAGTTGATCCTGCGTCTCTATGAACTGCGGCGGGAGCCGGTGCTGCGCCAGGCGCGGGAGTGGTTCGTCCGCGAATTCAACCCCAAGACGGCAGAGGACATGGCGGCGCTCATCCCGCCGGGCTCGGACGCCAACCGCTTCTTCCGGATGGTGACCTCGTACTGGGACATGGCCGCGTCCTTCCTCGTCCGCGGCGCGGTGGACGGCGACCTGTTCCTCGACAACTGCGGCGAGTGCCTCCTGGTGTGGCGCAAGCTGTCCGGGGTCATCGAAGGGGTGCGCGCCCACCGCAACAGCCCCGGCTACCTGCGCAACATCGAGGAGGTCTTCCGGCGGTGGGAGGCGCGTCGCGGCGGGCGGTAGGGGAGCAGTGGTGCGAAGGTCCTCCTTCGCACCACTCCCGGGCTCCGGCGTGCGCACGGCCACGGACTCTGCCCACGTCAGCCGTTCCTTGTCCGTCCAGGGTGTCTCCTGGTCGGCATCGGAGCCCTTCCGGGCATGTACCACCCCGTCCTTCTCGAACACACCCGGGTGGCTTCGGCTTGACCTGCCGGTGAGGCGGTGCCACAACAGAGGACAGGGCCCCGACGGGTTCGTCCCGCCGGGACCCTGTCCTCTGTGGCGCGCATGCCGCCCGGGGTTCAGGCCTGGGCCGCTGCGGCGTTCGCCCGGCGGGCCAGCCGGGACTTGCGGCGCGCGGCCGCCCGTGGATGCAGGACGCCCCGCTTCGCCGCGCGATCGATGACGCTCTGGGCGGTCTGCAGGGCAGCCGCCGCCTCGGGCGTGCCGATGGCCGCGAGGGCGGCCTTGCCGGCCGTGCGGACGCGGGTGCGCACCGACCGGTTCCGAGTCCGCTGCCTCTCTGCCTGCTTGATCCTCTTGATCGCCGACTTGGTGTTCGCCAAGCGCAACCGACTCCTCTCACGCACACCGCGCCCGCAGCCGCGGGCCACCGGCATGCGATGGGCGACGGTAATTCTACCAGAGCGGCAGCGCGGCCCGCAAGACGGTGGGCGCGTCCGCGGCGCGTCCGCCGTCGCCGATCCGCTCCCGCCCCATCGTGCCAACCCGGTGCTGCCGTTTGCCCCGTCCCTTATCCCGCGGTAACTGCTCAGCAGCCCCGCCCCGGGGGTGCTGGGCAGTTACTTCGCCGGTCCGTCCGCGGCAGCCCATCGGGCACTCACCTGCCCAGACGTTCGGCTCCCGGGTCGGTGTGGGGCGCCGACGGGCGCGGAGACCCGTCTGGCCGCATCGTCCCGCGCACAGGCGTGGCCTTTCCCAGCCTGAGCGACGTCGTGGGTACACTACACTCCTACATCCGCCCTCCGGCGGCGTTCCCGACCAGACTGGATCCGTGCCACCCCTGGACTTCTCCGGGGTGCTGAGCCGTTACATTCCGCGAAGGTTTCCGCCGCACCCTCGATCACCCTTCTCTCCCAAGCCCTCCCTCACTCATGCGTCAGCGGTGGGCGCGCCGGCCTCTCCGCCGACCGGAGCCCCGGCGGAGAGGCCGGCCAGGACCGGGGAGCGCAGCCTGCCCTCCGGGGTCCACTCGGCGTAGGTGACGGTCGCCGCCAGCACCGGCCCGACCCACCGGTAGGGCGCGCCGGGCCGGTCGCGGGGGACGGGGAACGGTGGCGGCCACGGCGGCAGGCGTGCAAAATCCCGGGACAGACGGCTCCGCAGGTCCTCGGTCAGCCCGGAGCCCACGTTGCCGACGTAGGCGGGCGCGCCGTCCACCGGTGCGGCCAGCGCCAGGGAGCGCAGGCGCCCCGCGGCGTCCGCCTGGTAGCCGACGACGCCCGCCCGGAGGGTCCGCCGCGGCTTGACCTTGCGCCACAGGGGCGAACGGCCGGACACGTACGGGGACCCGGCGCGCTTGGCCACCGCGCCCTCGAGGCCGGCGGCCGCGGCCGCGGCAACCAGGCCGATACCCCCGGCCGTGCGGGTCTCCACTGTGTGGATGTGGGCCGTCGCCGCCAACCGATCCAGGCAGGCGAGGCGTTCCTCGACCGGGCGCGGGCGCAGGTCCTCCCCGTCCCAGACCAAGGCGTCGAACACCGCGTAGATCACGGGGATGCGGGCGAGGAGGGCGGGGGAGGGCTGCGGCCGCATGGCCCGGCGCATCACCAGGGGGAAGCTGGGCCTGCCCGCCTCCCCCAACGCCACGATCTCCCCGTCCAGCAGGGCGGACCGGCCGGCGACGGCGTCCCGCAACTCCGCGGCGATCTCCGGGTACCGTGCGGTGCGTTCCAGGCCCCGCCGGCTCCACAGGCGGGGCCTGCCGCACTCGGCGATGCAGCGGACGCCGTCCCACTTCAACTGCCAGCGCCAGCCGGGGTCGTCGAACCCCGCCGGCCACGGCACCGGTTCCATCGGGGCGGGGGGCGGGGTCGCGTCGGCCATGGTGTCCGCAGTCTGCCCACATCTGCCTTGACTCCCGCACGCCCCGCAGATACGATCACTCCAGGAAAACAGAGTGGCGCGCTCGGGATTCGGAGGTCCGTCCCGCGGCCCGGGGCGCTCCGGTCCGGTGGCGCAGGGTACACGGGGAGGCCTGAGCGATGGCCGAGGCGACGGCGCAGCTCGATCTGGGCAACGAGTACAAGTACGGCTTTCATGACGATGTGAAGCCGGTCTTCAAGATGCAGAAGGGCCTCAGCCGGGACGTCGTGATGCAGATCTCCGAGATGAAGGGCGAACCGGCGTGGATGCGCGACTTCCGGCTGCGTTCCCTGGAGGTTTTCTGGAAGAAGGAACTCCCGGTCCATTCGGCGTGGGGCGGGACGGACCTCGAGGCGCTGGACTTCGAGGACATCTACTACTATGTGCGCCAGACCGACAAGAAGGTCAACGACTGGGACGACGTCCCGGCCGAGATCAAGAACACCTTCGACCGTCTGGGCATCCCCGAGGCGGAGAAGAAGTTCCTCGCCGGCGCCTCCGGCCAGTACGACTCCGAAGTCGTCTATCACAACATCAACAAAGACCTCGAGAAGCAGGGCGTCGTCTTCCTGGACACGGACACGGCGCTGCAGCAGCACGAGGAACTCTTCCGCGAGTATTTCAGCACGATCATCCCGCCCGAGGACAACAAGTTCGCGGCGCTCAACAGCGCGGTGTGGTCGGGCGGTTCCTTCGTATGGGTCCCCGCGGGGGTCGATGTCAAGATCCCGCTGCAGGCGTACTTCCGCATCAACAGCCAGAACATGGGCCAGTTCGAGCGCACGCTCATCATCTGTGAGCCCGGCAGCAAGGTGCACTACGTCGAGGGCTGCACGGCGCCCGTGTACACGACGGATTCCCTGCACTCGGCCGTCGTGGAGATCCTGGTCAAAGAAGGGGCGCAGTGCCGCTACACGACCATCCAGAACTGGAGCACCAACGTCTACAACCTGGTGACCAAGCGCGCGGTGGCCTACGAAAACGCCACCATGGCGTGGGTGGACGGCAACCTGGGCAGCAAACTGACCATGAAGTACCCCTCAGTCTACATGTACGGTCGCGGCGCCAAGGCCGACATCCTCTCGGTGGCCTTCGCCGGTAAGGGGCAGCACCAGCAGGCGGGCGGCAAGGCGGTGCATGCCGCCCCCGACACCACCAGCACCATCGTCAACAAGTCGATCAGCAAGGACGGCGGCAAGACGACCTACGTGGGGCTGGTGAGCATCGCCGAGGACTGCCCGCGCTGCAAGTCCAACGTCAAGTGCGACGCCCTCATCATGGACGACAAGTCCCAATCGGACACGGTGCCCTACATCGAGGTCGAGGAGGACGACGTGGCGCTCGAGCACGAGGCCACGGTCAGCAAGATCAGCGAGGAGCAACTGTTTTACATGATGAGCCGCGGGATTCCCGAGCAGCAGGCGACGATGATGATCGTGATGGGCTTTATCGAGCCCTTCGCCAAGAGCCTGCCCATGGAGTACGCGGTGGAACTCAACCGGCTCATCGAGATGGAGATCGAGGGGGGATTGGGGTAGAGGCAATCCCCATCTTGCGGGAGTCGGCGTGAGGGGCTGGACTTTTGTGCCGGTCCCTTGCCCTTTGACGGGGGGAACCGCGGGTGCCGTTCGTGGCGATTTGCTCCGTTGCCGACCTGGGGCCTGGCGAGATGAAGCGCTTGGACATCGCCGGCCAGCCGATCGCCGTCTACAACCTCGGCGGCCGGTTCTACGCCACCGCCGCCATCTGCACCCACGAGCACGCGGACCTGACGGAGGGGGAGCTCGACGGGAAGCGGGTTTCCTGTCCCCTCCACGGCGCCCGCTTCGATGTGGCGACCGGTCGCGTGCTCTCACCGCCGGCCTTCAAGCCCCTCAAGACCTTCCCCGCCCGGGTCCACGACGACCAGGTGGAGGTGGACCTGCCGTAGGAGGGTGCCGCGAAAGCCCGCTTTCGCGGCACCCTCCTACGGCAGGTCCCGTGTCCCCGTCAACGGGGGACCGGATTCCGGGCGCCGGACGCACGGAGCCGATGCCGCAACGCGGCGCGAGCCGACCTGGGGCCGAATGCCGGGCGGGGAGGACGCGTAGCGACCGCAGCGACCTGGGCGAAGCCGCGCCTGGAGGGATCAAGCGGCGAGCGTGCGGCGCCCGCTGGATGGATCCAAGACCGCGAGGCGGCAGGATCGATCGAGCGGTGCGAGTGCCGCACGGCGACCTGTGCCATGCCGGGCCCGAATGGAGCACGCGCCACGGCAAGCCGAGGCGCAAGAACCGAAACAGTCCCTCATGCCGGGTTCGACACCACGCGGTTCTCACCGGATCAGCAGCCCCAGCCTTGGGGGTGCTGCGTCGTTACCCGGCGGCGAAGGGCGGGGGGCGCGGGGTGGAATCGTGTCCGCCGTCAGGGGGGGGCAGCGATGGGCGACTTCACGGTCGCTGACGAGCCAATGCGCGACTTCCTGCGAAGCGTCCACACGGCGGCCGTCGTGGGTCTGTCGCCCCGACCCGACCGGCCGAGCCACGCCGTGGCCGCCTATCTCCGGTCCCACGGCATCCACGTCCTGCCGATCAACCCGACCGTGGACGAGGTGCTGGGGGAGAAGGCCCACCCCGACCTCGACGCCTTAGCCGAGAAACCGGATGTGGTGGTCGTGTTCCGGCGGCCCGCGGATGTGCCCCCGGTGGCCGAGGCGGCGATCCGCAGTGGCGCCCGGGGCCTGTGGCTGCAACTCGGGATCCGCAGCCCCGAGGCCGAGGCCGCCGCGGCGACGGCGGGGCTGTTCGTGGTCGCCGACCGTTGCATCCGGGTCGAGCACGCACGCCTGATCGGCGGCTGACGCGCCCGGTATGGGGCGGGGCGGGCGTCCGCCGTCCCGCGGGTCCTTTTCCCCGCGGCTGCCGTCCAGCCGACCTCCGGCGCGGGAGTCGCGCGACCAACGGAGAATCCGCTTGTCGCCGGGTATACCGGCGCGGGGGTGAGTTCTCCACATGGGTGACGCTGCTGAGTGGGCCGGGCACGGTGATCACGGGGAGGTCGGGGACGGCCTCCCCGTGATCACCGTGCTGCAGGTCGGTGAGGGCCGGTTCCTGCGGGCGTTCCTCGGTGCCCTGGCCGCGGAGGCCCGCGAGCGGGGCGCGTTCCAAGGACGGCTGGTGCTGACCGCACCCCGGGCGAACGGCTCCCAGAGGCTGGAGGCGCTGCGCGCGGCGGGCGGGCGCTACCGGGTGGTGGTCCGGGGGGAGCAGGGCGAGCAGACGCGCTGGATCGCGCCCTACGACCGGATCGTCGACGGCGTGGCCGACCCCGCCTCCCTGCTCCAGGAGATCACCGCCCGCTCCCCGCTGGTCGTCGTCTCCAACACCACCGAGGCCGGCCTGACCTATCGACCCGACGACCGCGGGCGGCCCGCCACCTATCCCGCGCGCCTGACGGCCTGGCTGCAGGCCCGATGCGACGCCGGGACGCCGGAGCCGGTGTGCGTGATCCCCTGCGAACTCCTCGCCGACAACGCGCGGGTGCTGCGCGAGGGTGTCCTGCGCCATGCGGCGGATTGGGGTCTGGACCCCGAGCGCCTTCTGGGGCGCGTCTCCTTCGCCGAGACCCTGGTGGACCGCATCGTCACCTCCGAGGACGAGTCGGACCCGTTCGCCTGCTTCACCGAGCCCTACATCGCCTGGTACATCGGGGGCGCCCCGGACTGGGCGCGCCGCGGGCTGTCCCTCGATCCGCGTTTCGTCCACTGGGTGCCCGACGTGACGCCGGCCCGCGACCGCAAGGTGCGGCTGCTGAACGGGACGCACACCCTGATGGCCGCGCTGGGGCTCCAGATGGGGGTCACGGGCGTCCGGGAGTCGCTGGAGCACCCCGCACTGGGCCCCTTTCTGCGCTCGGCCCTGTACGTGGAGGGCGTGGGGTCCTTTCCGGCTCCAGACCGCGCCGTGGCCGAGACCTTCGCCGGCGAGACGCTCCTGCGCTTTCAGAACCCGGGCATCCGCGACACGCTGCAGCGTCTCGCCCTGCAGATCTCGGCCAAGGTGCGTGCCCGCTGGACGCCCATCCTGGAGGGCTACCGGCGGGAGCAGGGGCGCTGGCCGGAGCGTTTCGCGCTCGGATTGGCGGCGTACCTGCGCCTGGCCTCCGGGGACGGCGGGATCGACCTCAGCCCGCTCGACGACCCCGAATGGATCGCCCTGCTCCGTTCCCTGCGCGCTGGCGCCTCCACGGCGGATTTCGTCCGGCGGGCCGCCACCTCGCCGTCCTGGCCGGCGCCGGTCGAGGACGAGTTGATCGCACGGATCACGCGGCACCTGGAGGGTCTGCAGGAGCGGGGCGTCCTGGCGCACCTCGCCACCATCGAGGGCGCGTAGTGGCGCGCCCTCGGGGGCTCGACCCTCAAAGGCCCGGCACGATGCACGAATATGGATGAGAAAGGGTATGGGCGGAAGGCGTGGGGGGGTGTGCCGGTGCGGGAACAGCGGGACGCCGTGCGGATGACCTACGTGTTGATGTTGACCGGCAGCGCGGTGGCCGCGGCCAGTCTGTCCACCGGCGCGGTCTCTTCTCGGGTCGCCCTCCTGGTCGGGGCCCTGGCGCTGGTCTGGGCGGCGGCCGTCCGGGCCAACCGCGCCGCCACGCGCCTGGCCCGCGTCTCCCTGGTCGACCCCCTGACCGGCCTGTACAATCGACGGCATCTGGAACGCCGCCTCGGCGATGAGGCGGCGCGCGCCGCCCGCTACGGGGTCGGTTTCGCCATCTGCGTGCTGGACCTCGACGACTTCAAGACGTTCAACGACCGGTACGGACACCTGGAGGGCGACTGGTGGCTGCGCCAGACCGCCCGGGTGTTGCGGGAGACCGTCCGCCGGAGCGACCTCGCTTTCCGCTACGGGGGCGAGGAGTTCGTCCTGCTGCTGCCGCACTGCGACGCCCGCAGCGGACAGGGCGTGGCCGAGCGGGCCCTGGCCGGCCTCCGCGGCATCGGCATCACGGCCAGCGCCGGCGTCGCCGATTTCGCCGCTTGCGGACCGGATTCCGAGGCGGTGCTCGCCGCCGCGGATGCCGCCTGCCTGGTCGCCAAGGCCGCGGGGAAGGACCGCGTGGTCCGGCACCACCCCGAGCGGGCCCTGCCGCTCGCCGCCCCGTAAGGCCCCCACCTGGCTGCCACACCCCCGTAGGAGACACCATCAACGGGCGCCAGGAAAGCGCGGCTCGGACGCCAAACCCCCGCAGGTCGGGAACCGGATCCGCCCTGCCCCGGGCGCGGAGCCGATCGCCCGCGAAACCAGGCGGGACATCAGGCCGTCGGGCGTGTAGGCCGGGCGCGGGCGATGCGGGTGCCGCGCCAGAAGCCGAGGCCGACGCCGATGTCGGGCGCCACCGTGTGGCGCCACAACCGCCCCCGGAGGCGCATCCCCTTGAGCGGTCGCCCCCAGGTCTTCGTCACCAGACGCCTGCCCGACCCCGCCCTGCAACCCCTGCGCGCGGCCTCGGATGTCCGGATGTTCGAGTCGGAGGACGAGCCCGTCCCCCGCGCGCGCCTGCTGCGCGAAGTCGGCGCTTGCGACGGGTTGCTGGTGCTCCTCACCGACGGGGTGGACGGCGACCTGCTGGCGGCCGCGCCCCGCTTGCGGGTCGTGAGCTGCATGGCGGTCGGGCACGACAACGTCGACGTCCCCGCCTGCACGGCCCGCGGCGTCGCCGTCTGCAACACCCCGGGCGTCCTGACGGAGACCACGGCCGACCTCTGCTGGGCCATCCTCATGGCCTGCGCCCGCCGGCTGTACGAAGGCCAACGGGCGGTGGTGGAGGGCCGCTGGTCGTCGTGGTCCCCCTTTTTCCTCGCCGGGCAGGATGTGTGGGGCAGGACGCTGGGGATCGTCGGGCTGGGACGCATCGGCCAGGCGGTCGCGCGGCGCGCGCGCGGGTTCGGCATGCGCATCCTGTACTCGGGGCCCACGGCCAAGGCGGAGGCCGAGGCGGAGACCGGCGCGCGGCGCGTCCCTCTGGACGAACTGCTTGCCGAGGCGGACTACGTGGTGCTGCTTTTGCCGCTGCGCCCCGAAACCCGGCACCTGGTCGGGGCTCGGGAGTTCGAACGCATGAAGCCGACGGCCGTGCTGGTGAACGCGGGCCGGGGGCCCCTGGTCGACGAGGCCGCGCTGGTGGAGGCCCTGCGCAGCCGCCGCATCTGGGGCGCGGCCCTGGACGTGTTCGAGCGCGAACCGCTGGCGCCCGACCACCCCCTGCTCTGCCTGCCCAACGTGGTCGCCGTGCCGCACATCGGCAGCGCCAGCATCGCCACGCGCCTCGGCATGGCGCGCCTGGCGGCCGAGAATCTGGCGGCGGTGCTCTCCGGGCGGCGCCCCCAGGCGTGCGTGAACCCCGAAGTGTGGGGTGGGGGCGTGTAGACGCTCGGGGCGGCGTCCGGCCCGTGCGCCCGTGGACGGGCGCCGCGACCCGCCCGGCCGCGCCGGCACACGCGGTCGCGAGCCCTGCCCGGGTGGGCCTCTGCCATACGTTGGCGCACGTGCCTTCATCCGCCAGCCGGCGGTGTTCCGACCAAGCCCACCCAAGCGGTTCCGGGTCAGCGACTCGTTCGGCGCGCGCGGAAGGGGCGGCGGCGGCCGGGCAGACTAGCGGACGGGGGGTGATGTGCGGTGTGGCCGATGATGGAGCGGCGCGCCGTGCGGCGCGGTAACCTGGGTTTCTTCGGTAACCCGTGGCTCCTCTCCGCGGTGGGGCTGGCCGCGGCTTCCTATCTGGGCATGCGCATCTGGCGCCGGGTCTGACCGGGGGCACAGGGCGCGCCGGGCTCCGACGGCGCGCCACCCGGCCCCCGCGCGTACCGTCGGCCCGGCGGAGCATGGCGATGCTGCCGTCAGGAGTGGGGCGGCGTGGACGAGGCCGCACCGGAGGACCGGGTGCCGGCGGGTGCGGACGGGGTGCTCCGCGCGCCGGGGGCGGGTGCTGGTCCGCTTTGTCGTCCCCCCGCCCCCGGGCCCGCCGCCGGCCCGGGCGGTGCCGGGACCGCGGAGGACGACTCCGCCGGGGTGGAGCCGAGGGCGGCCGCCGGCCCGGGCGGTGCCGGGACCGCGGGGGACGATGCCGCCGGGGTGGAGCCGGGGGAGGCCGCCGGCCCGGGCGGTGCCGGGACCGCGGAGGACGATGCCGCGGAACGGTTGCCCGCTGCCTGCGGGAGGCCCGGACCGCGGAGGATGACGCGTGGGCTGGGTCGGTAGGTGTGGGTCCCCAGGTCCCGCTTCTTCGGCCCGTCGGCTCCCTGGACCACCAACCACGCACGCGCGCGCACGCCGTCCTGGCCGGAGGCGACCACCCGCTCGGTGCCGGGGGGCAGGGACGCATCGGAGACGACGACGGTTTGGAACGGCTGCCGCGCGAGCACCTCGGTCTGCACCTCCACCCGCGGCGGCTGCCTACGCCCGTACAGGGCGATGGAGAGCCAGCGGTCCTTGGCCTGTGCCCAGAGGAGGAGCGGAGCGCCCGTGTTGTTGCGGAAGCGGAAGTCGAGGCCGCCGCTCTCGGTGACCGTGGCGTCCCGACCGGGCGCCAGGTACGGGACGGTGAGCCCGTGCGGATGGCGTTCCACCACGGGCAGGTCCGCGAGCAGGACCACGTTGTAGAGCGTGGAGGCGCCCTGGCACACGCCCCCGCCGATCGTCGGGACGATGCGGTCGCCCACGAACATGCGGCCCCAGCCGTAGCCGCCGCCCTCGGTATACGGGCCGGCGGCGCGGTTGTATGAGAAGACCGCCCCGGGCGGAATCACCTGCCCGTTGAGCTTGCGGGCGACCAGCGCGATGTTGGCGGCCTGCGACGGGGATGCATGGGAGAAGTTCGTCTGGAAGACGCTCATCTGCACGGTGGCGCCATCACGGGCCTGCAGGGCGGCGAAGGCCTGCTCGGCGGGGAGGAATTCCTCGGGTCGGCCGTCCGCGGCGCCCGGCGCATCGGACGTCCCACCCGGTGCTATCGCCAGGAGTTGCGGTTCCGGCGGAAAGTAATCCTCGGCCAGCGCCTCGCCGCCGCACGGCTGCACACCGCCCGCGACCGAGGCGGCGGTGGCGCCCGGTTGCGCCCGTCCCGCCTGCAGGTGCCACACCGTGGACAGCGCCGCCCCGGCACCGAGGACGACCGTGGCCACCGCCGCTATCCATTTCTTTCTTTGCATGCCGACCCCCCCGAGATGGCCGCCGGCCGGGTGCGGCCGGGCGACCCCGCCTAGCATGGTCCGCCGGTCGGACCCCGATGCCTGGGGCGGGGGAGCCGGCGAACTCGGGCGGGCGCCGCCGAGGGCAGCGCCCACCGCCGAGGGTGGGGACCGGCACGTACGGCGTGCCGCCCTCGTATGGTGACGTCGGAGATGGTGCGAGATGATGCCTCCGTCTCTGTCGGCTCCGCCGGCCCTCCGCCTGGTGGCTGCCCGGGCCGACGGTCCGGGGGCGTTCGGGCGTCCCGATGTAAAGCGGACCCCGGGCGCCGCGACCCGCCGCGAATCGGCCGGCGGGCCGGTCCGTCCACTGCTGCACGGGGAAGCCGCCGCCCCACCCGTGCCGGGGGGCGCGGACGACACGGGCCGGATCGTGCGGGCCCCGACCATGGACGTCGGCGGCAGACGCTGGGAACGGCTGCTGGTGCGCACCCACGTCATCCACCCCGGGGAGGACATCGTGGAGACGGTGGCGCGCTACGCGCGGCCCTACGTCAAACCGGGGGACCTGCTCTTCGTCGGCCAGAAGGCCGCCTCGATCTCGCAGGGCCGACTGGTGCGGGAACGGACGGTGCGGCCGCGCCGGCTGGCGGTGTTTCTCAGCCGCCACGTCAAGCGCACCCCGTTCGGCCGGGGCCTCGGCCGCCCCGCGACCATGGAGATCGCCCTGCGCGAGGCGGGCGTGCCCCGCATCCTGCTGGCGGCCGCCGTGCACCTGCTGAGCCGGCCGCTCGGCAGAAGCGGCGACTTCTACCGGGTCGCCGGGCGTCGCGTGGCCTCCATCGACGGGGTGACGGACTGGGCGCTCCCGCCGTTCAACCAGTACATCGTCCTGCATCCCACCGACGCCGACGGTCTCGCGCGCCGCATCGCCGCGCGCGTCGGCGTCCCGGCGGCCGTCGTCGACCTCAACGACCTGGGCGGGGAGGTGTTGGGCTACAGCCCCGGGATCGACCCGCGCCTCCTGGTGCGTATCCTCGCCGACAATCCCCTGGGGCAGGGCCCGTTTCGCACACCCCTCGGGCTGGCGCGGCCGCTGAACTCCTGAGACGCGCGTCGCCGCGGCCCGCGCCACCGCCCGGGTCCCAGACGGCGGCAGGGGCGCCGTCGCCCGCGCGGCGCCGCTGCCGCCGCGCGGGCGACGGCGCGACCGCGGGGCCGGTATCGCCCGTCCGGCGGGGTGGCCACTCCTGCGCTCGCCCGGGCCGCGGTGGGCGGGTGGGTGGCCGCCCCCGGCAGGGGCGCCCGCGGTGTCGATGGAGAGGCCGCAGTCCCAGATGCGCCTAAAATGCCGCAATGCGTTGACTAGATGGAAACACCCACGGTATACTACCTGCGCTCCGAACGGCGGTTGCCCCGGGCTCAGGCGGCACGGTGACCGGGCGGGGCGTAGCGCAGCTTGGTTAGCGCGCGTGCCTTGGGCGCACGAGGTCGCCGGTTCGAATCCGGCCGCCCCGACCAGCGTGCGGCCACCTGAGCAGAGGCGGACGGGGCCATGGACGCGGGTGTCGCCTAACGGTAGGGCTCGACCCTTCCAAGGTCGTCGTGGGGGTTCGATTCCCCCCACCCGCTCCAGATTCGGTCACCGCTGGATGCTGCGCCCGTAGCTCAGGTGGACAGAGCGGCTGACTTCTAATCAGCGGGTCGGGGGTTCGAGTCCTCCCGGGCGCGCCATTTGCATCGGACTCTGAGTGACGGCGACATGGTGACTGTAGCTCAGTTGGTTAGAGCGCCAGGCTGTGGCCCTGGAGGCCGTGGGTTCAACTCCCATCAGTCACCCCAATTATTCCCTCCGCGCATGTGGTGGGGTGTCGCCAAGCGGTAAGGCAGCGGACTTTGGATCCGCGATCGCAGGTTCGAATCCTGCCACCCCAGCCAAACTTTTTGGGCCAGTAGCTCAGCCTGGTTAGAGCTCCGGACTTTTAATCCGGGAGTCCAGGGTTCAAATCCCTGCTGGCCCACCAAGAGACACAAGGGCTCCAGCCTAGAGCGACAAGGGCTGGGGCCTTTTTTGTGCCTGTGCCTATTGTCGGTTGCTGTCGGTCACAATGGCTCTTGAACGGGCTTCATCTGGCAAGGTTGGGCCACAAAATGGCCACACGCGGACCACAGGACCGGCGCCCGGAAAGGCGCGTCGTCACGCGGTTTCTTGGGGCCGCCCACGCAATCGGCTGACCACACCGACCACACGCGGCGGGCTGCCCGAGCGCCCAAGGGACGCCCGGCGGCGCCTATGGCCGGTTGACCACTTGGCCGATGCCCGCTGTGTCATGGCGCACAACGCATTTCCGCGGTGGGTGGCGAGTAGCCATGGCCACAGGTGGCCGCCACAGGAGCCCCCGTGGAGGCGTTGGCGGTGATGCCGGGTGGCGCGCCGCTTGCTTTACCGAACACACGAGCGTAGAAGAAGAGAAGAGGCGCCCCGCCGCGCCGGGGAGCGGGAGGCGGAGCGCCAGAGGAGCGTGGGCCATTGCCTTCGTCCCCGAGAGGCGGCGCACCTGCGCGGAAGGCGTTGCGCCCGCAGGTGGCGGCGGGACTGGCGGGGCTGCCGGACCAGGCGCGGAACGCCGCAACACGGCGCGCAACACCGCAGGACCCGCCCGAGCCGGTCACCGCACCGTCCGCCGACCGTCCAGCGGACGGCGAGCGAGCTTCCGGCGGCCGTCCGCCGGAAGTCCGGGGGGCGGGCAAGCGACGAGGGCGGAAGCCGCGCTCCGTGCCCGACCCCTTCGGCGAGTCGAAGGCGGATATGGCGGCGTGGGCTGCGCGGACCTACCGCGCCTTGTGGCGTGTGGAGGGCTCCGCGTACTGGCGCGAGGATTGGACGCGCCCTGAACTGGCCGAAGCCTTGGAGGCCGTCCGCCGAGAAGTAGGACTGTGGGGGCGCCTGGCGCGCCTGGAGATTCGCGATGGGCGCGCCATACCCCCGTCTGGCTGGAGTCTGTCTGCCGGGGTGAGGCTTGGCAGCGACAGGCCGGTCAACCCTCCATTGGTGCGGTCCGCTCGGCAGATGACCTCCATGGTCGGCAGACCGGGGCGAACGCGGCGACCATTTCACCCTAACGTTTGGCATCTTGACGGGCGTTGGCTCCTGGGGTTTTGGCCGGTGCGGACGCGGAGTGAAGGGAAGCGACTACCGGCGCCCCACAGGCCGCGCAGCCGTCACGCCCTGTCTTTGGTGGCACGCTATGCGCGCTGGCGAACCGGACAGGAGTACGCCCGTCCGTTTTGGGACCGGGTGAAAGAGACACAGACGTGGCACCAACTGTTGGAGGTCGCCGGTGTTGCTGAGGAGGTGGCCGAGAAAGACCGGCGTAGGCGCCTATGGGACACGCCACGCGAAGCATTCTTGCTGGCCACGGGGAGCAGGTGGCGCTACCGCTGGACCTGTGGCCCGTGACGCCGGCTGGACCCCGGCCGGCGTCGCGCGAACGGGAGGCCCGTCCCGCTGCGGTGGCCGTCCCTCTGCTGGCGGCCGAAGCCCTGACTGAGCCGGCGGCCCGTGTGCGGGGGTGGGCACGATGATGCCCGCCCCCGGCCCCGACCTTCCCCGTCTCTTAAGCCTGGACGAGACCTGCGCCGTCCTGGGCGTGCGGCGGGACCTGCTGTTTTCCGAGGTGTTGAAGACGCTGCCGACGATTCGCGTCGGCCGGAGGCGCCTTGTCCACCCCGACGACCTGCGCGCCTGGATTGAGGCGCGGCGGGGGGTGCAGGCGTCGTGAGCGCGTCCGCTGCCTTGGCTCTGACCGACGCCGGATATGCGGTGGTTCCGCTGGTGCCGGGCACGAAGCGGCCGGAGGGGAGCGCGATGGACGGACGGGACGAGCGCGGGCGGTTCGCGCCGGGCAACGCGGGAGGCCCTGGGCGCCCACGGCGCGACACGGAACGCGCCTACCTGTCCATGCTGGCCGAAGCTTGCCCGCTGGAGCGGTGGCGGGCAATCGTGCAACGTGCGGTGGCCGACGCGGCGGGCGGGGACGCGAAGGCGCGTGAGTGGCTGAGTACCTACCTGTTGGGCAAGCCAGCGGGAGAGGCGCCTACGCTGCACGCCCTGGCTGTCCAGGAGGCAACCGGCTATGACCCGGTGCAGGAGGCTGTCGCCACGGTGCGGGGATTGGACGAACTTCTGCGGGAACTTGCCCCGGCTGAGGCGCGGGAGGTGGCATCGGGTGGCGGGTGACGGGCGCGGAGGAACGAAGGAGCGCCTGCGTGAGGTCGCCATCGGCGCCCTGTTGACGAACCCTACACATGAAGGGGCGGCACGGGCTGCGGGCGTGTCGGAAAGCACTCTGGCGCGCTGGCTTCGGGAACCCGTCTTTGCGGCTGCCGTCCGTGAGGCCCGGCGCCGGGCGCTGGAGCAAGCCCTGGGCGCGCTGTCCGCTGCGACGGCGGAGGCGGTAGAGACGCTGCACGCCATGCTGGGCGCCGAGGGTGAGGCCGTCCGGGTGCGCGCGGCTGTGGCGATTCTGGAGCACGCGTTGCGGGGCGCGGAGGTGACGGACCTGGAGGAACGCATCGCGGCGTTGGAAAGCGCGCTGGAGGCGAAGGGAGCGTGACCAGGCTAGGCAGGCGGGTGACACGCGTCGAACGGGTGCTGTGTGAGGTGGAGGGCCGGTGTCGCGGCTGTGGCGGGCTGCACTTCGGGGACTGGGTGAGCGCGGCCCTGTGCGGCGTAAAGCCGCCCGAGAAGCCGTGCCGCTGCGCGTGCTGCCGAACATTCTGGACGCGGCTGGAGGTGGCGACTCCGTGAGCAACCTGAGCCGCCGGGTGGCCAGCATCGAACGACGGGTGCGACCGAAGGCGCCGCCGTGTCTGCTCGTAATTGTCATTGGCGAAGTCCCAGAGGCGGAATACGTGCGAGCGGTGGAAGAAGCCCGACGTCGCGGCGAAGGTATCGTCATCCTCCATGCGCCGGGGGTGATGGACCCGTGAATCGCTTAGCCCGGCGCGTGGCGAACGCGGAGCAACGCACATTCGGGCCGGGCGCCTGTCCGCACCGGCCCCCGCTGGTGGTGTTTGAGAACGACTGGCACAAGCCCGCACGGAAGGTACCGAAGGACCGGCCCGGCTGGTGTGGCCGACCGCGCTTGCGGGTGGTGGTTCGCTACGTGAGCAATTGGCACGACCGCCACGGCGACGACGCGGAGAAGCCGGACGAAGGTGCCTGAGCGCCCGCGGTACGTTCCGCGTGTCAAGCCGCCGAAGAAGAAGTAGAATGACCGCAGAGAGGGGCTCGACCCCCGGAGGTGGCTACTGCCATGGCGGTGGCGTGGATTGGCAGAGGTGCCAAGAACCGTGAGGCCCTGGAGCGCACGCGGCGAGAGGTCGGCCAGGAGGCCGCCAGGGTGGCGGACGCCCGATTTGGGCGCCTGTGGACGGACATGGGGCGGCGGGCCAAGGAGGCTGGCATTACCGAAGAGGACGTGCGGCGCGAAGTCGAGGCGTTCCGCGCCGGTCGGTGAGGGTGGTCCTCGACACGAATTGCGTGGTGTCCGGCCTGTTCGCCGGACGGCACGTGCGGGCGCGTCCTGGAGGCGGTGAGACATCGGCACCGCTTCGCTGTCTCTCCCGTCATGGCCGCCGAGTATGGTGTTGTCCTTGTTCGCGCCAAGTTTGCGATACTGGGTGACGAACGCGCAAGACTGGCGCTGCTGCAGGCATTCCTTTCGGTCCCTGCCTGTTTGCCCGTCCGACCCCTGATACGTCTTCAACCCCTAGAAACCGACGAAGCCGATACCCCATTCCTGGAAGCGGCCGTGTGGGCGCACGCCGTCCTGCTGGTGTCGGGTGACCCGCACCTGCTGGCGCTGAAGCAAATTCGCAATCCCCGATTGCACAGGCCCGTAGACGTAGCGCGGCCTGTGGACGCGCTTGGGCTTTTGTTGGCGCGCGGAGGCGCCCGCCTGGCCTAGCCGGCAGTCAAGACGTGCGACGCAAAGGCGACATCCTGCATTGTCCGGCCGGTTGCATTCGCCCATATAGATTCCGATAGTAACTGCTCAGCAGCCCCGCCGCGGGGGTGCTGAGCGGTTACTTCTCCGGTCCATCCGCGGCCACCGTCGGCACACACCTGCCCCGGCGCTCCGCCGCCGGCCGGCGTGGGGCGCCGACGGGCGCCGCGCCACCCTTCCCAGCCTGATCGACGTCGTGGGTGCAGTACAT
>Ga0080006_1141393_pt1 | contig 24128 bp, 29 predicted proteins | sample RS3BMetagenome_FD_69209 | JGI IMG/M metagenome (GOLD analysis project Ga0080006, IMG submission 69209) | Ferric oxide microbial mat and aquatic microbial communities from Rainbow Spring, Yellowstone National Park, USA - RS3B (SPADES... ...
CCTCGCTTCGACGCCCGGATCTCGCCGAACGCCGGAGGTTGACTACCGGGCTCCTCTGGTGGCTTGCCCGGGCGGGACTCACACCCGCTGGTTGGTCGGCCCTTTGCTGGGCACACGGGAGTTTCAGATGATCCTCAGCAAAGCCGCCCTTCTTGGCCTGGATCACGTACCCGTGTGAGCTCGCCGGCGAGGTCTGGACCTTGAAGCCCTCAGAGCTGAGATAGGACTCGATCTCAGACTGTAGTTGGCCGAGGTCTGTGTGCTTGCCCTGAAACTGCTGGATCTTCTCTCCGATCATGGTGCCTCCTGGCTATGGAATGGCAGCCGTGTCCGAGAGACCAAAGCGAGCGGCCAGATCCCGCGTCCACGGCCTATCGCTTCGAGTCTACCCGGCAGGTCACGGCACCACCGCTGGGAGGTCGGGCTTGGCTCGCCACGGCCCCCACACCGATCCGCCATAGTTGGCGGATGTCCGGCCGCTTCAAGATCCTGTGGTTGAGCCTCCTCGCGCAACGACTGCTGGAGCTTCACCGATCTCGCGAAAATTCCAAGGATCAGTCCGGGCCCGCAGCTGATCCCAGGTGGTTCCCCGCGATGATCCTGGTCCACGTGGCCATGTTTGCGGCTCCTCCTCTGGAGGTTCTCCGCACTGGTTCAAGACCCCGCTGGCGGCTGGGCTGGGAGGGGATGGTGGTGGCCTCCAATCTGCTCCGAATTTGGAGTATCAGGTCCCTCGGCCGCCAATGGAATGTTCGGGGAATCGTTGCCAAGGACTATCAGGTAGTCAGCCGCGGTCCCTATCGATGGATTCGCCACCCCAACTACCTGGCGGTCGGCCTCGAGGTGTTCGCACTCCCCATGGCGGCCGGGGCCTGGCGCAGCGCTCTGGTTCTGTCGGCGGCGAACGCGGTGATTCTGCACCGCCGCATCAGAGCCGAGGAGGATCTGCTTGGCGCCAACCCCGGCTACGCGTCGGTGTTCGCCTCAAAGGGACGATTCATACCCCGCCTCCGACGAGGGCCAGCATCTCGAGAGTGAGCCCGGGACCAAAGGCGAGAGCCAGGCCGTGTCCCGTCCGGTCCGCCAAGGCAGACAGCACGAATAAGATCGACGCCGAGGAGAGGTTGCCGTACTCGCGGAACACCTTCCGGGACTGGCTGAGCGCATCTGGACCCAGGCAGAGGGCCCGTTCAACGGCCTCGAAGATCCTCGGCCCGCCGGCATGAACGGCGTAGAAATCCAGGGGACCCTCGCGAAATTGGGACACCACCTGGCCAATCCCGCGCTCCAGAACGACAGCCAGCCGGCGATCCAGGACGGGCTGGAATCCCGAGTCGGTGAGCCTGAAGCCCAGCAGCCCTTCGGTGTCCCGGAAGAGGTGGGTCCTGGTGGCTGTGAGCTCCAGCCCCGGCGCCCTCCCGGTGAGAATGGCGGCCGCCGCCCCATCGCCAAAGACGAGGGAGGCCGTGAGGTTGTCCAGCGAGTGGTCCTCCGGGTCGAAGGTGAGTGAACACAGCTCGACGCAGACCACCAAGACGACGTCTCCCGGACGGGCAAGCAGGCAGCGGTGGGCCAGGGACAGAGCAGCGGCCCCACCGGAGCATCCCAGCTCGGTCAGGGGAACGCGGACCACATCCGGCCGCAGGCCGATGCGACGCCCAAGGGTCACTTCCAGCGAGGGCACCATGTAACCGGTGCAGGACACCGAGATGACGACGTCAACGTCCGTGGGTTCGGTGCCGGCGGCCGCAAGGGCTCGGGTGACCGCCAACTCCGCCAACAGCGGTGCCTCGACCTCATATTGGCGCATTCGGCTCCCCAGCGACCGGGGCTGGAAGAGCTCGTCCACGGGGGTGACCAGGAAGCGGTCGACCGGCTCCATGTTCATCGCCGAGAGGCGCGGCCAGTGAGCGCTCATCACCTGCCTGCCCTCCTCCGCGGGCAGCCGGTGGCCGGGCACGGCCAATCCCAGACCGGTGATGCTGGTCATCCCCACGGCGCTCCAAGCAACGCGGCCCAATCCCGCGGACTCAGGTGACCCAGTCCCGCCAGCCCTTGATTCACGGTCATCAACCGCTGCAGGGCCACCGGCCTGCGCTGAAGGCCACGCACGGCACGATCCCCCAGTCCCTGTGATCGGCTGAGGGTCAGCGCCAGGCGGGACACAACTCGTCGGCGGCGCCACTGGGAAGCCCAGAAGCGCTGGTAACGGCCGGGGGCTGTTGCAGGATCGGCCGCGAGCAGCCCGCTCAGAGCGGCCGCCTGCTGCAGCCCGGCGGTCATGCCGTCACCGGTCAGCGGATCCAGAAACCCGGCTGCGTCACCGACCAAAAAGACTCGACCCTGGGCGACCCGGCGTGGTCGCAGGTTGAAAGGTCCAGCCCCCTTGAGATGCCCGATCACAGGCGCTGTCCCCAGGTCCGGACGGCTGCGTCGGAGCAGTTCCTGATAGACATCGAGCACCGTCTGACCCGCTCCCCGGAATGCTCCTCGAGATCCCATGACCGCGAAGAGCGCCTCTCCCTCTCCCGTTGGGGCCAGGTAGGTCTCCACCGTGCCGAAGAGCGTGACCTCGATGTCCTCCAGGATAGCCGCGGTCTCGATGTGGCCGGTCACGGCATACCTGCCGCCCCCGGGCGGGGGCTGCCGCCAACCCATCAGGGCCGAGACCGTCGAACGCAGCCCGTCAGCTCCGATCACGCACGCTGTGGTCAGCGGCCCGAGCGAAGTCTCAAGTTCGACCCGATCCGCATGGACCCGCATGCCGGTCACGGTGACCCCAGGGCGCACCCGCCCCTGGCGGGCCACCACGGCGTCGAACCGCAACCTCCTGGTGCCGTAGCCGCAACCCTCCAAGAAGTCACTGCGTACCGACGCCCCGGCGGAAAGATGGTAGCGCACCCCTCTGATCCTGGGGAACCCCCCACCGCCGAGGTCCAAGCCCGCACTGCGGAGCACCTTCACCCCGGCGGGCATGAGCCCCTCGCCGCACACCTTGTCTCTCGGGAATTGGGCGCGCTCAAGCACCAGAGCATCCGGAATGAGAAGGCCCAGGGTGGACCCGACTGGCCCCCCGCCCACCACCACGACCGGAGCGTCCACCTGGCGTGCCCCTAGGGGCATAGGCGACCGGCCTGGACCGCCGTCAAGGTCGTGACCTCTGTTCTTTGCTCAGCGCACGCCACCGCGTCCTCTCCCTTGCGCGAGAGGCGGCGTCAACTTCGCGCGCCCCAGCCGCGGCCTGCTCTCGCTCCAACTTCCGCCATCGCTCCAGCCTATCTCGACTCAGAGCCCCCCGCGCGATCTCGGCGGTCACAGCGCACCCGGGTTCCATCTGGTGGCGACAGTTGCGAAATCGACACCGCTGGAACAGTTCCTCCAGATCCCCGAACGCCTGCTGCAGCCCATCAGCCCCGACCCCCAGGCCCAGGCTGCGCATGCCCGGCGTGTCAAGCAGAATTCCCCTTCCCGGCATCAGCACCAGTTCCCGGTGGGTGGTCGTGTGCCTCCCCTTCCCATCCGCCCTGACCCGACCGGTTTCCATTACCTCCACCCCTGTGATGTGGTTCACCATGGTGGATTTGCCGGCCCCGGAAGGGCCAACCATCGCGATGGTGCGCCCGGGGCGCAACCATCTCCGCGTCAGCTCTGGCAAGCCAAGATTGGTGACGGCGCTCACGGGCACCACCGCCGCTCCGCCGGCGACCTCTCGGGCTGCCCCAACCAGCACCCGCAGCTCCGCCTGGGATCGGCAGTCAGCTTTGGTCAAGACCACGACCGGCTCGGCGCCACTGTCCCAGCCCAGGGTCAGGTACCGCTGCAGGGACCCCACATTCAGGTCTCTGTCCAAGGCCTGGACCAAGAAGACCACGTCCGCATTGGTGGCCACCACCTGAGCCGTAAGCTGGGATCCAGACCCCACTCGGGTGAAGGCGGTGCGGCGCTGGAGGATCTCGACCACCTGCTGACGATCTCCGGCCGAAGGCCCGGGGGCGATCAGAACCCAATCTCCGGTAGCTACCTGCAGGCCCTTGTAGAAAACCCGCTGCTCCGTGGGGTCAAGCACCGTGCAGATCGCCCGGTCCACCCGCGATACCCGAGCCGGCCATCCCGCCGGTGCAGGCACGGATTCCAGTTCTGCAGAACGGTCCTCGTCCCAACCCAGCTCGGCTAGGGCTTCCAGTGTCTTCCGATCGACTAGAGTCAAGCGATTCCTCCAGATCAGAGGCGCCCGCCCAGCGCGATCAACTCACTGGATCGATGCGGTACCGGGCAGCCCCATGGTGGACTTCACAAATGTGGAAGTGGTCATTTCATCGTCCGCCTCTCGTCTCAATGAAACTCACCTCCATCAGCTGCCCCAGCGTCCGTCATGGCCAACGATAACCGTCCTCGCCCCTCGGGGCAAGGGTGGAGAACAGACGCGACGTAAAACTTAGAGCGCTGGTCTAATGGCGGAGCGCGGACCAAATCGGCGGAACGCTCACCGCGGCCTCCGGTCGGCACCTGAAGGACAATCGGTCGGGCGTCCGTGGAGTCTGGGGCGTGCGCGACCAATCAGTCGTCGGGGTGCATGGGGTTTTGAGGGCCGCCCCAGGGAGCGAAGCTCTCCCCCTTCTACAGACCGGTCACCGCCCGGCCAACACCCTGCCTCGTTGACGAGGAGATGCCCACATTCGTGACGGCAAAGCTCTCTGCCCACCCCTTCGGGGACGCCCCTACTTCCCGGCAGTCCCACCAAACAGGTGGGATAATCATGGGAAGGTGCACCATCCGGATTCGAGCCATTCGGCAGCTTCGGCCCCGTGCTGAGTGATCGGGGAGTCCCCGAACTAACCGGGGACCACCTGCGGTTGCAGCCACTCGATGTGGCAGACGCAGCCGCTCTGCTCGATACCGTTGACGACGAGGTGTGGCGTTGGAAGCTGGCTCCGCGGCCCCGCACGGTCGCCGAGATGGGCCAGGTAATCAGCGAGCATCTGCTGGAAGATCCCGACCATCAGGCGGCATTCCTGGCCATCCGGCTCAGCGACGGCCTGGTGCTCGGCAGCACCACCCTGTACGACTATGACCCCTACCACCAGAGAGTAGAGATGGGCTGGACCTGGTTGCGCCGGGCCAGCTGGGGACAGGGCTTCAACGAGGAGATGAAGTATCTGCTGCTGCAGTATTGCTTCGGGGACCTTCGGGTGGAGCGCGTGGCCTGGCGCCTGGACGCCCTCAACAACCACTCCCGCGAGGCCTTGGAGAGGATGGGATTTCACTACGAAGGCAGGCTGCGCAGCCACCTCCGGCGCCCGGATGGCAGTCGCCGCGATTCCCTCTACTTCAGCCTCCTCGTCAGCGAGTGGCCAGCGGCTCGCGAGCACCTCCTGGAGTTGATCAAGGCGCGCTCCCCCGCCGCCTGATCCGGATGAACCTGCGGGGTCACACTCAGGTCACCGCGAGCCGTTACGAACCCTTGGAGAGCATCGCTGCCCATCTCCCGCCAGGCGCGACGCCGAAGCCCCGCGGTGGTCGCGAGCAACGGTTGTCTCGCTGGCGACACTTCACCGCCGACCAGAGGTTCCAGATCCTGGCCCCCTGCATCCTAGAGATCATCTCAGGGGTTGCTCGGCTGCTGACTCAACCCGCGCGCTTCAGGCAACCTCAGTCGCTATGGTCACGTTTGGGGCTTGGCGCAGACTGTTGTGCACCGTGCACCGAGACGCCACCGCCAACAGGCTCGACCGCTGCTCCTCGGTGAGGTCACCCAGTCCCTCTATCAACAGCCTGATCGCACCAACGCGATGGGGACGAGCGGCTAATTCCACCTCCGAAGTGACGGCCAGGCGGTCCACCGACAAGCCCCGGCGGGAGAGGAACCTGCGCACGTAGAAGGCAACACACGAGGACAGACTGGCCACGAACAGCTCTGTCGGCGTGGGGGCTGTGTCGGCGCCCCCATCTTCCACGGGCTGATCGACCGTCAGCTCATGCTGCCGGATCTTGATCTTGAAGCGGTCACCGGAATCGTATTGCACCCGCACCCGGTTGCTCGATTCGCCTTCGACGCCCACCCTCAGACCGACTCCGCAGCCTTCTCTTGGCTGGCGATCTCCAGGCGCACCTGCTCCATGTCCAAGCCCCGCACGGCCTCGATCAGCTTTGCGAGGGACGGCGCGGGCCTGGCTCCCGGCTCCGAAAACACCAGAATTCCATCCCTGAAGATCATCAGGGTGGGTATGGAACGTATCCCCAGGGAGCCCGCCAACTCCGGTTCAGCCTCCGTATCCACCTTCCCGAACACGATGTCCGGGTTCTCCTCGGAGGCCGTCTCAAAGATCGGGCCGAAGGCGCGGCAGGGGCCACACCAAGCTGCCCAAAAGTCGACCAGGACGATGCCCGGTCCGCTCACCGTTTTATCAAAGGTGGTGCCACCCAGTTTTACCGTTGCCATTTCAACCTCAACTAATTACCGGCAGGGGTATTACTCTCTTGTAGTATACACCCCCGGGGGTATTGCACCTCCGCTCACGGAATCGTGAGAGCTTGGACAATAACTCCAGGCCTGTCTCAGCGCGACCCTTGAAGCCGGGCCCTCGGGCCTGCGCGTGTCCGGTCCGGCCAGCCCTCTGGCCAGCGCACGATTCCCGCTCGGCGCTAGTTGCCCTGTCCGGTAAAGCGATAGCGCAGGAAGAGATGGCTCTGGCTCCTGCGCACGGAGGCAAGGTGCGGCGCACGTCCTTCCAGCCCCAGCAGGTCCACGGGGCCGCCGAACCCTCCCCGCTCGCTCGATATCCCCTGCCCCACCACGCTGGGTGAGATGGTCAAGAAGAGTTCATCCACCAGTCCCGACCGCAGCATCTCCCCCATCGAACGGGGACCTGCCTCGGACAGAATCGCGTCCGCTCCCCTGGAGTGCAGCTGCTCCAGCAGCCACGTCCATTCGACACGCGCGCCGGGGTAGCCGAGAAACTGCACCCCCTCGCGGAATCGCGGGCGCAGCTCGCCCACCGTCTTCTCCGGCACCACCAGCAGAGCCTCCGCGTCCAAGCCGGGGTGGACGGGATCTAAGTTGCCGGACTCTGACACCACGACCAGCAGCGGAGAGGATGGACGCCCCAGGGACGAGCGGAGGGCTTTGAACTCGCTGCTGAATAGTGGATAGGCACGCTCGGCCGTCCATCTGGTGCCGGGACTGGCCCGCAGGGTCTCTGCCCCTACCAGCACCGCGTCCGCGCAGGCCCGGAGCAAGCCCATCACAAACCTGTCCGCCTTGTTGCCCCGGTTCAGCTGGCTTCCGACATGCTGTAGGCCAGGTATCTGGACCACCCCATCCAGGCTGCTGACGAAGTTGGCATACAGGACCCGATCGCAGAACCCAAGATGGCCCGCGTATTCCGCCTCGATGGGCTCCGGAAGGCGATACTGGGGCAGTCCCTCCTCCTCGAAGAGCAGTCTCAACACCTCAAGCCCACCCGTATACCGGGATGGCCGCCCCGCTGATTGGCCACGAATCCGCTCCGAGAAGAAACGAGACCACCTTGGCAATTGCCTCAGGCGGAACCGCCTTGGCCATGGCGGCAACCGGCATGGCCGACCGGTTGGCCTCGGTGTCGATGATCGAGGGGAGAATTGAGTTCACCCGCACTTCCGACTTCTTGAGCTCCTCCGCCAACACCTCGGACAACCTGACGACAGCCGCCTTGGAGACTGCATAAGCCGCGGCGCCCCCACCGCCCTGCACCGCGGCCCTCGACGCCACGTTGACGATGGCTCCCCCGCCGGCGCCGGCCAGGCGTGGTGCTGCCGCCCTACACGACCACCAGGCGGCGTCCAGGTTCACAGCCAGGGCTCGCCGCAGGTCGTCGGCGGAGGTGCTCACAACGCTCCCGGCGAAGAAGCCGCCGACGAGGTTCACCAGGCCGCTCGGCTTCCCGGAAGCGTCGATCTCCTTCCAAAGGTCCTCCACCGATCGAGGGTCGGTGAGGTCGGCGGCCATGCGCACGAGGTCTTGTTCCGACTCATCGCTGGCTTGCGCTCTGCGCTCTCGGCCCGCACGTCCCACCGCTATCACCCGGTCTCCGCGGGAGAGCAGATCAGCGGTTACGGCCCGACCCAGGCTTCCCTCGGCCCCGCATACCACGAACAGGCCGCTCATCGCAGGTGAGCGCGGTCGACGGTGCCCAGGAACTCGGCGCGCAGCGCGGGGTCGGTCTCGTAGGCGCCTCGCCAATACGACGTGTTGGTCCTAGTGGTTTCGTTCCTGACCCCCCGCATCCTGGTGCAAAGGTGACTGGCGGAGAGGTGGACCGCCACGCCGTGCGGGCGGACGTGCTCGACCATCCAATCAGCCACCTCCTGGCCCAAGCGCTCCTGGACGGTGAAGCGGCGGGCGTACACATCGACCAGGCGGGTGAGCTTGGACAGACCCACTATGTGCTCGTGGGCGATATAGCCGACGTGGGCCGAGCCGTAGAACGGCAGGGAGTGGTGCTCGCAGAGGGCGTAGAAAGGAATCGGGCCCTCGATCACCTGGCTGATCCGACAGTCCGGGCCACCTTGGCACTCACTGGGGAAGATGGTGAGAAGTTTGGGGTCTCCGTCATACCCGGAACTGGCGTCGACCAGCGCCTGGATGAAGCGACGCGGGGTCTCCCTGGTAGCCGGGGAACCCAGGTCCATTCCCAGCGTCTGGAAGATCTCCGCCGCATAACCTTCGAAGCGACTCCTGGTTTCGGCAGTGAGCACTCGTCGGTCGTCCCCCCGCCAACTCTGGTCCCCCTTGGCCCGGGAGCCCGCGGGTCGCGCTTCATCAATGTCGCTCACTGGTGCCTCCTTGAGGTCTGTCCCGAGATGGCCTGTTTCGCGTGGACCTGCACCGGCCCCGGCTTCCTTCCCTCGGTTATCCAAACGATTTTAGGCGGCCCGATTGGCCGACCCCGGGTGCGACCTCCCACCACATGGCCGTGGGGGCGGAATGCCTGGGGCCGCCGCCAGGGCGAGGCCAGCACTCAAAGCGAGGAAGACCGACTTCACCGCCTCCGGCGCTCGGCGTCGGCCGAAGCCATCTCGACCCCAGAACTGCCGGGCCTCTCCCCTCCCCCAGCCGGGTCCGAGAGAGCGTGGCCCGCCACATTCCCTCCTCGCCACCCGCAACGGAGCGTCCGCTACAATCACGCCTCAGTCAGATAAGGAGGAGCTCAGTGCAAACCAAAATTGTCGGGACCACGATGCCGGTGCTGCAGGCCACCCTGCAGCCTGGAGAGATTTTGCTGGCCGAGGGTGGCGAGCTCTCCTGGATGACGGAGTCGATCGCGCTGAGGACTTCGACCGCAGCCGGTGGCGGCGGCATGTTTGGGGCATTGCGGCGGGCGGCGGGAGGGTCGACGATATTTCTCACGGAGTACGTGGCCCAGAACTCCCCGGGCGAAGTCGCCTTTGCGACCAAGCTGCCGGGCCAGATCCTGCCACTCGACCTCACCTCGGATGGCTTCCTGCTCCAGCGGCACGGTTTCGTCTGCGCCACGGGCCAGGTCTCCATCTCGGTCGGATTCCAGCGACGGCTCGGCTCGGCTCTCTTTGGCGGCGAGGGTTTCATCCTGCAGAAGATTTCCGGTGCGGGACAGGCCTTCGTGGAGCTGTCTGGCGAACTGGTCCAGAGGCAACTCCAAGCAGGGGAGAAACTCTACGTCCATCCCGCCCACGTCGGGCTATTCGCGGCCACAATGCCCTTCAACATCCGGACAATTCCCGGGATAGCCAACAAGCTGTTCGGGGGTGACGGAGTGTTCTTGGTGGAACTTACAGGGCCAGGCACCGTCCTCTTGCAGTCCCTGACCATGCCGAAGCTGGCCGCTGAGATTGCCCACTACCTCCCCGGTCAGACCCGATAAGCGAGGGGCAGGGGAACCGCTCTGCCGCCGACACATCCGAGTTTGCGGCGCTGTCAGCTCCGCCAGGGGGCTCCTGAGCCTTGGCTGCGGCGCAACCCCATGACCTACTCGCGGTCGGGGTCCAGCACTGGCCCGAGGGTCAGGACCTGAATCTTGCCGCCGGGCGTCGGCGCCAGCCAAACTTCCGCCTCCATTTGCCCCAGCCTGCACCGCATCCTCCACTTCCCCCGCAGCTGGCCCTCGGGCTGGACGGTGGCCACGCTGAGGCACTCCCCAAGCTTCGAGCGCAGCTCTGCTAACTCGGTTAGCCGAGACTCCCGGTCGCGGTCCAGGAACAGGTTGGGAGCGGCGAGGGCTTCGAGATCACCGGGCTTGCCGCTCGCGTAGGCCCGCACCACGGCCCTCTGCGCCGCCAGCAGAGCGGGCGAGGGCGCGATAGCTCTTCGTACGAGCAATCCCTGCGCCCCCAGTTCCTCCAACAGCCCTTTGACCATCAGACGCATGGGGGCATAGGTCCTGTTGGCAAAGGCAAATACCCCAACCCCGCAGTCGGGGAAGAACTCGACGTGGCTCCCGAAGCCCGGCAGTCCTCCGCTGTGAAAAACGACCCTGCCAAATTGCGGGCTCCAGCCCCCAAACAGGCCGAACCCGTATCCCAAGGACGACAGGCCGTCAGCGACCGGCCGGCCCCTCTCCAGGAGCCGCTGAGGTTGCTGCATCTCGCGCCGCGAGCTCCTCCGCAGGGGGCCGGGATCCGGATCGTCTCGTGGCGGCCAAGCATCCAGATGAAACGAGACGTAACGGGCAAAGTCAGCGACCGTGGTCGCCAGGCCGCCCATGGCTCCGAAGGTGCCGTCGTGCAGCGGGGGCTCGGGATCGCTCTCCCACGCTCTGCTGCGATGACCGCGGGCCCGAAGACCGTCTGGGATCGACGCTGTCTCCCAGTAGGTGGACCCCATGCCGAGGGGTCGCAGGAGTCTGGTTGTGGAGAACGAGGCCAGACTGGTCCCGGATACCGCCTCGAGAAGCTGGCCCAGAATGGCGAATCCTAAGTTGGAGTACTCGAAGGCCTGGCCGGGCGGACTGTTCAGCACAAGGCCGCCACCCACCATGCTCTGGAAGATTTCCTGCGGCATGTCCAGCTGCCTGTCCGCCCATGGGTCATCCTCCACTAATCCGGCCGACATCGTGAGAAGGCTCCTGACCGTGATCTCCGGCGCGTCTCCAGTTTGCCCGACGAAGTGGACGCCGTCCAGGTAATCAGCGACCGGTCGGTCCAGTGCGATGAGGCCGTCATCGCGCAGCATGAGCAGACAAGTCGCCGTCAGGCTCTTGGTCATTGAGGCAATCCGAAAGACCGTGTCCGGCACCACTTTCAGGTGGGAGCGCTGGTCGGCCGAGCCGAGGAAGCCCGACATGACCAAGCGGGGCCCTCTGACCACCCCGAAGGCCATTCCGGGCAGCTCGTGCCTGGTCCTAAAGGCTCGGACCAGGGCCTCGACTTCCGGTGCGACGGGGGCGGTCCCCGTCGAGCTGTCATCGCGCACCAACCTGGCCACCTCCCTGCACCCTGGACGAGCCGCCCCGAGAAGGCACCCCTACCTCTGGCATACGGCGTTGGCCGACCCCAGAGGCGCCTCCCCCGGGAGGAGCTGCTCGGTCACAACCCGGCGCGACGCCCTGAAATTCTAACCGGCCCCTGCGGGGAAACAGCGTCTTGGCACCACCTGCGTCCGTCCCGGCTATCCGCAGGAACTGGGACGCGCGCTCCCAGCCACCGTCAGTCCCCCGAACCTTCTCGCTGCGGCGATCGTGGGGCATGCCGACGGTTCTGGAAGATGGCAACCAAGCGCCCAAGCTCGTACCCAGCGAGCCGCCTAAGCCAACCCCGGAGGCTGCGCCGCGCCATCACCTCTTGTGGCTGCGTCCTTAGGTCGCCCCGGCAACTGCCAGCCTCCCCGCTGCTGAAACAGCTCCGGGCCGAAGGCTGTCCGACGCGGCCGGCCTTCCTTGAGCGCGTAGCTGGATTCACCATTGCTCTCCGGCTCAGCCAGCAAAAATAGCACTCGGCTGTCGGCCTGCCGCTGAAGGCTGTCGGCGAGGTCGTACAGATGCGTGACCAGCGCCACCCGACAGCCAGCCTCCAGCAGGGCTCGCAGGACCTGCCGACCTATCTCGGATCCCTCGGCCTCATTGGTCGATTCAAAGGACTCATTCAGCAAGACCATCGAGCGAGCGTCGATAGCGTCGGCCAAGCGGCTCATCCGCGCTAGCTCCTCGGCCAGCCGCCCATTGGTCATGGTGGCGTCTTCGGGCCGGGCAAAGTGTGTGTACACCTGGCTTCCAACCGAGCCCGCAAACGAGGTGGCCGCCACAAACATGCCACTTTGCATCATCAGATGGGATATGCCCAGGCTCCGCAGAAAGGTGGACTTTCCACCCGAATTGGCGCCGGTGATCACTATCAGCGAGCGCCCATCAGCGGCAAGATCATTGCCCACCACCCGCTGTCCACTTCCCAACGCCAAGCCAGGATCGTAAAGACCTTGAGCGGAGAGGGTCAGCCCTGTCCAGGCCGTGGGCTTGGGAAAACAGACGGGGAGGTCCAACATCGCCAAGCGGTCGGCGAGATTAAGACATGCCACGTAGAATCCGACCTCTCTGGCCAGCGCGCTAAAGTAGCCAACCACATGATCGGCTGCCCGGGCGAGAGCGGTCGCCGCCGTGCTGATCCCACGATCTGACAATTCCGCCAAGGCCCTCGACCCCGCCTCATCGCGGGGCGCCACGTCAAACGAAGCACGATCCCGCCGGCCCAGGCCCATCCGTTCCAAAAAAGTTGTCGACAGCTGAGTTGGCTGACTCAGGTAATAGCCTTCGCCGATGTTGCCCAGCCCCAAACGAGCACCGACTGTGACACCGTCGCGGACCTCCAATCCTGCCAGGCACTCCTCCACGGCTTGGAAGTAGCTGTCATCAAGCTCATCCCGCACGATCCCGAACATCTTCTGGAAACCCTCGGACCGCAGGGTTCCGGGAGCCTGGTCGGCCAGCTCGCGCACTCGCCTCAGGGGTCCCAGCAACAGCCTCATAACCTCCAGCGCGTGTCTCATGATTCCGGAGGGCGCCTGGCGTCCAAAGGTGAAGATCCTGCGCTGGCTGGCCACCGCCTCAACCGCGATCGTGTAGAGTTCCCGGGCGAGCTCCGGGTGGTCCCGGCAGTCCTGTAACACCCGCTGGCGAAACAGTATGTCCTCAGGTTCTGTCAGACCGGTCAGAAGGCCAGCCCTCGCCACTTCGGCCAGCAGCTTGTCGCCCTGGGCCATCGTGTCGAGCAGCGGGGTCAAGCCGAGGTCCTGGACCAGATCCGCCGCCGCCTCCTGGGTTGGAGCGGCGGGGTCGAAGTCTCGCCCGCGAAACATGAGGTTAACCTTCAAGGCACAATCCGTCGCCTGAGCTGTTCATAGGTGAGGCCGAACTTCTCCGCGATGGCGATCGCATAGGCAAGGCCCCGGGCCGGGGCGCGCACCACCTTGAAGGTGCGGATAGTGGGATCGTCCTCAGCCACCTGGCTGACCATGCTCACCGTTGCCGCGCCGAGCGACGCCAACTCATCGACGAAGGTGACGTACACCCCGCTGGAACCAATCTCAATCAGGCGCTCCAACACCGCTCTGCCCAGGGTTCGAGCATCTGCCAGTGTCGTGGACGAGAAGAGCTCATTGATGACGAAGACACTTCGAGTGTCAGCCTGCGCCACCAGTTCCAGGATCGCATCGATGTCGCTCTCCAACTTCCCCCTGCCACTGGCCTCATCCTCATCTCCGGCGAAGAAGGTGAGGATGCTTGCCGCAGGCCTCAGGCAGGCTTCAGTCCCTGGGATAGGCAGCCCCAGCATCGCCAGATGGTGCAACTGCCCAAATGTCCGCGCCATGGTGGTCTTGCCGCCCTGGTTCGGGCCGGTGATGACCAGAACTCGCTCCGACCCCGCCAACCTGAAGTCATTTCGCACCACGGGCTGTTTCGCCGCCAGCGCGATGTCGAATACATCCTTGGCCTCGGTGATCCCCGCGGCATCATCGATCTGGGGGTAGCAGAACGATAGTCCCGCCTCGCGCAGGGGCATCACATAGTCAATATAGGCAAGGTAGAACTGCATCTCCCGCTCGAATGTCAAGATGCTCTGGTCCAGGGGGTTCGAATGCTGGCGCCAGAAGCGGTCCAAGGCGGAAAAGGTGTCGGGAAACAGCAGCGCCACCCGGTCCAGGATCCGTTCTTCCACCTGGTTGAGTGCCGCTCTGGCTCGGAACTCGACCCGATGGTCGTTGGTCGGCCCGTCCTGAAACCTGCTGAAAGTACTGGTCACAGTCTCGCCGTAGTCAGGCTCACCCTCATACCTGCGCACGGACACATGCAACCCCTTGATCCTGACCAGGTAGCGTACTTCGGCCAGGGCATCAGTTGACTCGCGGGCCTCGGCGGCGAGAGTTTGGAAGCCCGGCGACTCAGCGTAGTTCTCAAGGTGGGTTCTGAACTCGATCAGCCCCCTTGACTTGAGGGTGATGCGGTCCAGGGCTTGCCGCAGATCCACAATGCTGTCGCAGTACACCTGAGCGACGTCCAGGCAGAGCCTGGCCCTGTGCCATCTGTGGTGCTGCCCGTCTATCGCAGCAAAGGCCTGCCTGATCCCGCTCAGAGAAGTGGCAAATTGTCGCAGTGCCTGCGCCAAGTCATCATCCTCAAGGTCGCGGAACACTGCGTGGCGGTGCGCTATCTGCTCCTTGGATATCAGCGTCTGGCGAAAGAACGGCTCCAGGCCGTAGCCTGCGCGGCCCTCCAAGAGACCTCGCTCCACCTGATCCAGGTTGAGGTCGTGGAAGTAGGCGGGCTGGCCGATCTGCCCCTCGCCTGAACCCGTCGAGTCGGCGAACAGCAGACTCCCCGCCTGATAGGCGTCGGGCGAACGTTGCTCCACGGTCATGGGGGGCTCACCAGCTCGCCTCTGACCGGCCGGACCGCGAACCCAGACTCTCGCGGGCCCCGCAGGATTCGCACAACCAGCCGACTTGGGCCGGGCAAGGGGTCGAGTGCCTCATAAACCGCAGAGATCGGCATCGGCGGTGAAACTCGGGCCCCGCGCGGGTAACTCCGCCAGCGTCGCCAGCTTAGCCAATCAGATCCTCCTGCGCGCGTCCCGGCACGACTGCAGGAGCCATCAGCCACCACGGCGCCGAGGGCGAGCTCCATCGCCACCCCCATCGTATCGGATCAGCCGCCCGGCTGATCAGCCCAACCTCGGGGATCGCGCCGGCTTGGCCTCGGATGCTCCGCGGTGTCTTTGGAGCAGGTGCTGGGGAGGCCGGTCCGGTTTGACGTTCGCCATGGCTTCGGTGCTGGCAACGCCCCTGGGTCGGACGACGGCCATCGCCCAGCTCACCTGGCGCTGTTCCGTCCAGGGGCCCCACTGGGCTCGGTTTGAAATGTGCTGCTGGGTGCTGCGCGGCGTCTCGCCGCACACCCCTGGGTACAGCACGCTCATTCTCCACTCCGGAGAGGACGTCCAGCGCGGGCGACTGGGTCAAACTTTCGGCGACGTGCCTCACCGCTCCGAGGACGCTTACGACCGCTTTTCGGCAGCGGTAGGGCTGCCCCTGACAGTCCTGGCCCTGCTCTGGGTCCCAGTGCTGGTGATCCCTTTCGCGGTCAGCCTGCGACCAGCCGTGACTGCTGCGTTCGAGGCCATCGACTTCTTCGTGTGGGCAGACTTCGCGGTTGAGTACCTGATCAGGCTGTGGCTGGCACCGGCCCGGCGCACATTCGTCACCCATCATCTGGTCGATCTGGCTGTCATAACCTTGCCGGTGCTCCGGCCCCTGCGAGCCGCCAGGCGGCTCCGAGTCCTAGCTCTGGCTCGGGTGGGGACGGTGCTGGCCAACGCTCTGAAGCGAGCCAAGGACCTTCTGCCGCATCGGGGGCTGCACTACGTGCTTCTGACCGCGGGCTAGTGTAGTGTACCGCAAATAGCTAGAGGTTGTGACAGACTGGAGGAGTGAGACCGGCTGCTCCTGCATTGACGTTGACCGACGGCCAAGACAAGGTCCTTAGGAGCCTGGCCCAATCCCGGACGACGGCGCATCGGCAGGTGATCCGTGCGAAGGCGTTGTTGCTGGCTGGTCAGGGTCTCGCCAATACTGCGATCGCGGAAACGATAGGCGTATCTCCGACAACGGTGGTGGCTTGGCGGGAGCGATTTGCCGAGGAGGGGCTGGCGAAGTTTGGGGAGGTGCGCAAGGGTCGCGGCGCAAACCAGCTATTCCTGCGGCGAAGGTGGAAGCGATAGTTGAGGCCACGATTCATGACACCCCTCCCGGGGAGACGCACTGGAGCTGTCGCACGATGGCGCAAGCACAGCAAGTCAGCTCGACCACTGGGCAGCGGATCTGGTCGGCACGGGGTTTGAAGCCGCATCTGGTCAAGACTTTCAAGCTTGCGAACGATCCTCGCTTCGAGGAAAAGCTAATCGACGTGGTGGGCGTCTATCTCAACCCGCCAGAGAAGGCAGTGCTGCTGTGCATGGATGAGAAGAGCCAGATCCAAGCTTTGGACCGTACCCAGCCCGGTCTGCCACTCAAGAAGGGACGGGCCAGCACCATGACTCACGACTACAAGCGCAACGGCACGACGACCCTGTTCGCAGCACTCAATGTCCTGGATGGCAAGGTGATTGGCGAGTGCCTGCCGCGCCACCGTCATATCGAGTTCCTGCGGTTCCTGCGCCGGGTCGACCGGGAGGTGCCCAAGGGGCTACAGATCCACATGATTCTCGACAACTACGCCACCCACAAGCACGAACAAGTTGAGCTATGGCTCAGCAAGCACCCTCGCTTCCACTTGCATTTCACTCCGACCTCGAGCTCCTGGCTCAATCTGGTGGAGCGATGGTTCCGAGACTTGGATGACAAGGCCATCCGACGCGGAGTTTTCCACTCCGTCCCTAACCTGATCGCCGCCATCGAGGCCTACCTCAACGCCAACAACGACAGTCCTAGTGCTTTCGTGTGGACTGCCACCGTCGAGGAGATCCTGGTCAAGGTCCGCAGGGGCCGGGTGGCCCTTCAGGGAACCACCGCTTAAAGCCGTGACACTACACTAGTGCGGTGGACACCCTCAACGACGGCCCGCGCTCAACCCCTCTTATCGCCGTAGCGGGCGCTACCGGCTATATCGGCACACTGATCGTACAGCGAATGCTCGAACGCGGTTACCGGGTTATTGGCTTGGCCCGCGGCACAGCCGCTCGCCCGGCAATTCCCGGAGCTCTGAGTGTGCCCGTTGATGTGCGTGACATCGAGGCCACGACCGCCGCCCTGACCGGGGTCGACGCCGCTTACTACTTGATCCACGCGATGGCCGGAGGCGTTGGGTTCGCCTCCCGCGATAGGCAGCGCGCCAGGGCGTTCGGCGAGGCGGCCCGGCGTGCCGGGGTCCGCCGGATCATCTACCTGGGGGCGCTGGGTCGAGGCCAGCTCTCCGAACATCTGGCCAGCCGACAGGAGGTAGGCGACATCCTCCGGGAATCAGGTGTTGCAGTGGTTGAACTGCGGGCCGCTGTCATCCTCGGGACTGGCAGCCTCTCCTTTGAAATGCTGCGCTCGCTCACCGAACGGCTGCCGGTGATGGTCTGTCCCGTGTGGGTCAGCACCCGGCTCCAGCCGCTGGCAGAGAGCGATCTCCTCGACTACCTTGAGGAATCGCTGACGGTGGCCCCGGGGACGTACGAGATCGGCACCCCCGATGTCACCAACTACGGCGAGATGATGCAGCTCTACGCCCGGGTCCGGGGTCTGGCCAAACGACGGATTCTCACCATTCCCATGCTCACCCCCAAGCTGTCGGCGCGCTGGGTCGACCTGGTCAGCCCGGTCGACCGCGTCGTCAGTCACGCGCTGATCGAAAGCCTGGTCAGTGAGGTGATCATCCATCGTCCCGAGACCACCGCAGCGGCGTTCACGGTGCGGCCGATGACGGTGATCGAGGCGATTCGGCGCGCCATCGACGATGAGTCCGCCCGGGTGGGGGCGGGATTGCTCGATCGACCGAGCGGCCTCAGCGGTGGTGTCTACACGGTGCGGGCCAGTCAAGCGCTACCCCCCGATCTGGCTCCGGCGATGCGGCTCAACCTCGGTCGCGTCGGCGGCGATCTACACTGGTACGGCATGGCCTGGGGATGGCGCCTGCGATTGCTGCTCGGCCGTCTGCTCGGCGAACGCCTGGCGTTGCACCGCCCGGCGCGACTCACCCCCGGCGCCGAGGTCGATTGGTGGACCGTGGTCGCCACCGATCCATCGCACCTGGTGCTGGCCACTCGTGGCTGGCGGGTCGGCGACGGCTGGCTCGGCTACCGCGTGGCGGCGGCGCCATCGCAACTCGACCAGGTGGCCGCGTTTCGGCCCAAGGGTCTGCTCGGTCTCTTCTATTGGTGGGGCCTGACCCCGGTTCACCGTCGGGTGTTCGGTCTCATGGCCCAGGGGCAGATCCGCCAGGTCGGCGACCGGGTGAGCGCCGCCGCCCGCGCCGAACCGCTGGCCGGATCCGGTCGGAGCCGCTGACCGTGGCCCCGGCAGTCCTCTGGTTTCGCCGCGACCTCCGTCTCGACGACCTCCCCGCACTAGCTGAGGCGGTCGCCGCCGGGCGGCGCACGGTGGTGCCGCTGTTTGTCGTCAACGAGCCGATGCTGGCTCGAACCGGCCCCAACCGGCGCCACTTCCTGGCTGACGCCCTGACCGCACTCAACCGCGACCTCCGCGGCACCCTGGTGCTGCGTCGCGGCGACCCCGGCTCGGTGGTGCCGGCGGTGGCCGCCGAGGTCGGGGCCCGAGTGGTCGCCGCCACCGCCGACTTCACCCCCTGGGGCCGACGACGCGACACCGAGGTGGCCACCGCCCTGGCCGGGGCGCAACGCCGGCTGATCGCCGTCGACTCGCCGTACGCGGTGGCGCCGGGGCTGACCCGGGGCATGGTCGATCAGCCGCTCCAGGTCTTCTCCGCGTTTCATCGGTCGTGGGAGCGCCACGGCTGGTCGCGACCGGTGCCGACTCCGGGGGCTGACTTCGTCGGCGCCGAAAGCGATGTTGACATCGACGCCATCGAGAGCCCCGTGAACCACCCCGACCTCCCCGCGTGGTGGCAGGGGTTGCCGCTGGGCCGCGCCGCCACCCTCCCGACCGCGGGCGCGGCGGCCGCCCACCAGCGACTCGAGGAATTTCTCCATGGCCCGCTGGCCACCTACGCTCACGATCGTGACCGTCCCGCAGTGGCCGGCACCTCAGGGCTGTCGCCCCACCTGCGCTTCGGCTGCATCCATCCCCGGACGATTCTCACCCGCTTGACCGATGGCCACGACGCCGAGCGGATGCGCACCGAGCTGGCCTGGCGCGAGTTCTACGCCGACGTGCTTTGGCATCATCCCGAGTCAGTGAGTCGGTCATTGCGTGGGTTTGGCGATCGACTCCGCTGGGATGACGATGCCACCGCGGGGGAGCGCTTCCAAGCCTGGGCCACCGGGCAGACCGGTTATCCGCTTGTCGACGCCGGCATGCGCCAACTCCTCGCCGAGGGCTGGATGCACAACCGCGTCCGCATGGTGACGGCGAGTTTCCTGGTCAAGGATTTGCATATCGATTGGCGACTCGGCGCACGCTGGTTCATGTGGCACTTGGTCGACGGCGACATCGCCTCCAACCAACACGGCTGGCAGTGGGTGGCCGGCACCGGCACCGATGCCGCGCCGTTTCACCGCGTGCTCAACCCGATGCTCCAACAGGAACGCTTTGATCCCGACGGTGTCTACGTCCGCCGCTACTGTGGCGACGGCCCCGGTCCGGCGCCGATTGTCGACCACACATTGGAGCGGCGCGAGGCGCTGGCTCGATTTGATGATGCGCGGCAGGTGTTGGACGTCCCTGCCGGCGTCGCCTGAGCCGTTGACATCGGGTTGCGCCGGTTACCAGCCGGCGGTTATCGGACCGCCCTTGAACGGACCAGCGATGTCGTGGGTGATCCAGCCGCCGTAGAAACCGCCCGGTCGGGGTTCGACCTGCTCGTCGCCGACGAGGCACGCATCCATCCCCCGGCGTAGAAGGCAACGTGCGCCTCCCGCGAAATTGCGACAAAAAGGCCTGGAGTGAGGGCGACAGGATCTTCGGCCCTTGTGGTTCATCCGGCAGAAGCTGGAGCCTAGCCTTGCCGGGAGTGCCTTCCGCGACCTAGCCATGGCAGTGATCGGTACCGACCCCATGAAGCCCGCTCCCACGGCTCGACTCCATGCACGCACGGGTGACAGCCACAGAGGCCGAACCGCTGCTCTAAGGTTGCCAGCCACGGGGTCGGAACTGCCCGATTCCGAACGTAACAGGGCGGCACTCACCGGAGATCAAAGAGGGAGCCGACGGGGAGATTCGAACTCCCGACCAGCGGTTTACAAAACCGCGCCTGTTGAGATCGCGGCGAGCTGCGTGTGAGATCACCTGACTGCAAATGTGACTGCAATTGGAACCCCACTGCGAATGCCAGGCCCCGGCATTCGCAGGTCGGCTGGAAACGAGCCGTCTGCGCACTGGCGTCAGCACGCCCTCGGCCGCCCCGGACTGGAAGACCAACGTCGGACGAAGACTGTCCTGGTCCTAAACTGCCCAGGACCATGCACTGCTATCGGGAAGAACCAGTCATGGGTACTGGGCCCAAAGGAGCCATCGACCCCTGCGGTCGAGGAAGAAGTACGTTTCTTCAAGAGCAGGGTGCTCGATCGTGCACCGCCCGATCGGCATTGCCGCTCCGCATGTGCCAAGCGCCCAGGAGTCCGTGATTAGTGCACGCCCGCAAAGCGACACAAAGGGACCCGCATGCGGAGAGCCGATAGCAGGGGTCAGGTCCACCGTCGATGGCGCGTACTCCCTCCCAGGCGCTGAGGTAGAGGACCGGTCTGAGCGCACCACCGGCCACGCCGCCCGATCTGCACGGAGGAGCGCGGCGTGGGTGGTAGCAGCCGTTTCTAACTCATTGAACGTAGCTAGGATCTCCGCCTGAGGGCGCGCACTCGGTTTTAGCACCCCGCCAAGACTCGGACACATGAAGGTGGCACCGGCCACAAAGGGAACGCTCCCAGGTCCGGTCGGCTTGTGCGGTGGCGGGTAGAACAAGTTGCTGAAGCTGGTGGCCCCTGCGGTGGGCTGCCTCTCCCGATGACCGAAGAGAGGCGCCATGGTCGTAAGAGCAAGCGCAACTATGACCGCGGTGGCGACTGTGGCCACAACTGTCCACCAGACACGCGGACCAGCACGGAGCCTACTCCGCGTCGGCGGACTGGCCGTGATTGCGCGCTTCGGCCTGGTCGCGACCAAGCCCGCCAGTAGCGTGTGTAGCTGGTCCTCGATGTCACTTCCCATCACAGAGATCCTCTCGCAACCTTCTGAGCGCACGGGCGTAGTGGCTCCTCACTGTCCCTGGCCTCTTTCCCACTATCACCGCCGTCTCGTCCAGCGTGTAGCCGGCACCTATGTGGAGCGCGAGCACGGCCCGTTGGGTCAGGGGTAAGCGCTCATAGGCGCGCTTTAGGTCGAGCGAGACGTCAGGGCTGAGCTCCGATATCTCGTTCGTGGGCAGTCGCCGCAGTGCCCTCTGGCGACTCTCCGCCCTACGGCGCAGATCGATGCATCTGCGAACGCAGACCGTGGTGAGCCACGCAGACGGCGACTTGATCTCACGGAGTCGGCTGCGACGGCGCCAGGCAGCTTCGAAGGTGCTCTGAACCGCGTCCTCCGCTCCAGTGCGGCTCCCCAGGATCGCGAAGCGAGCCCAAATAGACGGTCCGTCTCTGCCTCCAAGAGGTTCTCGAAGGTGCCCGCGTCGTATTCGCATCGCCGGACTTCAGTCACTCGCATCTACATAGTCAGTCGCGGCAGCCCCATGATTAGGTTACGAGGGCCACGAGTTCAGAATGGCCCAGCCTGCCGGCGGGGAGCCAGTGGCTTTCAAAGTCGAAGAAGGGCCAGCGACCGAAATCGGCATCCTGTGTGGACCCGAGGTGGTCCAGCGGGTTCCGGCTGCCAGGGCCTAGAACCAGCGCTTGAAAGCTGTGGAATCTGGCCCTATGATCCATATGATATGCGACATGGCCAATCGGTACCTGGCCGAGGCGGACGCGGGGCAGCCACACCCATGACAGGGCGCTCGGGTAAATCGGCCCAATCTATCACCGGTTGGCTGGGGCTTGTTGCGGGCTGCCTGATGGTCGCAGGCAGCCTGCTGCCCTGGATATCCGGCTTCGCTGACATCACCGGTTACATGAACCAGAGCCTATTCCAGCTCAGCCCTATCGATACGGTCACAGTCGGCGGCTTCTTTGGCATTGGTCTCGGTGCGGTGACCATCGTACTTGGACTGGCTCGCCTAGCACCGAGCTTCATACCCAGCCGGTTTGCCCGTTCACCGGGGTGGCCGGCTCTGGGCTGCGGGGTGCTGCTTTCTCTGGATGTCCCTCGCGCTCTACAGATGGTGACTATCGTCAATCGCGTGCCGGTCGGCGGAAACCACGCCGAGCTCGGGGTTGGAATCGTCGTCTTCGGGGCGGGCATGGTTCTCGCCACCGCCTCCGCGCGCCTTGGCCAGTTGGCGGGCTCACCGGCCCCCCCATTGCTGGGGACATCATGATGGGGGACTGATCGAGTGGGCGAATGGTCCAGCCCCGCAGGGCCACTGCTGCGGGACCAGCGATTTGCGAGCTAGGCGTCTCGGTCGCGTCGACAGGTCGGGCGGGCGCCATCTGGTCGGCAGCCGGGATGCCTCGGCCCTCGGACTGCGTGGGGTGGACTGTTGGGCCGGCGGCGATCAACGCTCCGAGTGCGACTGTCCATTGGACGGACTCGGTACCGACAGTCCGCCCGAGCTCGCCCTTCAGCGGATGAGGGCCGCATATGATCCTCGCGTGTGCGACCCAACTCCGAGCGGCCGGCAGGCGATCGGGATGAAGCTTCCTCGGGCTATCGGCGCACGCGGGCGGCGACATCTCGGGGTTGCCGCCGGGATACTAGCCCTCGTGACCGCGGCCGGGTGCGCGGCGACCAACTCCGTACCGAGCCGTTCCCCTTCCGCTAACCACAACCCGTCGATCATGGTTCGCATCTCCGCCGTGAATGCCCTATATGCCAACCTGCCAGATGCGTTCACGGCGACCTTGATCGCCAACCCGCCCTCGGTGTCGACTTCAGGCAAGCGAGCAGCCACAGAGGCGATCATGGCTTGCAATTGGGGCGCCGGAACCAAGGCCGTGGCCACGGCCTTGGTCGACACCAACCAGGGACCGAATCCCCAATGGGTCGTCTTTCTGAATCCGCCAGGAAGGCACACAGAATTGTCGACGGGACCGGGGAAGCACCACATTGTCCTGAACTGGTATGCGGCCTTTGTTCCGTTGCGTGGTTCGAAGTCGGTATTCTGCACCTTCGGCAGGTCCCGTCGGCTACGTCCTTTGCCGGTCTTTGGCTCTCGCGAGTAGAGTCTGCTCCGCTACCGTTGCCTCATGACGCGGCTAGTGGCTATCCCAACCAGCCGGCTTCACCTATCGTGGGGGTCCTCGATGTAGCAGGACTTCATGCCGACCATGGTGAGGCGGCTTACGACCCTGATCACCCCGGTGATGGTGTTGCTCAACATAGCGCTCGCGTCGCTTTCTACCGCCTCCACGAGAACCGTCTCGGCCACCTCAACCCGCGCAGGCCTCGGGTCGGTGACCGGTTTCTTGGACACCTGCTCCGGACTCCCTCTCTCCCCCCTCATGAGCCCATATACCTTCGGGACCGTGGGCATCCTACAGGGACGGATCCGCTGGACCCGAGTAGCGCCCGACCAGTGGAAGGAATCCCTGCCGACCGTAGTGGTAGCGCTGGTCAGGGTCACCCCCGAGGATCCATTCCAATTTTCCGTCCCGCCCGGCGAATACGTCCTTGTCGGGAACTACGGCTACGGCAGCAACGTGCACCCTGCCGTGCCGGCTGAAGTGGCCCTATGGCACTAGACAGGTGAAGTGCTGGGCTAACGTCAGCGGATAAGCAGTAGTGATAGTAACGGGGATGGGGGTCCGGGGGAAGGGTGGGGATAACGTAGATTGTGGGGAGAGGGGCTTGGCCCCTGAGGATGGAGTCCTTGAGGCCGCTTGCCCCTTCGGCCGGAGCCTGATCATTGCTGGCTCAGCTC